>Ga0187892_10003459_pt1 | contig 28882 bp, 21 predicted proteins | sample MA1701073metaG_FD_139345 | JGI IMG/M metagenome (GOLD analysis project Ga0187892, IMG submission 139345) | Bio-ooze microbial communities from a basaltic lava cave in the Kipuka Kanohina Cave System on the Island of Hawaii, USA - MA170107-3 metaG ... | reverse complement strand
GTCAACGGCGTAGCCGTGGAGGGTCTCAACCAAGCGGGACTGCTGCAGCGCCAGTTTCTCGTGGTTCTCAACGACAACGCGTGGGGCATTTCGCCTACTCAGGGGGCCATCGCGGAGTACTTGGCCCGGTTCCGGGCCAGCAATCTCTACGAGGAGATCAAAACACACATCAAACGGATTCTGCCCAGGCTTCCGCTGCTGGGCAAACCCGTGTACGAAATGCTCGCCCACCTAAAAGAGGGCATCAAGGCGACCGTTTCTCCCGGTCACGTTTTCGAGGCCATGGGCTTGCAATACGTCGGGCCCGTGGACGGGCATGACATCGAGCACTTGATCGAGGTCCTCGAAATCCTCAAGAAGGCCCAGCACCCCGTTCTGCTGCACGTTCACACAGTCAAGGGCAAAGGGTGCAGTTGGGCCACGGCCGAGCCCGGCAAGTACCACAGCCCGCGGCCGTTCGTGGTTGAGGGTGGCAAGGTTATCCTCAAGAGCAGCGGCGGCAAAAGCTGGACCTCGGCCTTCGTGGAGTGCCTGATGCGGTTGGCTGAGCAGGACGATCGCATTTTCGCCATGACCGCGGGCATGCCCGACGGCACGGGGCTAAACAAATTCATGGAGCGGTTTGCTGACCGGTGCCGCGATGTAGGCATTGCGGAAAGCTGCACGGTGGACATGGCCGCGGGCATGTGCAAGGCCGGGCTGCGGCCGGTCGTGGCGGTTTACTCCACTTTCCTCCAGCGGGCCTTCGACCAGGTGTTCCAGGAAGTCATCCTGCAAGGTCTGCCAGTGATGTTCTGCCTGGACCGGGCGGGATTGGTGGGCGGCGACGGGGCCGTGCATCACGGCTTCCTGGATATCACCTATCTTCGCGGCTTTCCCCACATGATCCTGATGGCCCCGATGGACGAGGGGGAGCTTTTCGAGGCCCTTCGGTTCGGGCTGACCCTTCATCAGCCTAGCGCCCTTCGATACCCGCGGGATAATGTGCCCGCGGCGCTGCCCGATTGCCCGCCGTTTGTCCTGGGCCGATCGCGGATCCTTCGTGAAGGCGATGCCGCTACGGTTTTGGCCTACGGCGTCACCGCCAACTACGCCTTGGCCGCGGCGGAGCTGCTCGCGGAAAGTGGGATCGAGATTACCGTGGTCAACGCCCGATTCGCCAAGCCGATCGACCGGGCGATGGCGAAGACCGCGTTCTTGGCGGGTACGCCGATCGTGACCGTGGAAGATCACTCGGTGGCCGGCGGTTTCGGCTCCGCGGTGCTTGAATCGGCCCAAGACATGGGGCTGGCGTGTGCAAGGTTTCTGCGGCTGGGGATGCCGGCGGACCGCTTCATTTCGCACGGGCCTCGGGGCGGGCAACTGGCCGAATGTGGGATCGACGCCACGGGCATCGCGGCCGCGGTCCAGAGGTTGCTGGAAGCGGAGGAAGTCGAACCGGGGCGAATGGCGGATGATGAAATCAGAATAGTGAATGAACGCACTTTTTAAACGCGGATTCGGATTTACATTCTGAGAGGGCCGTTGCGTGGCACTCCCGCGGAACGCTCGTAGCGTCTACTTCCTGGGGAATCCCCAAAAACCCGATGCGGCCGCGGCCATGGAAGATCTTCGCGCTTTCGCGGCCGAGCGTTGCACCGTCGTGGGAGCCGAATTGAGCGTCAACGGCCGAAAAGCCGTCGAGGCTGGCGCCGATGCGATCATTGTCCTGGGCGGCGACGGAACGCTGATCGGGGTGGCCCGCTCCCTGGGAGCGAATCAGGTGCCCCTGATCGGCGTGAACGTCGGCAAGCTGGGGTTTCTGGCCGAGTTCACCGCAGCCGAGTTGAAGAGCGTCTTCGATCGGGCTGTCTCCGACCCGACGCTGGTACACCGGCGGCTGGTTCTGCAGGCGGAGGTGTACGGGGACGACAGCCTGCGGCAATCGCATTTGGCCATCAACGACTGCGTGATTCATGCCGGCCCGCCGTACCGGCTGATCTCCTTGGGAGTGTCCATCAATGACCGCCATTTGACCGAGGTCGGCGGTGATGGGCTGGTGGTTTGCACGCCGGGCGGTTCGACAGCCCACAACTTGTCGGCGGGCGGCCCGATTGTCCAGCCGGGGGTGAATGCCATCATCCTGACACCTCTTTCGCCACATTCACTGACGCATAAGCCGTTGGTTATCGAGGACGACGCCACCATCGAGATTCTGGCCGAGGAGGTCAACGAAGGCACGACCGCCATTCTCGACGGCCAGGTGTCGTGCCCGCTGAAGCCCGGCGACCGCGTGGCCATCCGGCGTTTCGAGAAGGACTTCCTGCTGGTCCGCAACCCGCTCTACGCCCACTGGCACAAGCTGGTCACCAAGCTCCACTGGGGCCGCGCCCCGAGCTACGAGTAGCGGATCACCGCCGAGGTTTACCAGGCTCGTCTTTTGCCTGTGCAGAATCCGTGCGTTGGGGGTCGGGGAAGTCGCGGTAGAGGGCCGCGCGGAAGTCCTTTACCCGCGAGTAAACCGCGGCATGCACTCGTTCCAACTCGCCGCTGCGCCGAGCCACGGCTAAGAAGGCCCGGTCCAGTTGGGCGAGGGACTCGGTCTGAATGGTCAAGTGGAACTCGCCCAGCTCGGGCGGCCCGAAGCCCAGCTTGCGGCGCGTCAGCCGGAAGCCGGAGATCAGCCCTTCGCGTTTCAAGTATCCCAAATACGCGTCGACGGCCTGAGCGAATTCCATGTCTTTATGCGTGTCGAGGAGATTGAACCAAATCTCGTAATGGTCCATTCGCCATGCTCCGGGAGCCACGGGCCGTTGGAAACAGGCGGGGCCGGTTTCAGGGCACGGATGTTACCGACCTAAACATCACTCGTTCTCGTTGATCGCGAGGTGACCGCGTGCCGCTCATACCGAGCCGCGCCCGCCTGTCCTTTACGCGGAGCGTCAAGGGTAAGGAAGCGGAGACACACGAACGACGCAGGACCGCTCCCTTACGGTCGCGGCTCGGATCCAGCGGCGGCTCGGATCACGGTCGCGGATCGGAATTCATTACCCGCTTATGTCGGTGGGCGGTCGCCGGGCTTGGTCTCCCTGCCTTCCGGCTTGATGTCGCCGGCTTTGACTTTTACGAACCTTCCCCAATCGATGTACTTGGGGATGGTCTTCTTAATCTGCTCGGTGCTGGACGCCAACACCGACTTCTCCAAATTGGAGTGATAGGCCATGGTCCGCCCGTTGTAGAGGCATTCAGCCAACTGATAGGCCACGTACGAATCGTCGGCGAGCTCGTTTTTTAATTCCAACGAATAGCTATTCTTGGCTTCGGATAGCTCTTCGTCGGTCAGGCCCTCTTTGAGCCATCTTTCGATCTCCTCGAGCATGGCGTCATAGGCCTTGTCGGTGTTGTCCGTGGCGCAGATGGCATAACCCAGCATGATTCCGCGGCGATCCTCGTCATCGGCCTGGAGCATCGAACCGGCCCCATAGGAAAGCCCGCCCTTGTGCCGCAAGCGATTCAAAAGCCGCGACTTGGCGCTGCTGCCCAGAACGTAATTGGCGATGAACATGGTCGGATAATCGGGATCATCGTCGCGCAGCTCGATGTTCAGCCCCGCGCCCACGATCGACATCTTCTTGTCGGGCGTGTGAATGACATCCATCGAGCCTTTGACATCGCCGCGGAACGGCGTGACCAGGCGTTCGAACGATGACGGAGATTTCCATCGCCCCAGAGTTTCCTCCACCGCCTGGCGCACGGCGGCTTCATCGAAATCTCCGACCAAGGCCAGTTCCGCGTGGCCTGCCCCGTAGAATTTCCGGTAGCCCTCTTTCACCTGCTCGAGCTTGACCGCCCGCATCCGGTCAATCGTCTCCTGAATGGTGGGAATGTAGCGTACATTGTCCGGCTCCCAAGGCATGAGCCGTCGCAGCAAGCTGGTGAAGGCCAATGCTTGCGGGTCGCTGAGTTGCTGCTCCAATCGGGCCAGCGTCTCTCGCTGAACGATCTCAAATTCTTCCGCCGGGAAGGCCGGCTCCATCAAGATCTCCCCAATCAGTTTGAGCACAGCAACGATGTTCTCGCCCGTAGTTTCGATGGAAATCTCCACCACACCCGGAGCACCCCCGCCGAACCCCCGCCCGCCCATGCTCACACGGGCCTTGAGCCGGTCCAGTTCGTCTCGAATCTGTTGATAGCTTCGCTTGGTCGTCCCCCTCATCAGCATTTCCGGGACCATTCCCAGCGCGGTCGTTTTGCCTTTCAATTCCGCCTCGGTGCCATAGTGAAGCACCATGCGGCCTCGAACCGCGTCGCCGCGGGTGGACTTGCTGAGCAGAGCAAGCTTCATCCCGCCCGGCAGCGGGATACGCTTGGTGCGCTTTTCGATGTTCTCCGGCGTAGCCTCGAAATCTTCGCCGGCCGCTACCTCCTGCGTGCCCTTGTAATCCTTGACCAACGAGGCAATCTGCGGAGTCTCCGGGATTTCCGACCGCATCGGCTCCTTGGTCGGAATGAACGTACCCGTCGTGCGGTTGCTGGTGAGTAAATAGCGGTCGGCCACTCGCTGCAAACCGGCGGCTTCAAGCTTCTTGATCCGGTCGCGGTGGATGAAAAAGAGCCGCCAATCGCCCATGGCCGCCCATTCGGACAGTTCGACTCCGATGCGGTCACTTCGCGTCAGATTCAGCTCGATGTTCTTGAGCAGGTGGGCCTTGGCCCGGTCGGTCTCTTCCTTGGTCACGGGATTGGTTTTGAACGCCTCCATCACCTCCACGAGCTTGTTGAGAACCGGGTCTAAGGGCTGCTCCAAGCGGACCTCGGCCATTGCTCCGATGAGTCCCGGCTCGGCGAAGCCGTAGGCGCCGCCGTCGACACTGGCGGCCAGCCCTGATTCCACCAAGGCCTTGTAAAGCCGTCCCGCAGGCTTGTAGACCAGAACATCCATCAGAGCTTCCAGCGCCGCGAAGTCTTCGTGGGCACCCGCGCAGATATGGTAAACCGCGCCCACCGCCCCCACGTCGCCGTTGCGGCGCAGGACGACATGCCGTTCACCGTCCTGGACGGGTTCGATGGTGTAGGTATCCGCAAGCTTGCGCGTGGGGCGGGGCAATGATCCGAAGTACTTGTTGATCAAGCCGAGACATTTTTCCGGGTCGAACTTTCCGGCCACGACCAGCATGGCGTTGTCGGGCTGATAGAATCTCTTGTAGAAGCTCTGCAGGTTCTCGATGGGCACGCGTTCGATGTCGCTTTTGGATCCGATCGTGGATTTGCCGTAGTTGTGCCATTCATAGGCCACCGCGGTCATCCGCTGCCGCAGAATGTTCATGGGGCTGTTTTCACCCATTTCGAATTCGTTGCGCACGACGGTGAATTCCGAATCGAGGTCGCTCTTGCGGATGAAGCTGTTGAGCATCCGGTCTGCTTCCATCTTCAGGGCGAACTCCAGCTGCTCATCGCCGGCCGGAAGCGTCTCGAAATAATTGGTCCGGTCTACCCAGGTGGTACCGTTAAACGTCGCCCCATGATCCTCGAGTGCTCCCCAGATGTTCTCGTAAGTAGGCGTGCCCTTGAAGACCATGTGCTCCAGGAGGTGGGCCATCCCGGTCTCGCCCAAGCCCTCGTGGCGCGAGCCGACGAAGTAGGTGATGTTCACCGTGACCGTGGGCTTGGACTGATCGGGAAACAAGAGTACCCGCAGCCCATTGTCGTATTGGTACTCGGTGATGCCCTCGACGGTCGTGACCTTCTTCGGCCCGGCGGCGCTCTCCGCCCGAACCCAACAAGGCACGCCCGACAAGACGAACAAGAGTGCCGAAAGTCTAGCTACAATTCCGCGTGTGTTTTTCATGATTCCTATTCCTTTACGCTTCAGGCCTGGATGCTACCCCAAACGTGTGGATAATATCCCCCGGGAGTTTCCAAAGGGCAAGGGCACGTGGAGTGTCGGCATTTTGTCTGCGGGACGAGGCCGCGCGGCGGCAGCGAAGTAGGAAATCAGATGGGGTTATTCGATCGGCTCAAAACCGGACTCGCCAAGACGCGGGAGAGGCTCGGCAGCGGATTGCGAGCTGTCCTGCGTATCGGACGGAAGATCGATCAGGAGACGATCAGCCGACTCGAGGAGACCATGCTGGCCGCGGACTTCGGGCCGGGCACGACCCAGAAGCTCCTCGACGTCGTGCACACCGGCTGGAAGAAGGGCCAAATCACCGAAGAGCAAGAGGTGCGGGACTATCTCAAGCGGCACATTGTCACCCTCTGGCCGGAAACGGACCGCCAAGTCCACTTCGCCGAGCCGGGTCCCACGGTGATCCTGGTGACGGGCATCAACGGCTCGGGAAAGACCACCAGCGTGGCGAAGTTGGCTCACTACTTTACGTCGCAGGCCCAGAAGGTCATTCTGGGCGCGTGCGATACCTTCCGGGCGGCGGCGGTCGAGCAATTGACCGTTTGGTCGCAGAGGATCGGCGTACAAATCGTTAAGCACGATCAGGGCGCCGACCCCGGGGCGGTGGCTTACGACGCCTGCGAGGCCGCCACGGCGCGTCAAGCCGACGTCTTATTGATCGATACCGCCGGGCGGTTGCACACGCAGGATCATCTGATGCGCGAACTGGGCAAGATCCAGAAAGTCGTTGAGCGGAAGATTCCCGGCGCGCCGCACGAGGTCCTGCTAGTCTTGGATGCCACCATCGGCCAGAACGCCGTCAACCAAGCCCGGCAATTCGCGGAGCACGTTTCCGTCTCCGGGCTTTTTCTGGCCAAGTTGGACGGGACCGCCAAGGGGGGCATCGTCGTCGGAATTCGGGATCAGCTCAACGTGCCCGTCAAGTTCGTGGGTATCGGGGAGAAACCCACGGATGTCGAGCCATTCGACCCGGCGGCATTCGTCGAAGCCCTGTTCGCGGAGTAACGGGAAAGGAAGGCAGCGTTCGATGGTTCTCGGCAGCGACGAACTGCAAGACCTTTCCGAGGAGCTCTACGCCGAGCATCGGATCAGCTCTTCGCTGCACTGCGGCAATTGCGGCTACAACCTGCGCCGGCTGCCTTACGTGTATACCTGTCCCGAATGCGGCAACGCCTACGACGCCAATGCGCTGAAGATGACGGGCATCTTCCTGCCGGGCACGGGTTCTTTTCCGTGGAGCGATCTTCTAGCGGCGATCTTGTGCTTGCTCAGCGCCGCCCTCTTGGTGGCCACTTCGTTCGAAGCGGCCCCGGCGCCAGTTGGGAGTTCCCCGCGTTTGGCTTTGACCCAATTGCGTGTCTTCGACCCCGGCCGACTTGTGTTCGGGATGCTCTTAGCGGCGCTAGCGCCGATTTACTTGGGGCGAGTCTTTTCGCAGTTCAAGCGCTTCCTCAAACGGCTGGTCATCCACCGGCGAATCCTCTCCGAGGATTCATGACAATCCCGTGCACTGAAGGAGGTAGACTTTGCGACCAATGCCTCGAACGCCGGGAACCGGTATCCTCTTCGTCGCCTTTGTGATTCCAGCAAAGCTTACTTTTGGAGGATTTGTTTCCTTGGGAATCGGGAATCGTCGTTCATATTGTCGATCGCCGTGCTGATCACCCCCGGTGACCTATCTTGGGCATGGGCTGGTTGGCAGTTATTTGGCGGGCGAGCGCGCAAGATGATCTCCCCCTCCGAATCCATCTTCAGGCGTTGAATCCTACGGCCCTTCCCACGGATTTCAACCTCAAAAGGGCTCAGAAGGGCCTTGGTTGTGAGCTACCGACGCACTGATCTTGAATCCCCTTGTCCGGTGATTTACAACTCGCTACCATTGAACACCAAAGGCGGGGGGCGAGATCGAGGTGCGGTGGATCTCCCCACGCGATATTACCATTCGGAGATACTATGGTTTCAACGCTTACCCTCGACCGGCCGGCTATCCTCGGGGGATGTAAGGCAGTAACCCTTGAACATGAGGAGGCCAATCGTTGGCCGATTGTCAGGGACGAGGATATCACCGCGGTCGTGGAAGTGCTGCGCTCCGGCGAGCTATCCCTCCATAGAGTCACCCAGGCGTTGGAGGATGACTACCGGCGGTTTTTGGGAGTCAAACACGCCGTAGCCTGCTGCAACGGAACATCCGCCATCCTCGCGGCCCTTCATTCCTTCGGCTTGCAGCCGGGCGATGAGGTTATCGTTCCTTCAGCTACCTATTGGGCATCGGTAATGCCTGTTTTGTGGTGCGGTGCCGTCCCGGTTTTTTGTGAATCCGAGGCAGAACAAGCCGGTCTGGATCCCGAGGATGTGGAAGCCAAGATCACCCCCAGAACCCGGGCGATGGTGGTGGTGCACCTTTGGGGCATGCCGTCCAAGATGGATCGGCTGCTTGAAATCGCACGCCGCCATGGGCTAAAGGTCTTGGAGGATGCATCCCATGCCCTGGGCGCGAAATGGCGGGGGCAAAAAGTGGGCACATTCGGCGACGCCGCCGTCTTCAGCCTGCAAACCAACAAGCTGGCCCCTGCTGGAGAGGGGGGCATCTTGGTGACCAACAATGACGCCATTCACGAACATGCCCTGTGCCTGGGACACTTTGAACGGATTCCGAACCTGACCGGCCCGGCCCGGCGCTTCGCCGGCACGGGATTTGGCATGAAACACCGGCTGGCGCCTTTGTCGGCGGCCGTGGCCCGGGTGCAGTTGCGGCACGCGCCGGCCCGGACTCGTCGGCGCACCGAAAACATCCAATACTTGTCGCAACGGCTGGAGCGCTTGGGTTTTAACTCGTTTCTTCCGCCGGACGACGTCGAGCGCGTGTACTTTCTGTTCATGGCCTACAATGACGAGGACCGCACGCGGCTTGCAACGGATGACTTGGTGGCCGCCTTGCGGGCGGAAGGCTGTGACGTGCTTCGGCCGAGGTATCCTCTGCTCCATCAACAGCCCGTTTTCACCGAGGACCGCTTTCTCGATATTGCAAGGCTTCGCCATCTTCCTCGCAGCTCCTTACCCGTTTACCGTCCCGACGCTCTCCCACGAACGGCTGCTGCCAACGCCCGATTGATCCAGCTCCCGTCGTTTCCACAGGCAGACCGGGCGCTGTTGGATCAATACACCAGTGCCTTTGAAAAGGTATTGGCGTCATCGTCGGAGATTTCGGCCCGGCGTACGGCCGTTTAGCACCATGATCCGACTTAGCGAGCATAGGCCCCTCGAAGTCGATTGCTTGATCCTGGGCGGAGGAATCACCGGTGCCGGGGTAGCCCGCGACGCGGCCATGCGCGGGCTTAGGACTTTGCTGATCGACTCTCACGACTTCGCCTCGGGCACCAGTCATCTGACTTCCAAGCTGATCCATGGTGGGTTCCGGTACCTGGAACACGGGCATCTTCGCCTGGTGGCCGAGGGAATCGTGGAACGGGGGCGTCTGCTTAACCACCTTGCACCGCACCTGGTTCGGCCGTTACGATTTGTCTTGCCCTTTTCACGGCGGAGTTTCCCGAAGTGGCTGACAGCGGTGTTCGTCGTGCAATTGTACGGCCTCACGCAGTGGCTGTCGTCCGGCAGAAGGTCGCGATCGTTTTGGGGAACGCTTCGACGCCACTATCCCCTCTGTTCCTGTCCGCGTTTGGGGATTTCCTTTTGGGACGCACAGGCCAACGATGCTCGTCTGGTGCTGTCGGTGCTTCGGGCCGCGGAGGGATACGGGGCCACGCTTTGGAACTACACCACCGTGGCCGAGACCTCGTTTGAATCCGGTGCATGGAATGTCTCCGTACATTGCCAGGGCAACGGTTGGAACGAAACGGTCCGCGCGAAAACCCTGGTGAATGCGACAGGTCCCTGGTCTCATTTGACGGCGAACCTGTTGAATTGCCCTCTCACGGAAACCCAGTGGATCAAGGGTAGCCATATTCTCCTGCGGCGGCCGACCAACTTCGGCAACGACGCCATCATCATTCGCAGCGTGCAGGACGGCCGGGCTTTGTGGGTCGTTCCTTGGGAGAATCGACTGCTCGTGGGCAGCACGGAATTGCGCTACGCGGGAGATCTTCGTCATGTGCGACCGACCGCCGAGGAAATCGACGATTTGTTTGAAAGCGTCAATGCGGCGTTTCCGCCCCTGGCGTTTCGCCGCGATGACATTCGCTGTGCGTTCGCCGGTGTGCGCCCCATTGTCGATCAGGCCCTTTGTAGCGAAAACAGCCTTTCGCGCCGCCATCAAATCCAGGTTGACGCGGCCAGGCAACTGATTACCGTTTCGGGCGGGAAGCTCACGACCTTTCGGCGCATGGCCGAGCAAGCCGTTGACGAGATCGACAAGCTGCTCCAACGGCCTGTGGTTTCCGATCCCCTGCGCCGTGAACTGCGCCACGCACCCATCTGGCCGGGCCTCACCAGGCCGCGGCTTGAATCTCTGCGAGGGGCGCTGAATCAGCGAGCCCGAGCCCACGGCCTGTCGGGGGAAGTTGTCGAGCACCTGATCCGGAATTACGGACAGGATGGAGCCGCAATTGTTGAAGAAATTGCGTGCCGGCCGGAACGGGGCCGCCCATTGGCCGACCGGTTGCCGTATTGCCTGGCGGAGCTGGCCTACCTGTGCCGGAGTGAAAAGGTCTGCCATTTGCTCGATCTCGTGAAGCGGCGAACGCCCTTGTACTTCTTGGCCGACGCGGCGGGATTGGATTTCTTGCCGGAGGTGGTTGATCAGCTTGCTCCCATCACAGGATGGAACGCGGTCCAATGTGAGGATGAACTGGCCTCCGTGGCCGCGGAGTGGTCCCAAGACGTCCAAGCGCTCGGCCTGGCCCCGCCGATCACGATCGTGCCGAATCGGGCTGTGTGTGCGTGACAGCAATCATTCCGACGCGGTCATTACCAGGATTGACTCGCGTGGGCTGATGCCCTGTAGAGTCCCGAGTTTGCGGCCTGGGGTGATGAGTCTCCGAGCCACAAGCATCCTGTTCACGTGAAACCGATACGCTAAAGCATACTCGGCTACGATCAAATCGGTCGGAACATACGTGTTGCTCAGGCGCGAACCGCCCAGCACCATCCAGCACTGCCCGCCATCCGCCAAAACGCGCCGGCACTCCTGGATGACCGCAAACAGATCGTCGAAATAGGCCATCACGGCCCCGGCCAGTTGCTCGTGGCCCGTTCGAATGAGCGCTTCGCCGGCTTCTTCGACTGCCTCCGGCATGGACCGGTGCGTGGAAGGAGCAACCAAGGCTTTGCCCTTAGTTGCCCGAAGTCGATGAGGGTGCTCGGGGTCCATACTCGCCTCGTACCACAATCGGTAGGCACGTTCGAGCGGGGCCAGGATGCGGCCGTAATCATGCCGAGACAAATAGGGCGGAGAAGTGAGGATGGCGCCCACGCATGCACTCTCCAGGCCGAGTCGCCGGGCGTCGCCCCTTTGCACTTGATTGACCAGCGGAAGGGGTTCGCTTAAGTCCGCTTGCATCATCGCCGTGACCTCGGCCAGTCGCTCTCGGATCGGTGGCACGGAGTTTTTCATCGTTCCGCGCGACGTATGGCCGCGGGCCACCGCCAGCATCAGCGCCGCGCGGTGAACGGGCGTGAACAAAGAGGCCGCCAACCGTTCCATCGCTTGTGTTGCCGGAAGATCGGGAAGCTCCGGAAACTCCCGGGCGAAACTCGCTTGCGTCAGAAATACCAGCGCCGGCGAAGCCTCGATGCCGAGGGCGGCCGTTCTCTGCCGCGCGCATTCCACTACAGTCGTACCGGACCCCGAGAAGGGATCCAGTAGCGGTAAAGTGTTCTTGACTCGCGTCGGCGCCGTTTCATGGAGGAAAAGGCGAACCAACTCCGGGGCGAACCCTTGTCTAAGCGGAAACCAGCGGTGAAAGGGTTCTAGACGGGTCTGCCGGGCCGTGACTAGCGTCGCCAGTGACGGCTCAAAGACGAGCCGGTGATACCAGCGCCGTTCAAGGGCCTCGCGGGCCCTCGTGGGCGCGGCGGCAGCGGCGAACCGGCGCGCTCGGCGGCTTGGCCTTGTGGGACTGGCTTTCCAGTCAGTCATCTTCGCAACCGACTAGAAAGTCGGTCCCACAATGGTCGCGGCTTGGCTGGCGTGCCATACGGTGGCGATTCTAAAGGAATCGCCGCCCGACCCTAAGACGACCGCCGACGGAAGCGGAGCTTTCCCGCCGACAAGAGCACTAAGCCCATGACGACCATGCCCCATTGCGATACTGTCGGGATTTGGCCGAAATCGCACGAATCCCCCACGCCGTCGCCGTCGGCGTCCACCTGGCCGGGATTGGGGAAATCCGGGCAATTGTCGCAAGCGCCGTCGAGACCGTCGTTGTCCGGGTCGCCGAGGCATTGGGTGTTCGGGCCTTGGGCCGCGCCACCCAATTCCGCGCAGCAAGTGGCGTCGATCTGGCTGCAAGAGCCGTCGGGCAGGCAGCAGGCCTGGGCCGATTGGCAGGCCGCGTTCGGCTGTGGGCTTCCGCTTTGCAGCACGCAACAGACCTCATCGAGAATCTGGCACGCTCCCCCTGGCAGGCAGCACGCTCGCCCCGAAGTACACTGACCGGCCCCGGGCGTACCCCCTTGTTCCAGGCAACAGGAGACAGCGAGATTCTCGCATGACCCATTGGGCAAACAACATGCCTGCACGCTGCCGCATGATCCACCGGCTAAGCTCACACCGTTCTGCTGCGCGCAGCAGACGGGGTCCAACGTCGTGCAGGGGTCATTGGGCAAACAGCACGCCTGAGCCGACGAACAGGATGCGGCGCCCGGCGTTCCGCCCTGGGCGGTGCAACAAAGCGGGTCGAGATTCTCGCAAGTGCCGCCGGGCAGACAACATGCCCGAACGGGCGTACAGGCCCCGGCCTGTACGTCGCCGTCGCGCTGGCCGCAACAAACCGGATCGAGGGTTTGGCACGTATCGTCGGGCAAACAGCACGCCTGACCACTGGAACAAGTGCCCGCACCGGGCGCGCCGCCTGAAGCGAGGCAACAGACCAGGGGAAGATTCTCACAACTACCATTCGGCAGACAGCAGGCCTGAGGCGACGTGCACGCGCCGCCGGCTTGAGTCGAACCGTTTTGCAAAGCGCAGCAGACTGGGTCTACCGTTTGACAGCTTTCGTCGGGTAGGCAACACGCCTGAGCCGAGCTACACAGCCCGGCTCCGGGCGTGCCTCCTTGTTCAAGGCAGCACGCAGGATCGAGGTTGTCGCAGGTCCCGTTGGGCAGACAACATGCTTGGACAGTAGTACACGGTCCGCCGGGCCGGCTGACGCCGCTCTGCTGCGCGCAACACACGGGGTCCAACGTTTGACACGTGTCATTGGGCAGGCAACAAGCTGATACGATCGTGCACGAGGTGCCCGCTCCGCCGGGCGACCCTTGCCGGTCTTCGCAGCAGAGCGGATCAAGATCGTCGCACATTCCATCCGACAGGCAGCAGGCTTGAAGCGGGGTGCACTGGCTTCCCGGCCCTTCCGGCGTTCCGCTCGAAGCCGCGCAACACAAAGGATCGGTTAGTAGACACGCGCCGTCCGGTTGGCAACACGCTTGGGCGGCCGTACAGGTCGTACCCGGCCCCTGCGATAGCCCCTGTCGATCCTCGCAACATAATGGGTCCAGGTTCAGGCAGCTCCCGTCTGGTAGACAGCAGGCACGGGGCTCCGTACACATTGTGCCCGGCCCTTCGGAGTTACCGGCGAGATCGACGCAGCACAGCGGATCAAGTTGCCGGCAAGTGCCGTCGGGCAGACAACAAGCCTCCGGCGCACCACAGACCGAACCGGGCCCTTCGGGCGTTCCCTGCCGATCCTCGCAGCAAAGTGGATCAAGGTCGTCACAGCTTCCGTCCGGCAGGCAACACGCTTGAGGGGCCGTGCACTGGCTTCCTGGTCCTTCCGGCGTACCGTTGAGGTCCGCGCAGCAAAGCGGATCGAGCAATCGGCACGTCCCGTCCGGCAGGCAGCAGGCTTGCGGCGCGGAACATTGCGCGCCCGGGCCTTGCGGTGTTCCGCCTTGGGAGCTACAGGACATGGGGTCCAGCGTAACACAAGTGCCGTCCGGCAGGCAGCAGGCCTCCGGCGCCGCGGGACAAAGGTCGTCCCGGCCGTCGCCGTCATTGTCGCCCAGGCACACGGAGCCCGGTCCTTGGGGGGCGCCTCCGAATTTGAGCGTGCACTCGACGGGCAACACGATCAGGCAAGTCCCGTCGGGTAAACAACAAGCCTGCGGCTCGGCCACTTCGCAAGCATCGTCGACGTTGTTGCCGTCGCTGTCACCCAGGCACATAGAGCCGGGACCCTGCGGTGTGCCCCCCGCCTTACCGGTGCAGCCTTCGGGTGTCAGGTCCTGGCACGTCCCGTCGGCGAAGCAGCAAGCCTGGGGCTGGCCGCATAAATCGTCACGGCCGTTGCCGTCGTTGTCGCCCAGGCAGATGGACCCGGGACCGGCCGTGGAACCCCCTTGGTCGAGACAACAAAGCGGATCAAGCTCCTCGCAAGTGCCCCCGCCGAAGCAGCAGCCTTCCGGATCCGTACAAAAAGAGCCGGGCCCCTGGGGCGACCCCGCCGCCGCCACGCAGTCCGCTGCCAACTGCTGTTCGCAGGTCCCATCGGGCAGGCAGCAGGCCTCGTCGCCCGCGGTGAGGACCTCTGGGCGCAGGGTTGCGCCCCGGACCTGATTCGACGACTGGCGAACCGCGATTGATCGCGGCAGCCAAGGTGCGCCGTCGGCCGACAGCCCCGCCAGGCCGACCAGCGCGAAACAGATCGCTAACCCCGACGAAGTCTTTGGTAGCAATTGCATCTTTAGCTTCCTCCTTGTGGCACCATCGATCGCTGGCCCGTTTGCTATCCGAGCTTTCAAATCTCGGTTCTCAGATCAGAGTCGATCGCGCATGACCCCCACATGGCACGGATTTCAGACTGCTGGGACGTGAACACCGAACTTCGCCCTCGGATCACGCCTTATCGTTTTGCGGGTCCCTTTCAGAGGCGTTGACATTCCTTACGCGCTCTTTGCCCGCAAAGGCGGGATTCTAGCGTTCGCGCTTCCTTGCTGCAACGAAAAAGCGGAATGCAATCTTTTTTCAACCTTGCGTGCGCGTTTCAAGACTTTAAGAATTGCGAGCCGCCTTTATTACCCGACTTCGCGCGGTACCCTAATAAAAATGGAGAAGTGGGTTCACGAGGTTTCTGAACTTGGCAACTGGTTGGAGTATCGCTTTTCCCGAAGCGGAGGACCGGGGGGACAGAACGTCAACAAAGTCAACACGCGTGTTACTTTGCTCTTCGACTTCGCAAATTGTGATTTGCTTTCGGATCTGAAAAAGGCCCGAATACGCACGAGGTTGGCCGGCCGATTCTCCCGCGACGGACGACTGCGGATCATCAGTTCCGCCGCACGCTCTCAAGGCCGCAACCGCCTACTGGCCGAATCGCGATTGCTCGAATTACTCCAAGAGGCTTTCGCGACGGGGCGAATGCGCCGCCCGACTCGACCGACGCAAGCATCCCAATTGCGTCGCCTCGCCGCCAAGAAGCGTCGAAGTGAAACGCTTCGCCAACGAAGCCGGCAGCCCGAGTAACGTCGAATCCTCGCCGTCCCATCTATCGTGAACCGACAAAGAACGCCTTCCAAATGCAATCCGCGAATAACCGGTTGGCCAATTCGTTGGGATGATAATCGTGCGCGTTGACGGCTAGGTCTTTGGGCATGTAGCCCTGGATGCAGGGACGAAGGTCCACGACGGGCACCTCGTTGCGTCGGAAAAACTCCGTTAGCATCGCGTGAATCCCGCCGGCCTGGAACTTCGTGCCCGTCGTTTGTAAGAAAGGCAGCAGGGCCACCCGCAGCGGCACCTGATGCTCCCGGCAAAGCGCGATGATACGGCCTAGGTCCGCCTGGTGCTCCTTCCACGTGGATTCATTGAGGAACCCCTCGGCCAGCCAATCGCAATAGCCGGCCACCTGAGCGACTCGGGGCGCATAAACGCGGTAATAGAGATAGTCCAAGAGGAATGAGCAATCGGTTCGGAGCCAAGTGCTTTGAGGCGGCTTTTTGGGATCGAAGTCCGGCCGCGTCGGCAAGACTCCTTCAATGTCATTGGGTACGTAGCAAAGAACAACCTCGTCGGCGCCGTATTCCCGGATCATCCGCTCGATGCCCGCGACTTGGGCACGCGCATCCCAGCCCCGCCAGGCGACGTTCATCACTTCCACGGAACCGGGATCGACGGCTTCGAATCGAGTCTGAATCAAGTTGCTGAAGCGGTCTTCTGGACGATTGATGCCCCAGCCGTAAGTGAAGGAATCGCCAACGAATGCCACACGTTTGACACCCAGCGGTTTCGCTTCGGACCACTCGAGGTCCCGGTGGCCCAGGGAGTTCGTCGGCGCGTAGGCTACGTGCCAGCGCCGGCAGGTGAGGGTGGCGCCGTACGCATCCGTGGCCGTACTGACGAAGCGAAGATAGCTTTCGGCGATCATGCCCGCGAAGCCCGCCAGACAGCACGCAACCAGTGCGTTTCCGACAACCAGAGACAGTTTATGCCGTTTGTGTCGGGGAAAGAGACGAAAAAAGCACCAAGCGTGCGCGACCAGCGAAACCCAAATCGCCCACAACAGCAAATAGTCGGACAGATACCCGTAATATCCGCTGGCCCACATCGTGTGCCCGTTCGCTCGCGTTACGCGCCTTTTTAACCCCCTTCGTCGGCATCGGAACATCCTTGCAAGAAGATGTCAAAGGTCTTCTTTGAAACCAATAACGTTAAGCTGGACGAGATCGCGGAACTCACCGATACTAGCCGTGTGGCAATCCGGGAAGGGCCCAAATTGCCAGGATCGGTCGTGAGTTAGGGCGGGACACGGTGGTCTTATCGCTGATTCTCTCGGCATTGTCGTGGGCGGCATTGACCGCGGCTGTGGGTCATCCCGAAACGAAAAACGAGAAGACAAATCCGGTTGCCCCCTCGCCCGCCATCACGCCCGGCGAATCGTCAAACACGTCGCCCGCCGACGATATGCTCAAGGCGTTGCTGCGCAATCGGCCATCCAACGAGGTCATTCCACCCACGAAGGCGCCGCACCGATCTTCCGTCAAACCGCCCAAGGGCTTACAGCCGGAGGGGACGACCCTCATTGGCCGTAGGGGCTCGTTGCAGCAAGAAGGGGACGAATGGTGGTTTCACCCGGCGGACGCCGAAAACGAGCCGCCCCTTCGCCTGCTTCCCAACGGCACCCTGGAAGAAATGGTCCGCATCAGTGATGGGGCCCCCGCCAAGCTTACTTTTCTGGTCTCGGGAGAACGCACGGTCTTTAGAAACGAAAACTACTTGTTGCCCACCGTCGGCATGCGGGCCCTTGATCCTGCCCCCGCGCTTGCGGAGCCAGCCGCGGCAGACCGGCCGGCCAGCGACGCGCCCGTGGAGGACGTTCTCAACGTACTGCGGTCGCAGCAACCGCCGCATAGGCTCCTGCCCCCAGACCCAGCGCAAGAAGGCCGGACCACTGCTCGCCGCGGGACTCGCGTCCTGGCCCCAATGCTCGAAGGCACGCCCATTGTGAACCGTCCCGGGCGGCTGGTCCCCACGGGAAATGGCTGGACCCTGATCTTCGAAGCAAATCATCCCGACGCCGCGGAGCCGCCCATGAGGCTATTGCCCAACCTGAATCTCGAGATGATGATCGGCTTGCTCGAGAAGGGCACCCCGGGGCTGATCTTCGTCGTTTCAGGGGACGTCACCGCGTTTGAGGGAGGAAACTATTTGCTTGTGCGGATGGCCCTTCGCAGGCCTGATGTCGGCAACCTCTCGAAATAGTGTAACACGGAAGAGAGGCAATAGCACCCACGGCACGGCTATAGAATAAACCGGCTCAGGTCGGTGTTTTCAACCAAGCCCTCCAGCCGTTTGGTCACGAAGGCCTTATCGATGCGGATGGTTTCACCGCGGCGATCGGGGGCGTCAAACGTAATCTCCTCCATGACGCGTTCAACGACCGTTACCAATCGCCGCGCCCCGATGTTCTCCGTACCCTGGTTCACGCGATAGGCTGAATCGGCCACGGCCATAATGGCTTCAGGCATGAATTCGATGAAAACGCCCTCCGTGGCCAGCAAAGCCGTTTGCTGTTTGATCAGCGCGTTTTGCGGCTCGGTCAGAATTCGGCGAAAGTCCTCCTGCGTCAGCTCGTCGAGCTCGACGCGAATGGGAAGACGCCCTTGCAATTCGGGCATCAAGTCGCTGGGCTTGCTTCCGTGAAAGGCCCCCGCGGCGATGAAGAGAATGTGATCGGTCTTGACCGGCCCATGGCGCGTGCTGATGGTGCTGCCTTCGATGACGGGCAGGAGATCGCGTTGCACGCCCTGGCGAGAGACGTCCGGCCCATGCGTTTGCGAGGGCGAGGCCAGCTTGTCGATCTCGTCGATGAAAATGATGCCCGTGTCTTCGGCGCGGCGCACGGCCGCTTCGGTGGCTTTTTCCCGGTCGATGAGCTTGTCGCACTGTTGGGAAAAAATGATCTTTCTCGCTTCAGCAATCGCCAGCGAGCGGCGCTTGCTCTGCGGAGGAATCAGCCGCTCCAGAAAGTTCTGCATGTCGGGATCGAGCTGGTCCATCCCGATGTTGGTCATGATCCCCACAGGCGGAACTCGTGCTTCGACCAGAATCTCCACGGGGCGGTCTTCCAGTTCGCGGCTGCGTAACTGGGCGCGGAGCTTGTCGCGGCTTCGCGAACGACGCTGCGCGGCCTCGTCCGATTCCTCCGCGTCCCGGTGGTCGGGCATCAGGTAATCGAGTAGCTGTTCCTCGGTGAGTCGCTCGGCTTCCGGGCGAACGACCTCGGTCTGCTCCTGCCGGACCATGTGCACCGATAATTCCACTAGGTCGCGGACCATGCTTTCCACGTCGCGGCCGTGGTAGCCGACTTCCGTGTACTTGGTGGCCTCGACCTTGATGAAGGGAGCGTTCACCAGGTGGGCCAGCCGCCGGGCGATCTCAGTCTTGCCGACGCCCGTCGGGCCGATCAGCAACATGTTGCTGGGTACGACCTCCTGCCGCAACTCCTCGGGCAATTGCAGCCTTCGCCAACGATTGCGGATCGCCACAGCCGCGGCGCGTTTGGCGGCCCGTTGCCCGATGATGTATTTGTCGAGGGCCTCGACAATCTGGCGCGGGCGAAGTTCCTCCTGGCCGTCCTTGCTCACTCCAGCAGCTCCACGACGATTTCCCTGTTGGTGTACACGCAAATGTCCGCGGCAATCTGCAAGGCCTGCTCTACGACTTTCTCCGGTGGCAGTTCGGTGTGGTTAACCAACGCCCGCGCCGCCGCGACCGCATACATACCCCCCGAGCCGATGCCCGCAATGCCATCCGTCGGCTCGATCACTTCGCCCGAGCCGCTGATCATCAAGGTGGCCTCGCTGGAGGCGGCGATCAGCAACGATTCCAGGCGGCGTAAGACCCGGTCCGTCCGCCAGTCCTTGGCCAACTCGATGGCCGCCCGGCGAATGTTGCCGTGATGCTTCTCGAGTTGGGCCTCGAAACGCTCCAATAGGGCAAAGGCATCGCCGGCGGAACCGGCGAACCCGCACAACACCTTCCCGTCCGCCAAGGTGCGGATCTTTCGGGCGTCGTGCTTGACGATGGCCTGGCCCAACGAGACCTGCCCATCGCCACCAATCGCAACCCGGCCGCCCCGGCGGGCCGAGAGAATCGTTGTCGAGTGCATGGTTGCCGTTCGTTTCGAAGCCACGATACGTGCATCCTCCCTTACCACTGGACGGTACAAGATGCGCCGTGGTTTTGCAACCGCCTGGAAGCGAGTACGACCCATTCAGGCCCAAAGGTGCGTCGAAAGCCGGACGATCCGAGCCGCGACCGGAAGGGAGCGGAATCTCTGCCGGAAAACGATCCGCGGGTATCTCCGGCAACGGCTGTCCGCCGGATTATTGTGTTGTGCGCGGCTGGAACTCGGCTTCGCACACGCACTCACGGAAAGAGCATGTCTTAGGGTTGGCCTTGGTGTTGTTTTCGTTGTCCGTCGCGTCCTGCAAGAACCATGACCGCGATTCGCAATCGGCCGTGCCCGTCGCTGGGCCTGCGGCGCCTGAGGCAAACCAGCCCGTCGAAGAACCTGCGGAGACTCGCCGGCCGGAATTTGTGAACATCCCCGTGGTGGGCGACGACCTCGACCGGTGGCTTTTTGTCGTCCAGGCCAAGAAAGACACGAAAGGGGCCTGGGCCACCGGCTCCTTCGACGCCGGCCGCAACAAGCTGACCATTCGTACCGGGGATGTTCAGCGATTCATGCTGCACATCAGCCGAATCAAGATCGACTGGGCCAAGCCGGTGATCCTCAACCTCGACGGAGTCAACACCGAGCTGCGCCGCCGCGAATCCCCCGAGCTGCACTTCAACCGCGACAACCACGGCGTGTGGACGGTGTTGGATTAAAGAATAACAACATTCTGCGGGAAACGCACGGCTCACAACGCGACCCAAGGGTCCCGCTCACTCGACGGCCTTCGTCGCTACGTGGAACCGCGGACTAAATCTCGGGAAAGTCTTCCAGGAAACGTGCGCGACGCGCCCTACGTGGACTCGCGCCCTTCGCGGATGAAAAGGCATCCCACGATGAGTGTCATGGTCGCCACGATCATCGGGTAATACAGCCCTGCGTACATATTGCCACTCTGGGCGACCATCGCGGTGCCAAGAAATGGCACCAAGCCACCGAAGACGCCGTTCCCGATGTGATAGGGCAGGGACATCGACGTGTAGCGTATACGCGTGGGAAAAAGCTCGACGAGAAAGGCCGCGATCGGACCATACACCATAGTGACGTAAACGACCTGGATGAACACCAGCAGCGTCAGAAGACCCGAGTTGGGGTCGATGGATGTGCCCTGCGCCGGATCAAACCCGGCAGCGGCCGCCATGGCCCGATAAATGGGCATGTAGGTCAGCACCGCCAGAAGACATCCGGCCATCATGATGGGCTTGCGTCCGACGCGGTCGGAGAGCGCTCCAAAGAAGATGAACAGCGGAGTTCCCATCAGCAGTGCGGCTGCGATGATGTAATTCGCGGTGACGAAGTTCACTTTCAACACCGTTTGAAGGTAATAAAGTGCGTAGAACTGCCCGGTATACCAGATGACGCCCTGCCCGGCGGTGGCCCCGAACAGTGCGAGCCAGACGAGTCGGCGGTTTTCCGGATGAAGGAAGCTGTCGCGAATCGGGCTTCGCGAGCCCTGGCCCGAAGCTTTCATCTCGACGAAGAGCGGTGACTCCTGCAGGCGTGCCCGTATTAAATAGGAAAAGGCCACCAACACGATCGATAGAAGGAACGGTACCCGCCAACCCCAGGCATCGAAGCGCTCGTCTCCCAGGCCTTGCCGAAGAGCGAGGATGACGCCGAGCGAAGTGAATAGTCCAAGCGTGGCCGTCGTTTGGATGAAGCTGGTGTACAGTCCGCGGCGCCCGAGTGGGGAATGTTCCGCGACATACGTGGCCGCACCGCCGTATTCTCCGCCTAGTGCGAGGCCTTGCAGCAATCGCAGGAGCAAAAGTACGAGCGGCGCCAACATGCCGATGGTCTCGTACGCGGGCAGCAGTCCGATCGCGAAGGTGGAAAGCCCCATGATCAGGAGCGTCACCACGAAGGCGTACTTCCGCCCTATCAAGTCGCCTATGCGGCCAAAGAACAGTGCGCCGAATGGCCGCACGACGAAACCGGTGGCGAACGTCGCCAGCGTGGAGAGCAGCGCGACCGTTTCATTTCCCTTGGGGAAGAATTTCGCGGAGATGATCGTGGCCAGGCTGCCGAAGATGTAGAAGTCGTACCATTCAATTAGCGTGCCCGCCGATGAGGCGATGATGACTTTCCATAGCTTGCGCCTGCTGGTTGCGGCGGACGTTTCGCGCATCAGGTACATGATACACACAAGCGCGCGTAACGGCGCCCGAGCAGGAGCCGGGGGGACTCCACTCGGCACCGGCGCCGATGATGTGATCAAGTTGCTCGGACACCACGACATTACCCGATCGTACGTTCGCTTCCTCACCGAGGCCCAGCAAGACGGCTACGTGGTCCACATCGGCTACGTATGGCTTTCAAGCATCGAGCTCGCCAAGAAGCGCGTCGCCGTGAGGGTCCAAAGAGGCGGCCACGACATCCCGCCCACCGACATCGAACGCCGCTACCGGCGAGGTCTCCGCAACTTCTTCGAGCTTTACCAGCCCCTCGCCGACACTTGGATTCTATGGGATAATTCAAGTACGCGGCTGGTTGTGGTGGCGGACGGGCTGAAGGGCGTCGAACCAACCGTGCACGACCGGCGTCGATACAAGAGGATTTGCGATGCAGCCAGAGCAACCTGATCAAGCACTCTTACGCAAGAGGCTTGACGACATCAGCGAAGGATTCCGCGAAGCCATCGACCGCGAGGTCGAAACCCTCCGCCTCGAGGGATTCCCTATCTACGTGAGCGATAACGGCCAGGTCATCGACCTTCAGCAGGAGGTCGATGAGTCCCCGTGATTCCGAACTACTTGAGCGTCGCCGGTCGGTCAAAAACCGCCCACCGCCCGTTGAACCGAACCCGGTACCAGCCAGACCACGCCCCTATTTACATTTACCAGTTTTATTGAGGGAGCACCGCCAACTTCGCAGCACCTAGAGTGATCGAGACTATCGCAATAGCAATCAGCACGATGAAAGGCAATCGCCATGCGAGCCATGTCCAGATTCGCTCACTCGCCCGTATTTCTTGGTGAGCCATCCACGGCCCAATCAGGCGGCTCCTTCCTAGCAAAGCCTTGTATTCATCGGCTCCTTTCTCTCTCCCTCTTTGATCTGATAGTTTAGGACCTAAGTCCCTTAGCCACTGCCGCTCAATTGGTAGCGGCGCTACGATCCGAGCGATGGAGCCGGCCCCGCGACTTCTTCGCGGCCTTCGTGCGGCGAAGACTCGAAGGCCGCGTTTGCTGGATCACCGGCGGCCGGCTGCAGAAACGGCGGGGCCGGGCGGCGTTTGCGGCCCGTCAGAAGAACCAGCAACAGGAAGATCAGAGAGGATAGTACGAGGCCGGTGATGCAAAACGCTAATGCTTCTTCGGATAGGAACCTGTCGGAACCAGAGCCCTGGGCAACGTTAGCGAGCAGCCGGTTGATTCGCTGGCTTTCGATCCGCGCACGCTCCACCCCCACACGGATGGCGGGCAGATCGATGAGCGCGACACCCTTGGCGTCCGAACAATCCTCGAGTGGAACCGGCGCCCTGGGGGCGATTTCGGACTCCTCTTCATGAACGCTGGTCATCGAGTAGTCCCAATCCCTGTAATGCTCGTGAGTGGTTTCGCCGGACGCTTGTCCGCCGCCGGCAATGCCGGTAATGGTCGCTCCAACGCCGAATAGGGAGAGCGAAATCAGAAGCGGGCGAAGCGTCTCCCGCCAAAAACCGTCGCGTTTGTAGACCGTCGTCTTCCGCAAGGCAAAGAGCAGAGCACAAGCAAAGGCAATGCAGGTGATGACGCTCTGCACGACGTCGGCGCTGGAGAGATCGTTCACGATCAGCGGAATCAAAAACGTCACGATGGCCCCGCCCATGAATACGAACGCGACCACCCCCCAGAAGGCCCGCGTGAAGGCCCAGCGAGGGCGCGGTCCCAAATCCTCGCGGCGGCCCCTGCCGGATCCCGCAATAGGAGCCAACACCGTGGCGATCTTCTCGCTGGAACCCCCTGGTACCGGAGACGGTGGAGTGCTCAGTGCCGCGCCAGTCGGTGATGGTATTTCAGAAGGCAGAACACCTTCGGCTGCGGTGGCGGGCGTAGCCGAAGTCGCGCCAAACAGCCACCAGCCCGTAGCCTGAAGACTAAGGGATACCGCGGCCGCGACGGCGGCTGCAATGACGACGTTATCCTCAGGGTTGCCGTCCAGCACGGCGGTGAACGCACCCGCGGCGAAGAGAGCAACAAAGACGGCCCGAATGGCCGGCCCGATGCGAAGCTCGCCCACGGCACCCAGATCGAATTCCCGTTCCCACCGGGTGAGGGCCGCGACCGTGACCAGGCCTAGAAACAGGCCTAGTCCTTCTTTGGGTTCACGGTCCAAAGCAGGAGCCGAGGCCAGCGCCGCCAAAGGTGTGGCACACAAGAACCGGACCAGATACTGGGACCAGGCTGGACCATTGTCCACACCGAACCAGCCGATCGCTTTGCGGGCCAGCAAGATGCCTCCCAAGAGTCCTACCACGAGCATTCCCGCGGATGCGCCAAATTCCTCTTTTTCGGAGACATTGCCGACCAGGATTCCCACACCGATGGCAAGGCCAAGGGTCAACAGCAGTGCCAGCAGCAAACGTCTTCCGTGCCCGTGACCCTGTCCTTCGACCACAGGCCCGGGCGAGCGCCACGGCGCCATGGCCGCCTCTCGCCGATCGCGCCACCGGCCCTTCAGGTTTGCCTGCCAATTCCGATCGGAGCGCCGCCTTTGCCCGCCGAGCTTGTTCATCTTTCGCTCGATTTTTCGCGAGATCGTGTCGAGCCGCTTGGCCAAACGGTCGGGAAGCGGATACGGGCTTCCGCGTTCGTAGCTCTCCCCGGGGCGGTAAGGCGGCGGTGGAAGGGGCGGCGGAGGCGGCCCAAACGGGCGCGGGTATGCGATATTTGGATTCGGCGACGGCCGAGGCGACACGGGAGTCGTCTGTTCCGCGGCGCCCCGGTAGATGGCGCCATCGAGACTTTTGAGGCTGAAGCCGTCCAAGCTTTTTTGCACAGACTCCACGGCCAGCAAATCGTCCACCATTTCATTGACGCTTTGATAGCGGTCGCGGGGGTCTTTCTGCAGCGCTCTGCGGATCACCGTGGCGAAGGGCTGGGGCAGCTCGTCCACAGCGGGTTGAGCGGTGAGGTGCTTCATCAGCACCTCGCCCATGGTCGAACCCTCGAATGGGACGCGGCCCAGCAGCATCTCGTACAGCATCACGCCCAGTGCGTAAATGTCCACGCCGCGCGAGTAGTTGCCGCTGCCGATCTCCGGGGCCATGTAGTGTACGGTTCCGACGCTGGACGTTTGCACGCTGTGCCGCGAAACCGAAATAAACTTGCTCAGGCCGTAATCGCCGATCTTCACGTACCCGTCGTCATAGAAGATATTGCCGGGCTTCAGGTCGCGATGGACGATCCCGCGGTCGTGAAGATACGCCAGTCCCTTGGCGATTTCGCGGACGAAGAAGGCGGCTTTCTGCGCACCGAAGCCGTTCGGTTCGGCGATGAGTAAATCGCGCAGCGACGGACCGGAGCAATACTCCATGATCAGGAAGTATTGGTCCCGGCTGTCTTTCTTCACGTCGAAAATGGAAATCAGATGCGGGCTTTTGAGGTTGATGCAATGGCTCACCCCGCGCAATTCCACTTGCGGGTTGTCGCGAAGGAACTTCAAGGCGACCTCGCGGCCGCCATCGCTGATGGCGTAGTAGACCTCACCGAATCCGCCGCTGCCCACCGCGCGCTGGATCGTGTAATCATCCAGGGGCCGATCGCCGTGTTTGAAGGTGTATGCCATGGTACGCCAATTCCGAGCCGCAGCCGAACCGCGCCGGCTAGAGCGCGGGCCGCCTAGGTTATGGACTCACCGACTCCTTTGATCCGCCAGGGCCCCAAGGTCATCCGTACTCCACCGATCTCGACCGGCTCACCGGCGGATAGCGGTTTGGCCTCGTTGTCCACGTGGCCATCCGATTTCGGGCGCACCCACAAACCTCCTTGGCGCTCAAACATCACCAGCGGAGTGCCGGCATGGCGGCATCGAATGTGGGCTGCCGACCCGTTGCCGATGATCGCATGCCGATCGAACAGCACGATACGGCGCACGTCATTGGGCATTTTGGTCGTGTCGCTCAGGTCCAGCGCCGCGGATACACTCTGTCGGCTGGGGAGGCGAAACGTCAACTTTCCTCGGCGGCCCAGGACGACTCGATCGCCGTCCCGCAAAAGCCTGTGTCGCGTGACCCGCCCGCCGACCTCCACATCGCGTGTGCTGAACAAAAAGTAATCCTCTTCCATTCGAGCGATTTCCGCGTGCCGCTCTGACAAGTCAGTAAACAGAGGGATATCCGCCGGAGCGTCGGCGGCCGCCCGCCCCAAGGACACACGCGAACCACGCAGAATCAGATAACTCCCGCCGCCGTCAACCAGCAGGAGTAGCCCCGAGTTCAGCGGTTCCGCGGCCTTTTTGATCCGCGGTGCCATGGCGATGGTCTGCTCCTGGATCATCGGAACTCGTATTCGCAGTGGTTCCGGCCGAAGACTCGCCAATGGAGCCGTATCGCCCAACGGACCGGCCGCCAGTACCGTTTGGACTTCGTCGAGCCGCCGCAATTGTTCGATGCTCTCATCCACCCAATGGGCATCCGGTACAAGCCGCTGCAAACTAAGCAGGCAGCGCCGAGCTTCGCCGATCGCGTTTTCCCGAAGACATCTGCCAGCCTCTTTCGCCAGCGTCAGGGCATCCTGCAATTCTCGCTTCGCCGCCAGGGTCGTCCCCAGCTCACCGAGTCCCGCGAGCTCATGCACGCCTCGGTTTAGCTTACCCAAAAGGAGGGCGTCCCGCACGTGATTTAGCACGGTCTGACACAAATTCAACTCAAGCCGCGCGACCGATTCGTGATGAGCGTCCAGCGTCTTGGCCTTTCGCACTCGTTCCGCAGCCGTGGCGTATTGTTCTTGAGCCATCATTCGCTCGGCCTGATGAAGCAGGGTCGTGACCTCGTCGGCCCGTGTGACGATCGCCCGGCGGAGCTCCTGAGCATCGTGGTCATTGTGGCTGGCTTGTTCGAGGATTCGCCGTCCGGCCGCCAAGGAGCCGTCTTCCACCCGTTGCATGGCGTCCCGGAGGCGCTCGCGGCGCACGTCTTCTTTCCGCTGCTGCTCCGCCGCGACCGTGCAGACCAGCCGTCGAAGCTCCGCGACCTGATCCGCGATAACGCCGCCGAGTTCCGCCCTGTCGAGGTCCAAAAGAGCCTCGCGGAACCGGTCGGCCTGAAAATGGCTCCGCGCCCGCTCCAGCAGCTTCTCGGCCAATCCGCCACGGATGTCGCCAGCGCGGCGATGGTCACGCAAATCGGCCGCCGTCGCGAGCCGGTAGGCCTCATCCAACCGGCCGTCACGCAGCGCCTTCTCCGCCGCCCTCAGGCGCATAAACACCATTTGGCCGAACACTCAAAGCTCCTTGAAGCCTGGTCCGCCCCTTGGGGCGCCAGGGTTGTAGCCACCCGTGCTGATCTGAAAGGAATTCGCAAAGGCGGGTCGATTATTTCCCTTGGGCCGATAACGGCCAGAGGGGCGCGCGTCGTCGCCGATCCCTACTCCAGTGCGCCGGCCCAGGTAGAATCACCCACCAGGAGGTAACCCATGGGGCGTTAGCGGCCGCCGCGTTCGATCTGGCCTGAAAGGGTGCATGGTTTCATGAGTGATCCTTCTTATTGGCCGCAGACTCAAGATATTGTTCGGGTTTTGGCGGCAGCGGTCTTGGGCGGGCTGATTGGCGTCGAGCGTCAGGCACGCGATAAGCCCGCCGGCTTTCGCACGATTCTGCTCATCTGCGTGGGGGCCTGCCTGTTCACGATACTCTCTGAACGGGCAGGGCAGCCCCCGGGCGACCCGACTCGGATCGCCGCCCAAATCGTCACCGGGATCGGATTTCTGGGCGCCGGGGCCATCTTACGCGGCGAGCGCGGAGTCACGGGTCTCACCACGGCGGCCACCGTGTGGGTGGTGGCAGCCGTCGGCATGGCCATCGGGTTCGGCTATTGGGGAGTAGCCGTTTTTGGAACCGGCATCAGCCTAGCGGCCCTTTTAGTTTTTCATGTCATTGATGATTGGATCAACCGAAACCGGATTGTCCTGGACTATTGCGTGACCATGGCCCGCTCGGACGAGGCCCTGGAACGGCTCGCCGGCCTGTTGCGCGGCGAGGGCCTCCGGATTCTCGAGCGGAGCTATTACGAGAAAGAGTCCAACTTAGTGTGCGAACTGCGCGCCATCGGCCCCAACGAAGGGCACGACCGCGCCCGGATGCTCTTGATCCGTTCAGATGACTACCAACTCTGCAAGTGCACGCCGCTCTCGTAGGCCGCACAAGTCCGTGGGTGCTCCGGACGCCGGTCGGGATCGTGTTCGGCCCTTGTGCCGGATGCCTAAGCGATGGGGTGGGATGCGTGCTGTACCCCAGTTCCTCGCCTGAGGAGGCGCAGGTATGCCCCGTGTCGTCGTGATTGCTGTGGCCGGGAAGCTTGGCTGAGGCTTTCGGAACGACCCCACCCGAGATTTTCTTGACATCCGCGAGGCTCCAAGAGATGGTATAGAAGAGTCACACGGTCTGCTTTTTGACGCGCGGCCTTGGCCAAGCTCGATGGAGAGGTGGGTGAGTGGCTGAAACCGACGGTTTGCTAAACCGTTATACGGGTTTGCACCTGTATCGCGGGTTCAAATCCCGCCCTCTCCGATTTCCGGGACCCCAACGATAGAGCATCGCCCGTCCCGTAGGTTGCGCGAGAATAGCCCAGGAATTCGCTCCTGGGAATCCAAGCTTGCATCATACCGAGAGTCCCGGAGGGACGACTGAGCGTCCATGTGAAGGACACCTGATCAAGCCCTTCAGCCGTCCCTCCGGGACTCATGTTTCAGGAATAGCCATATAGTGTTGAAACACTGGGCTATCAGACGCCCGCGGCCTACGCGGCGGGCCTGAGGGGATCGAGCGGCCCGCCGCCTGCTGGGGCAGGCTCCGCTACGCTCCGCCCGCCCCAGCAGGCGGGGGAGATATTTCCAAATCTTGTGGATGGGGCATGATCAGGCGGCTTGTTTTTTGACGCCGTCGGCGAACTGAACGCCGGCGATCACGTCGCGAACCAGCGCTGAACCGTTCAACGCTCTCCAGG
>Ga0187892_10003458_pt1 | contig 28883 bp, 22 predicted proteins | sample MA1701073metaG_FD_139345 | JGI IMG/M metagenome (GOLD analysis project Ga0187892, IMG submission 139345) | Bio-ooze microbial communities from a basaltic lava cave in the Kipuka Kanohina Cave System on the Island of Hawaii, USA - MA170107-3 metaG ... | reverse complement strand
GGGCCCCGTTCCATTTCCGGCCAGGTGCCCATCGCGTCGCTCCTTGCGAGCGAAGACGTTGGTGAGCAAGCAATCCGCATATCAGCCTTTGATGAGGCCGAACCCGTTTGCATCGCACCGTCGCAGCTTCTCCCCGAACCGGCCCCGCTGATTCTTTGCTTGGCGACGATTCCCATCCTTATTACTCGCAGACGCCGCAAGGCACGAGGCGGCATGAATCGGATTCCTTCGCCTATACGTTCGCAGCTCCTTAAGCTAATGCACCAATGCTTGGCCAGAAGTCGCGTTCGCCCGTAAACTCTCCGGGATGGCGCGATCGCCGGTTCGACTGTTTCTCCTGCCCACTCTGGTCGTGGTCGCGGCTGCCACCGTCGCATTCACGTACGCTCCGGCGTTGGATGCCCGGGCCATCACCTTCGACGACGACGAGTACCTTCTCGAAAACCACCTTGTTCAAAACCCGAGTTGGAACTCCACGCGACGTTTTCTCGTCGAGGTCTTCGAGCCTTCAACGGTCCACGGCTATTACCAGCCTTTGACGATGATCTCGCTCATGCTCGATTACGCCCTCGGCGGGCGGGCGAATCATCTGAAGCCCTTCCATCGCACGAGTCTGGCTCTGCACGTGGTCAATACCGTGTTGGTGGTTGTTTTTCTTTATCAGCTTTTTGGCCACCTCTGGGCGGCCGCGATGGCTGGTTTGGTTTTCGGTGTTCATCCGCTGGGCATCGAGTCCAATCCCTGGGTGGCGGAGCGGAAAACGCTCTTGGCGGCGTTTTTCGCGCTGTCTTCCCTGGTGTTCTACGTTCGGTTCGCGCGATCGCGCGGCTGGGCCGCTTATGGTGCCAGCCTGCTGACGTTTTTGTTGTCGTTGTTGTCCAAGCCTTCGGCCACGCCACTCCCCGTGCTCTTGCTGCTATTGGATTTTTGGCCGCTGCGTAGGCTCGGCCGGCGGGCATTGTGGGAGAAGCTCCCCTTTTTCTTGGTAGCAGCCGTTGGAGGCTACGTGACTCTGGTTTCCCAGCATCAAACCTATGGCACGACACCGCTTTATCGCGAGTCGCCGTTGGGCGCCCTTTTAGTCGTGGCTCACAACATTGTCTTTTACCTTCAAAAACTCGCCTGGCCGGGTGAGCTTTCGTGGTATTACCCGTATCCGCAGCCGTTCACACTTGCGCATCCCGCGGTGTTGAAGGGCGTCGTGGGCACGATCCTTCTGCTCGCCGCGCTGTTGATCTCCCTTCGATGGACGCGCGCCCTGGCGACAAGTTGGCTGTTTCTCTTCGTGGCTCTGTTGCCGGCCATTGGCTTGATTTCGTTTTTTGGTTTGATCGCGGCGGACCGGTTCATCTATCTGCCCTCCGTTGGCTTATTGATCGCCCTCGCGTGGATTCTAAGCAAGGCCTCTTCCTCGGGAACTTCATTCCCCAATCGGCTCGGTGGGCTTGTGTTTGCGGCTGTTGGGTTCTGGACCGCGGCGCTGGCGTTTTCCACTCATCGGCAGCTTGGGTTTTGGAAGGACTCGGAGTCGTTGAGCCGTCGAATGACCACGCTGGTACCGGACGCCTCCGTACCCCGCGTCGGATTGGGCAACGCGCTTCTGGCCGCCGGGCGTCTGGACGAGGCACTCAACGAGTATCAGGAGGCGGTCCGCCTCGATCCGCGTAATTACAATGCCCATACGGTCCTGGGCGCCGCGCTGACCCAGGCCGGCCGAACCGACGAAGCCATCCGTGCCTACACCGAGGCCTTGCGACTGGAACCGAACGATCCCCGGGCGTTGAACAACCTCGGAGGGGCGTTGACGCGGCGTGGTCGTCACGACGAGGCCATCGAGCATTTTCGCGAGGCCTTGCGGGCCTGGCCGAACTATCCGCTGGGCAAGCTCAACCTTTCCAACGCACTCCTGGCAACCGGCAAACGCGAGGAAGCGCTGCAATATGCCCAGGACGCGGTGCGGCTCACGCCTGGCGACCCGCGGGCGGAGAATCAACTAGGCACGGTGCTGCTCGCGATGGGCCAAGCGAGCGAGGCCGCGATTCACTTTCAGACCGCATTGCAGCTCGATGCGGCCTACGTCCCGGCACGTGCAAATCTGGCGGAGGCGTTGCTGGCCTTGGGGAAGAAGGAAGAGGCGGTGCAACAGTTGCGAGAGGCGTTGCGTTTGCAGCCCAATGACGCCGACTTGCACAACCGCGCGGCCGGCGCGTTGATGCAAGCCGGCCGGACCGCCGAAGCCGCCGCCCACTGGACGCAGGCGGCTAAGCTCCGGCCCAACGATCCCTCCGCGTTGGTCAACCTGGCGAATGCATCCATGACCCAGGGCCGACTGGATGATGCGATCGAGCAGTATCGCCAGGCCCTGTCGGTCGATCCCAACAGCGTTCTGGCCAACACGAACTTAGCCCACGCTCTGGTTGCGAAAGGCGACTGGGATGCGGCCGTTGGATATTTTCAAACCGCGGCGCGCTTGACGCCCGAGGATCCCGAACTGGCCTACTTATTGGGAATTACCCTCCAACAACAAGGAAAGGTCGAAGAGGCCATCGTGCATTATGAACAGGCGGTCCGCCTTCGACCTGAGTTCGCCGAAGCGCACAACAACCTGGGCGCGGCCCTTGCCGACCTTGGCCGCCTGGAGGAAGCGATCGCCCATTTCCGTAAGGCACTGGGCGTCGATCAGCGCTTGGCTGCCGCCCACGTCAACCTGGCCGATGCCCTGGCCCGACAAGGAAAAACCCAAGAGGCTACGAAGCACTTTCAAGAAGCCCTGGGCATTGAGCCCGAAAACGCCGAGGTGCACCTGCGATTCGGCGAGTTCCTTGAAGCTCAAGGCCGGCCCGCCGAGGCCCAAGCCGAATTCCGCGAAGCCGCCCGCCTCGATCCGGAAAACACCGAAGCCCAACAAAAGGCGCACCCGGCGGTACCGTAATCGGCGCGATCTACCGCGTGATTGCGAATTGCGAATTGCGGATTCTGCCTTGACGTCTTGGCGTTTCCTCCGTCACGCTACCCACCTTTGCACTGGACATAACAGATGAGTTTGTAGGCCAAGCGAGCGGCGAGAAATTCCGTTACCGCCTGGCCGGGGATCGGCATGACTTCGACGATGTCGACTCCGACGATGGTCTTTTCGGCGGCGACGAGGCGGAGCAACGCGGTGACCTCTAACGACATGGTGGAACGCCCGGTACATAGATTCGCGCGCCTGTGCATCCACAGAACTCAAGCCCTGTTGAAAACCCGCCCCCTTCGTATTGGCAGACCGAACACACTCTCCCCAACTGCCATTGAAGAGTATGGCCATTCGCTCTGGTCACTATCCCACCATCGGATCGCGGTTCGACAACGACCTGAGACACTGCACCTGTCTCAGGCGCGGATAGTTCAGAGGACACCTGAAGAGGAAAGTCAAATTCCCTCCCCATCGCGGAAACCAAAATGACGCTGTTCGTCTCTACGACAACCCGCCCAGAAAAGCTGGTGGATGAATCGCAGGAATCGGAGTCCCATGTAAAGCTACCATTCGGCCGAATTATGATATTGGTGGCATCCAACACTCCATCCACATGGTACGTACCAACAATTCGACAAAGACTTTCACTCGTTTCCGTAAGATTGACCCAATTGCAGCCTGCCACCGAATTCACGAGGGCAAGGAGGCCGTGCAATTTCTCATAGCGGCTCGCGGCGGTCTTCCGATCAATCATTGTACGTATACCCGCGGTCGCCGCCCGCTACGGCACTTGCTGCATGATTGCCAGTCATTCTCACTCGAAGTATTCACGTTGAGGATCCGTACGATTTCCGAGACGTCTTACTGGTGGAGCCGAAGGTCTCGCTGATGAGCACGTCATCTCCCGCATCGTTCAAGTCCCCGTCGGCATTGTTGTCGTAGCCCACTTTCAGATTGTCGAACTTGGCCGGCCCGCTGAAGGGGGCGCTGCCCAGGGCCACCTGTCCAGAAGGAATCTGGCTCTCGGTGACCTCGAACTTCTGCACGAAATCCACGTACACCCTGATCTTGTACGCCCCGCCGGTGAACAGGTAGGTCACCGTCACCGTCTGATTGCTGGCCCCACCGACCGCGTACATGTAGAGGTTGGCCCACTGGCCGTTCTTGACCCGGTCGAGGTGGATTTCGTTTTGGCTATAAACGGTCACGCGATAGGCGTTGTTGGCGTCCTGATAGTGAATCCAGATTTCGTTCTGCTCGCCGACGTCACTGGGGTCCACCACCACCTGGACGGTGTAAGTCGTGCCCGTGAATCCATCGACCACGGCTACTCCACCCCAGGCGCCGCTATCCACCTGCAAGTGGCCGCCGGTGATCGAGGCGCTGGCCGTGCCGCTGAGCCGGAAGCCTTTCGGGTCCCGCGCAAAGCCCAGGGAAGCCTGGAAGTCATCGAACTTGACGTTGGTCTTGTCGGAGTAGAGGCCGCTCTTGCCCACGCCCAAATCCGTGCTGGTGCTGTAGCTGAAGGTGGCCGAGGATTGACCCACCACCCAGGCATCGACGCTCATCTGCCGGCGGACCACCTTCACCGTGTACTGCGTGGAGTCGGCAATCGTGGCGTTCACCGAGGCCAAGGCCGATCCCCACGTTGACCTGCCCGGAGGCAATGCTCCAGGTGCCTTTGTCCGCAATCCAGAAGCTGCTCAGGCTGGAGGTAAAGGGTTCGTTGATCACCTTCGGCCCTCCGGCGGGATTGGGCACGTCCAGGGTGGTGATCTCGTTGCTCTCGTTGACCGCGTGGGTGACCGTCGAGGTCGTGCCGTTGATCTTGATCCCGCCGGCTCCGGAGGTGAAGTTGCCGAGTAAGTCCATGTTGAAGTTCTCCACCACGTCGGACTTTTGCACCGCGTTGCTGGAGTTGAGGATGCCCCGCTTGGCGTCGGTCAGGCGGTTGAGGTTGTCGTAAGTGAACGATTGGCTATTGGCCTTGGAGCCCACGTCCTCGATCGACATCCGGTTGGAGTTGCGGTCGTAGGTGTACTTCAGCCGGGCGAAGTCCGTGGCGCTGCCGCTAAAATCGACGAACTTCATGTCCATGATTCTACCAAACCGGTCGAGTCCTTTGTAGTCCCCGCTGGTGTCGTGCCAAAGGTCCAGCTTGGTGTCGTTGCCGTACTTGCCGGTGTCCTCCACCCGTCGCACCATGCGGCTTAAGCCGTTAAAGTCGTACTCCGCCAGGACGTCCCCCTTGGCCCCGGCGTTGTCTTTGGCGATTTGCCCCACCCGGTTAAAAGCTGTCGTTGATGGTGTCTTGGAACGTGTTGCTACCTGACCGGCGACCCCCCCAACGTGGAATGGGACCCGAAGCCGATCAACGACGATCCCAGCGCCCTCTTGGCCGGAAACGGAAAGAAAATCACCAAAGTCGAGGTTGCAATTTCATTCCTTTGCGGGGCGTTGGGGCGTGGACCCGTTCGTGAGACGGAGGTTCGGAAGATGGCGGACAAGTTGTGGATAAAGCTGCGGACGCTGGAACGTGCCAAGGACGCTCTCAAAGTGATCTCCCGGAAAGTCGGAATGGGCGGCGGCGAAGGACCGCTGGGCGGTGGATCGGCCAATGTGATTACATGATACATTAGTGCCTGAGGCCGATACGGTGCCACGCGGCGGCACGGTGGAAGTCCGTGCGTTTGTCACCGGGCCGGGCGACCCGCGCGGCTTCCAAGATCGGTGGTCATCACCGGCGGCACGTCCGGGACGCTCACCGTCGAGACCCTGGCCATCGACCAGCAGCGGAGCGATTTCGTGTTCTTCAATATGTCGCCGGTGACCGGCGTCGAGCTCAACCAAGACCGGGCGGCCGCGGCGCTGTTCGGCGCCAGCATCAACGTGGGCCTCTCGACCAAGTATTTGACCACCTTCACCCTGCGGGCCTCCAGCGACGCCCGCGGCGTCTTCGTGGTCAACGTGTGCCCCGACACCCAGCTCCGCGCTTCCGCCAACCAGACCCTAAGGCGGCCTTGGGCCGCCTTAGGATAAGCTATGCCATAAGTTACTTCGGCGCTTTTGGGGACGGTTCGGCGCGCACCACCAGGGCTACGCCGTCGCCCCGCGCCGTCGAGCTCGGGGCTGCACCCAGAATGACATACTGGCCGACCTTCATGGCCAGGGAAGTATGAAGCTCGAAGGCCGGTTCCAAGTGGGCGTCCGCCAGCCGGATGACGCCGCCCATGCGGGCCCTGAGGGCCAATTGTGCGACCTCGCCGGCGGACTGCAAACGAACGCTGCCGTCCACGAAAAACTCCAGCATTTCGCTGCCACCGCCCGTGGCCGCCGGGCTGAAGACGGACCGAGATTCGAACTTCTCGCCTTCCTGCGCCATGACGATGATCGGGGCCATTAAGACGGGCTGAGCGAAACCGTTCTCTGCCAAGGCCTGGCCGATGGGTTGCAAGGCCGGCGGAAGCGTCTCAGTTTTGGCATCGCCGGGTTTTGCCGCCCGAAGGAAGTAGAACTGCAACGTGACCGACTGGGCCGGCCGGTCGATCTGCTTGAGAAGCTCACGAACGGCGATCACCGCGGGTTCCGTGGCATTGACCACCAGCGTGCGATTGAGTTCGTCCAGCCCGACGCGCCCCTTGGGGGCGACCGTGTGCACGAGGCCCATCAACTCATCAATGGGGTAATGCTGCACTTTCAAGAATGCGGCGGTCGTCGCCGACTCGCCCGTTCCGGGAACGTCGATGGCGGGAACGTACTTTTCCACGACAGTTTGGACCGCCGCCGCCGTGCCGGAGACCACCAACCTGTCGTTGCCGACAGGCATGAGATTCACGGGCAGCACGGTCAGTTCTCGTAGCGTCATCGCGAGCGTCGGGGCCTCGGTGTGGTTTAGCCGCACGGTCATGATGACTTCGTCGCGTACCCCGGTTTGCGGCGCGGCCACCTCCTGCTTCGCGGCCTGATCCAGATAGGCCGGAGCGTTGACCAAGAAACCCAATAGAACATATGTAAACGCGATCATATTCATTACTCGTTCTCCTTGTTTTGAGCAGCAAAGTCCGTTACTGAACCCGACTGCGTCCCGTCTGTTCCGAATCCCGAATGGCCGGATATAACCAGAACACCTGCACATCCGGCCGCGAGGATGGCCGGGCGGCGACGATAAACCGCTCGGCGCTATCGCCTCGCAACGTGACGCCGAGTGCGTCGTGGGGGGCTCCGTGCGATCCAACGGCTGCGGGCACCGTTGTACTGGACACGTTCTCCGCCACACGAGAACTCCGCCGGAGCGGAAGGACCAAGTACAGCGCACCCAGAACAATCGCAATCGCCGCGGCCACTCGGGCCGCCCGCCATGCGAGCGGGCCTGCGAAGGCGCGATCGCCCCACGCAAACCGGCGCGGCCTGGCCTTGACCTGAAGATTCAAGGGTTCGCCGCCGTCGCAGGCGACGGACTCGGTCTCCACGCGAATCTCATCGAGCACGCCGGCCAGAAGTTGCAAGCGAGCGGTGTAAGTCCGACAGGTTGCACAGGAGGCTAGGTGCCGATCGAGTTCGGCATCCGCGCTGCCCTCATCCAACCGTCGATTCAATCGCCTTCTGGCGTCCTCGCAAATCATGGCAAATCACCCGCCTTTCCGGCGCTTACCCCAATCCGTCGGGATAGTGCCGCAGCACGAGCTCCATCAATCTCTCCCGGCCCTGCTGGGCGTGTACGCGGGCCGTCGCGGCAGAAATGGAGAGCACTTCGGCAATCTGCTCGAAGGGCATCTCCTCGAAATGCCGCAGGACAAGCACGTCGTGTTGCCGCCGCGGCAGTTCGCCCAGCAGTTGGCGAACCAGGGCTTTCACTTCGGCCCGTTCCGCCGGGATCGAAGCCGCCCACACGTTCGCGCTGGCCGGCATGGCCCATGAGTCGTTGCGGCCGCGGCGGAGCTTGCGACGTCCCTGCAAATGACATTGTCGCACGACGATTTTGCACAGCCACGGCCACCACTTTTCAGAATCCCGCAGCTTTCCGGACTTCGCGATCGCCACGGCCAATGCCTCCTGGGCCGCGTCTTCGGCGTCGTCACGATTCCACAGGAACCGGTAGGCCACACGAACCAGGCGCTGGCGCACGCTCGGGCTTGCCGCGAATCGATTGCGTAGTGGGTTTGGCTTCTCGCGCTGGTGCGATCCTACCAACCCGCTCGTTTTCTCATTGCCGAGCGTCGGCGAGGCGTTTGGCTCGTGTTCATCCAAGCAACCGCTTCCTTTACCATGCATGATGCGCGCGGGATCGAAAACGTTTAGTCCAAAAAACTAAGTATAAGTAGGCGAAGCTAAGAGAGCAGGCACGCAAGTAAAAAGGCACGATGGCACGTCACTCGCCGTATTTGGTGATGATCTGCTCCGTTTTCTTTCCGAGGATCTCGTATTTGCGGCCGACTTTGGTGAACGCTTCGACGGCCTGGTCGATGTGATGGAATTCGTGGGCGGCGGACAATTGCACGCGGATGCGGGCCAAGCCCTTGCCGACCACCGGATAGTAAAAGCCGATGACGTAGATGCCTTCTTGGTACAGATCGCGAGCAACGTCCTGCGACAACTTCGCGTTGTAGAGCATGATGGGCACGATGGGGTGCGCCCCGGGCTTGATATCGAAACCGGCTTCGGTCATGGCGCTTCGAAAGCGCTGGGTGTTGGCCTCCAGCTTATCACGCAGCGCGGTTGTGCGGCTGAGCAGGTCGAGGACGACGATCGATGCTTTCACGATAACCGGGGCGAGCGTGTTGCTGAACAGGTACGGGCGCGACCGTTGCCGCAAGAGGTCGATGATCTCCTGGCGGCCGGAGGTGAAACCGCCGGAGGCGCCGCCGAGGGCTTTCCCGAGCGTCGAGGTGATGATATCGACCCGGCCCATCACGCCGCAGTGCTCGGCCGAGCCGCGGCCGGTCTTACCCATGAAGCCCGTGCAGTGGCAGTCGTCGACCATCACCAGGGCGTCGTATTGGTCGGCTAGGTCGCAGATCTTATCGAGCTGGGCGATGGTGCCGTCCATGCTGAAGGCCCCGTCGGTGGCGATCATGCGGTAGCGAGCACTGGCAGTCTCTTGGAGTTTGGCCTCCAGGTCGGCCATGTCGTTGTGGGTGTAGATCAGCCGCTTGGCCTTGCAGAGGCGGATGCCGTCGATGATGGAGGCGTGGTTGAGCTGGTCGGTGATGATGACGTCCTCGGCCCCCAGCAGCGGCTCGAAGAGGCCGCCGTTGGCGTCGAAGCATGCCGCGTAAAGGATGGTGTCGTCGGTGCCAAGAAACTCGCTGACCTTGCGTTCCAACTGCCGGTGGATGTCCTGCGTGCCGCAGATGAAACGGACGCTGCTCATGCCGAAGCCGTGGGATTCGAGGGCCTCCCGAGCCGCTGCCAGCACCTTCGGGTGCGAGGACAGGCCCAGATAGTTGTTGGCGCAGAAGTTAATGACCTCCCGCGGCGGGCTGCCTTCGGGGTAGGCCACGCGGATGTCGGCGGCCTGAGGCGTGAGAATCTGCCGCTCTTGTTTGTACAGTCCGGCCTCCCGAATCGAAGCTAGCTCGCGTAGCAGGTTTTTCCTCATTATTCCGAACATTGGATTTACTCCGGCCTTTGTGAGCTCATCGTCCCTATACCGTTTTGACCTCCAGTCATTCGGATTCGGCACGCCGCTGGGCGACTTTTTCCCGAGTCCGTCCAAGATCCAAAGCATCGCCGTGAGTGGGGACAGGAACAAGAACGCACATACAAAACGAGACGGCGGAATATCGCCGGCAGGCTCGGGTTTCGCGATTCAACCACGGCCAAGATCGCGAAACCGAGTCCCGAAAGCAATGTGAGCGCAGTTGAGACGAGTTTCATCGTGCGTAGGCGATCTTTCCCTCGTACACTCATCATTAAATCCGCGGCGTGCAGGTTCCAAGCCCTCGTTGAGCCTGTCGCCGGCGGCTGGGATCGAAGCCAATCCCCGTTGGAGACCCTGCCTTGATTCGCGGGAACGTCACCCTTTCTCCGCTATGGAAGGAGTGCCGCACTCGGGGGCACACGCCCGACACATTGCTGGTGCGATTGTACCCGTATTGCCAACAGGCGTGCCCATCATACTTGGCCCTAAGCCTCTGGCCGAAAAAGCAATGTAACGCGAGTAGGCCGGCAATTAGCAGGACCACGACCGCGGCTCCCATCCAGCCATAGCCCAACCAGCGAAGACCGCAACGTCCAAACAGAGGTTCATCGCCGTCTCGCGCACTGTGAAAGTCGGTCAGGGCGACTCCGGTCAAGCGGACTCCGTATCTTCCGATCGTCCACCAAGGAGCCAGCCGGGCGATGTAGATGTAGCCACAAGAAATCTGAAATGTAGGACGCCCAGCAGACGATTCCCCGCACGCAGACGACCCCCGTCGCGGTGCGAAGCGATGCCAATAGTGCCACTCGGCGACCGGTCATTGGCACGGCGGCGCGCACGCGAAATCGAAAGCCGTAGATGAATGCGAAGTTGGCCGGCGACCCGATAAGAAGGTAGACAATTGCTAGCAAGACCATGGACGGCGATGAACCGGCCGGCATGACGGCAAGAACTGGCGCGTGCATGCCATATAGCGTAAACGAGCCGGTTTCGGGAGCAAACCGCGAGTGATCCGATCGACCCCGCAGCAGAAGGTCGTTCGAATACCGAACCCATCGCGGTCCGGCTCCGTGATGATTGTTCTTGAAGAAATCAGGACTCTTTGTATGAATCAGCGAAAAAGACGGGAGCCGCTAAAACGAGCAAACGCTGTAACTTCCGGGTACTTTTTGTCCGCTCCCTCGCGGTCGCGGCTCGGAAAAGTGATCGCTTCCTGCAGGATTAAGTGTGTCGATTCACTAGAGCACTTGGGTGACGGATGGACGTGGATACTTGCCGCGCTGGGCGTTGCGATTGGGACGTGGACGGGCTGCACGTTTAGCACGTCACCTCCTTCGGCCGGGCCATTGGTTGGGCTCGAGCTCGTCGTGGACGGCCTGACGGTGCCTGTTGCGTTGGTCGAGCCGGACGATGGGACTGGGCGATTGTTCATCGTCGACCAAGTTGGGCAAATCCGTGTTGTCGATGGCCAAGGCCGGCTCCTACCGACTCCGTTTCTTGATGTCTCCGCGGCCCTCGTGGCTCTACGGGCCGGTTACGACGAGCGCGGGTTGCTGGGACTGGCCTTCCATCCGGATTACGCGAACAACGGCCGGTTCTTCGTGCGCTACAGCACGCCGCGCGGCGATGATCCGGGTGAACCCTGCACCAATTTCGCTGCCGGCTGTCACACGGAGGTGCTCGTGGAATACGGGGTCAGCAACGAAGATCCCAATGTGGCCGACGCGAATTCGGGGAGGGTCCTGCTGGCCGTGGACCAGCCGCAGTCGAACCATAACGGCGGGCAGATCGCGTTTGGACCAGAGGGGTTCCTATACGCCGGCTTCGGGGACGGCGGGGGCGCTCACGACCGTGGGGCCGGTCACACGCCGGGGATCGGAAATGGGCAAGACAACTCCACACTACTGGGCAAGATCATTCGGATCAACGTGGACGAGGGTGACCCCTATGGCATTCCGCCGGACAATCCCTTCGTGAACATTCGCGGGTCGCGCCCCGAAATCTGGGCAACCGGGCTTCGCAACCCGTGGCGGTTTTCGTTTGATCTGGGCGATGACCACAGGCTTTTCGTCGGCGACGTGGGGCAGAATTTGTTTGAGGAAGTGAATATCATCCGCAAGGGCGGTAACTTCGGTTGGAATATCAAAGAGGGAAGCCATTGCTTCGATCCGGACCAGCCCGACGACCCGCCCGCGGCCTGCCCGAAGGTTGATGCCGACGGCCGCGTGCTCACGGATCCGATCTTGGAATACGCCCATCCCGACGTGGCCGGGAATGGCTTGGGCACCGCCGTCATTGGCGGCTACGTCTATCGTGGCAACGCGATTCCAGCGCTTTCTTCGGTGTACATTTTCGGCGATTATAGCGGGAGCGACCAAACGCCGGATGGGATCCTGCTGGTCGCCACGCGTACGGATTTGGGGACGTGGACTTTGGCGACTCTCGATGTCGAGGGCTTTTCCGGCGGACGGATCGGCCATTACGTGCTCGGCCTGGGTCAGGACAACAGCGGTGAAGTGTATGTTCTCACCACGGATCTGAGCGGCCCCGCCGGAACGACGGGACGGGTATTCAAGCTGGTGCCGGTTACGAATGAAGCACGGTAAGGTGAGCGTGTTCATGGTGCGAAGAATTGACTCTCTCAAAGTGCGAATCGAGCGGTTTTCGTTGATCGTGCTGTTCGTTTGCGGCGCCGGCCTGCGCGCGGAATTCGAGACTCCACTGGCGATCACCAATGTCAAGATCATCACCGGCACAGGGACGAACTTCGAGTCGGGCACGATACTGATCGCGAAAGGGCGGATCGTCGATGCCGGCGCCAATGTCGAGATTCCGGCGCACGCGGAGCGGTTCGATGCATCGGGGCTGATCGCATATCCCGGCTTCATCGACGCCCAGGTGCATCTGGGGATTCCGGAAAGCGTCCGAACTTCGGAGGAGCGCCAGCGTGCCGAAGACGTGAACCCCGATCATCGAGAGGATCCGCTTCCGGCCATGCACTTGGCCAACCGGCGCGGCGTCCGCCCGCAGATTCGCGCCGTGGAGCGATTCGCGCCGGACGCGAAAGCCGTGGAATCGCACCGCGCGGCGGGCTTCACTGCGGCCTTGATCGCCCCGCGGGACGGAATCCTCGCGGGAACCAGCGACTTGGTGAATCTCTCGGGAGAACCGATCCGGCGATCAATCTTGGCGGGCAACGTGGGGATGCATGCGTCGTTCGAGGCTGGCGAGCAGGGCGAGTATCCCCAAACGCTGCTGGGAGTCTTCGCCGTCTATCGGCAAGTGCTGTTGGACGCGCGCTGGTACGCCAAAATGCAGAAGTTCGTCCAGCGCCGTCCCGACCAGGCGCCCCGGGCACCGGCTGATCCGGCCCTAGACGCTTTGCAACCGGTTTTGGCACGCACTCAACGCGTTTTCTTCGAGGCCAACAGCGCAAAGGAGATCCACCGCGCACTTGACCTTTGCCGGGAGTTTAATCTGGACGTGGTGATTACCGGCGGAAGGGAGGCGTGGAAGGCCGCCGACCGGTTGAAGGCTGAGCGAGTTCCCGTGATCGCCAGCCTGAAGTTCGACCAAGAGCCGGAGTACGGCAAGAAAAAACCCGCCCGCCCCGGACCGGGCGGCGAGTCCGCGACAAAGGAAGGCAAGGAAGAGGAAAAGAAAAAGGAAGAGAGAATCTACGAGCCTCTGAAAGTCCGACAGGAGCGCCGGCGGCTTTGGGAGGAGCAAGTCCACAACGTGATCCGTCTGCAGGAGGTTGGGATCCCCTTCGCCCTACGAACCCGCGACTTCAAGACGCTGGACGAGTTTTTCAAGAACTTGCGCATGGTGATGGAGCGCGGCTTCGATGAGGAGGCCGCCATCGCGGCACTCAGCTCTACGCCCGCCGATTTGTTCGGATTGAAAGGACGATTGGGCACGATCGCGCCTGCTCAACTGGCCAATCTTACTCTTCGCTCCAAATCCATTGCGGAGGAGAAGTCACTAACTCGCTTTGTGTTTATTGATGGAAAGAAATTCGTCATCGACTCCGAAGAACCAAAGCCCGGAGAGACCACACGCGACGGTGCTGCGCCGGAGAAACCCACAACGGAAGAGGGAGAATCGCCGACAACGGAGAAATCGGACCAGCCCCCGGCCGAGCCGGAAGCGGATCGGGGACCGAGCTTCGTCGCGGAAATCAAGGCTGATCGAATTCCGAAGACGAAAACCGGCGGCAACGTCCTCATCCAAAACGCGACGGTCATCCCGATCAGTTCACCGAGTCAGGACAACGCATCGGTGCTCATTCTGGATGGCAAGATCGCCACCGTCGGACGGGATTTGGTTGCGCCTGCGGGTGTCACCGTGATCGACGCCACCGGTCGGTTCGTGATGCCTGGTATCGTCGATTGCCATTCGCACCTGGGGCTCGACGCGGTCAACGAATCGCCGCTGGCCATCAGCGCGGAGGTGCGCATCGCTGATGTGATCGATCCGGAAAGCGTGGCCATCTATCGCGCCGCGGCCGGCGGAGCGACCACCCACCACGCGATGCACGGATCGGCTAATCCGATTGGAGGGCAAAATGTAATCCTTAAGTTGAAATACGGCCGGCCGGCCTCGGAGCTGCTTTTTCGCGACGGGCCTCGAACGATCAAATTCGCGTTGGGCGAAAACGTCACGCAGGCGAACTTTCCGAGCGCCTGGGGTAAGCGTTTTCCCAATACGCGCATGGGCGTCGAGGCGACGCTACGATTGGCGTTCGATCGGGCGAGGGTCTATCAGAGCGAGTGGGACGGGTTTCAAAAGAAATCGCAGGCCGGCGAGGATTTGCCCCCGCTGCGGCGAGACTTGCGATTAGAGGCCCTGGCCGAGGTGCTGGCGGGGCGCATGGCCGTGCACTGCCATTGCTATCGATCCGAGGAGATTCTCCGTCTCTTTGAAGTCGCGGAGGAATATGGCATCCGCATCGGCACGCTGCACCATGTTCTCGAAGGCTACCGCATCGCGCCGGAGATCGCCCGGCACGGAAGCGGGGCCTCCACATTCGCGAACCTGTGGGCCTATAAGGTCGAGGCCTATGGAGCGATTCCCTACAACGCCGCGATGATGACACGATATGGCATTAATTCCTCCGTGAACTCGGACTCAGCCAATACGATCCGCTATCTGAATCAGGAGGCGGCCAAGTGCATTCGCTGGGGCGACCTGGACGAGCTCGAAGCACTGCGGCTGGTGACCCTGAACTCAGCCATGCAGTTGCAAATTGACGATCGCGTGGGCAGTCTCGAGGCCGGCAAGGACGGTGATGTGGCCATCTACGATGGCCATCCGCTCAACACCTTTAGCCGCTGCGTAATGACTCTGATCGATGGCGAGGTGTTTTTTGAAGATCCTCGCCTACAGCCCGAGACGGAGAGGAGGATGCCGGTTGCCGGCGGTCTGGAACTTCCCGCGAAGCCCTTGGCGGCACGTCCAACCATTTCCGAGACGGTGCATCGCGCGATCGCCATCACCAACGTCACGATTCACGCCATGACGAGTGTCTCCGGTGATGACGTAATCGAAAACGGCACCGTGGTCATTGTGAAAGACAAGATTCACGCCGTCGGCGGCGGCGTGAACATTCCACCGGGAGCGGGCATCCTGGATGCCAAGGGGCTTCATGTGTACCCGGGCCTCATCGACGGTGGAACGTCACTGGGTCTGGACGAGATCGGGGCGCTGCGGGCGACGCAAGACCAGCGCGAGATCGGATCGTTCAATCCCCATTTGCTGGCCAGCACCGCCGTTCATCCACACAGCGAGCATATTCGGATTTCGCGTGCCGCGGGGATTACAAGCTGTATGATCCGGCCCGGGGGCGGGCGGATTTCGGGTCAAAGCGCCATCGCTCATCTTGACGGATGGACAGCGGCTGAAATGCTGCTGGCCGACCGCTTCGCGCTCTACATGTCGGTGCCGTCCTTGCCCGTTCATCTGGCCACGGACCCGGAGGCGAAAAAGAAGCAAAACGAAGAACACAAGAACGCGGTAAAGGAGCTGGAGGAGTTCCTCGCCAAGGCCAAACACTATGTGAAAGTCAAGGAACTGACGGCGACGAACGGGGCGATTGAATTCGAGACGGACTTGAGCCTGGAGTCGATGGCGCCCTATGTGCGAGGGGAGAAGCCGGTGGTCTTCACCGCCTCCACCTACAAGGAGATTCTTGATGCGCTCGAATTCGCGGAGAAGCACAAGCTGTCGATGATCCTCTCCGGCGGGGCCGAGGCGTGGAAGCTGGCCTCGGTTTTGGCTGAAAGGCAAATACCGGTCATCTTAAGCTCGCCGACGACCTATCTTAGCGGTGAGTTCGAGCCTTGGGACTCCGTGTACCGCTGCGCCGGCGAACTGGCCCGCGCCGGAGTGCGTTTTTGCTTTGCGTCCAGCAGCGCCGCCGATGCCTACAATCTGGGCATCGAAGCCGGCATGGCCGTGGCTCACGGCTTGCCGCTTGCGCACGCGGAGTATGCTCTGACGCGCGGGGCCGCGGACATTCTAGGCCTGGCCGAGCGGCGGGGATCGATCGAAGTTGGCAAACAAGCCGATTTGATTGTCACCACCGATTCGCCGCTTCAGGCCATCAGTGAGGTGACACACGTGTTCATCGACGGGCGCGCCATCGACCTCACCAACCTACACACTCAGAACTACGAAAAGTTTAAGAACCGCCCTTTCCCCCGTCTGCCGCCTACTCGCGAATTGCGCGGCCCGCCAAGCTTAACGGCCCGCGGCCGCCCTTAAAAGCACGCTGCATCGCCGGCCTCCGGGACGTGAAATTCTCTTTTGAAACGCGCGTTACATAATTGCCCCGTTCGCGCCATTTATGTCAAAGAGCGAGAGCCTGCCGGGCGTCGGACAAAGTTGCGGTGCCCCGGCGGCTTTATGCAATCGACGGAGGGAGCAACATGCGCCTTCATTCGAGTTGGGTGTAGTATTCGCCGCCGAAGTGGCAGTCGGGCCGGATTCCTCGGGAGGGTCTCCGGAAGCACCCATTTCGCCCGGCGTTCCATTAGGCCAAAATGACGGGCGTAAGTCTTCGAATGCCGTCTCCCACGAACCCTGGCGGAGTTGATTGCCATTCCGCCGGAACGGCTCGGTCGCGTGGACATTGCCCTGATGAAACCTGCTATGCGCCGAGGGCCCGCCGGGGACGGGCCTATTGGACATTCCAACCGTGCTCGGCAAACTCGACGAATGGGCCAAGCAGGTCTAGTACGAAACTGAGCGCCACCCGTATCGCGTCTGGGATCCCCCATATGCCGCCCATTATGCGCATTCCGAGGCGCGCCTGCGGTGTGAGTTTATTGTGCGGGTGCTGCAAGAAGATTTTGGCGTCCGTTACAATCCGGCACGCATCTACGATCCAAACACTCGTGATTCCCGCGGTCTTTTCATCCACGGTATGGCGGGACTCGGGCAAGGCGGCACGTGCGCGTCGATGCTTGTGCTCTATGTGGCCATCGGCCACCTCGGCGGCGGGCCGAGCGTGGATCAAAACGGCGACGGAGTCCCCGACGAGTGCCAAGATCCCTGCGACGTCAATCCGAGCAAGTGGACACCGTCGAATCCGCCGCCGCCGAAGGGACCACCCGTCGAACAGTAAGGGCCGGCGTAAGGGTTGCTCTATAGTCCGATCGTGCAGCGGCCGACGGGAATCAAGCCGGGCCGTGGGCGTCGAAGGCATACTCGATGGCACGGCGAACCTTGGCATGGACCGTCTCGGGGTCCCGAATCGAGCGCCAGGCGTGAGGCGGCTCTTTGGGGTCGCTGGTCACAAAGAGGATGGTGCCCAAACCGGTCGCCGCTTCCGCCGTGGAGTGGCGGAGGTACGTATTGCGAATCTTCACCAGCTTACAGGAGTCAATGGTGGGGCGACGCAGGCCCTCGATGTTGATAATCCGCCGGTTGGTCAATACGTGCCAGCGCGGGATCCAATGGGCGGTCGCCCAACCCAGTCGGGCCAATACGATAAGCAGCAAAACCTGGGCTGTGACCCCCAGCGATGTTCCGGGGATTGGCTTTCCCAGCGCCGTCATCACCGCGGTCAGGATGCCGGCACCCACGATCCAGGCGGCCGAGTCGAAGATCGGACGCCACATCGAGGGCCGGATCGCCAGAAGTACGATTTCACCTCCGTCGATGACGCCTTGCGGCACGGCCGACAAAACCGCCGCGACCTCGGAGCTGATCGGCGGGGCCTCCGTCGCCGTCGCCGAAAACCGAATGCCTTTCGTTCGCTCTCGTACCAACGTCGTCATTCCATGAAATACATCGGCTTGTTGGTCAACGCAGTCATGCGGTCCTTTGCCTAATCAAAGCGGTTGGGGGAACACTTCCCATGGAATTTAGTCACTTTGCGGGCCATTGTCAAAGTCAAGTGCGACCGCGCTGCTCGACCCGCCTCGTGGGCAGTTCTCGTTTCTGCACGGCGAAATAGCCCTAAAGCTGGCCGAAGGCGTGCACGAACCTTTGGTAATCGTCCATGTCCACGTCGCTGTCGAGGTCAAAATTGAACACGGCGCAGGCTGCGGAAACCTCCGAACCTGTCGGTCCATTCATGCACTCGGAAATGGCCACGTAGTCGCCCAGATCGACGGCATTGTCGTCATTGTAGTCGCCGTTTGCGCATCCGAACTTCGAGACCACCAGATTGTCGACCGCTGCCTCCGCGAGTGAGGCTGGACCTAAGTCTGCGGCTATGAAACGCAATTTCATCTGGTCCGTAGCGGCGATCCCCACGTCCGCGGGCCGGAACGAATGAACCAGCCAGCCGTTGCTGGTAAGGTTCAGCGTTTCGACTGGTGTCCACGAGGCTCCGGCGTTGTTGGAGACGGAAATGGCGAGCTGATCGCTGTTCGCCCCACCCTCGTTGGAAAAAAACCACAGGGCATAGGAGACCGTAAACGTATCCACCGGAACGTCAAAAACCGGCGAAAACAAGGTCGTCTTGCCGCCGTCCACGTCGTTGGCCCCGGGCGGCCCGCCCGGGCTCCCTTGTCCGGTGACGTAGCACATCACTCCCGGACCGGGGGTAAAATCGTCCTCAGGCTGCGCGCTGGTGCCCGCCGGATCCACCCGCACCCATACGCCCGTCGTGGCGTTATCCCCGGCATCGCCAACCGCCCAAGCCGTGGCAACTTCGAGTTCGTCCACGGAGTGCGTGAAGGTCAGGCCAACAGGTACCGATAAGACCGTGGCCGGGGCATCGGTCGGATAAGACACAGTGCCTCCCTGGTCCCCCGTAGCCAACACATAGAAGTCGAGATGATCACCGCACTCCACGGCCGGCAAATCGACTTCGAACAAGTCGCCGCCGATCGGCGGCATCACCAGGGAGGAATACGCCCCGCCATCGGTTCGGAACCTCGCCGTCACACCGTCGGTGGCGATCTGCTCGATTTGCGGCATCACCTGGGCCGTCACCGTATAGGACTGCCCGGGCGCCAAGGAGGCCGGCACCTCCGAGACCAATTGCAGGCCCAGAGGAGCACTGATGGCGTCCGCCAAAAAGATGACCGCCTGCAGGTTCTCCTCGCTGGTGGGCACAATTTCTTCCGGCGGGAGAAGGAACCCGTTCTGGCCGTTATCGCGCAGCTCAATCGCGAAAGCTGCGATAAAACGGTCCGGCGCATTGGCCCCATACACCCAATCGGCCGACACACCGGCGGCGGGATAGATGGTGGTATAGATCGGCCCGTGGTCGTAGGAGTGGCCATGCACGGCAAACACGCTGTCGTGCATTCCGGCGCCGATCATGGCAAACTCAGCGTGGTCCGGGCTCAACTGGCCCGTATACCCCCACGGCCAGAGGATCAACTCCGAATAATTGTGAAAATCAATAAAGCCGGCGATATTCGGGCGCGCGAGGACGAAATCGCGCATGGCTTGGGTTTCGGGCTCCGAAAACGGCGAGGGCCCGCGGTAGGTATCGTTACCAGGGTCGGTGCTTTGGCCGTCGCCGTCGGCCCATTGATACCCCCAGTTGCGGTTCAGATCGACGCCGAATGTGCCGTTGCCGTTATTCCGCCGGTTCTTTCGCCACATGCGAAACGTTGTCCAAGAGTACTCGTAACCGTCGGGGTTCATTACCGGCAGAATGAACCACTCCAAACCATCCACCAGCCGTGTCGCCGTTGCATCTGTCCCGTAATTGGAGAGCAACCAGTCGGCGATGTAGACCATCACCGCTGGACCGATCCACTCGCGGGCGTGCTGGCCGCCGTGGATGAACAGGCCGGGCTTGTCCGGACCGTTGCCGGGGCCGGTGATCCGAATTCCGCGGATTGTTCTGCCCTCGACCGACGTCCCGAGATTCACAGTCTGGGCAATCGCGGGATAAGTAACGGCGTACTGCTGGATCTCCGCGTCAATCTCGGCCAGCGTATGGTAGGCCTCATGGAAAGTCGCTCCACGTACCCGCTGACGTTGGATGGAAACGCGCGCTCCCACGTCGTCGATCCAGGTAGTGACGGGCAACCCTGTCCTTTCGAGTTGCGCAAGCTGGTCGGGTGAGACAAGCACCGGCACTTGCCCTATTCCGCTGCCGGCCGAGCACGACCAGATGTCGAGTTTCAGCGACTCCAGCAGGGCGGCCTCTTGCCGATTGGAGACGGTCACATGAACGACTTTATAACCGTCATACGAAAACGGTTCGGCGACAGCCCGCGAAACCACTCCTGAAAAAAGGACAAAAACGCACGCCCACGAGACGAATCGGTATCTCACTCTGATAAACCCCCCCGCTTTGATGAAGAAGTCCACACGGTTCCGTTTCCGCATGGTGCGCACACCCAAACATTCATTGTAGCAGTGGGGAGACGCCTGTGCCAACCGTGGACGAGCGAAGGCTCTGGGCATAGAGTGGCGTCCATGGCGAACGAACTCGAAAACCGGATCAGTCAATTTAAGCAAATGGCTGAGGCCGACCCTAACAACGAGTTGGGTCACCTGAGCTTGGGTAAAGCATATCTGGAGGCCGGTCGGTTCAAAGAGGCCACTGTGCCCCTATCCCGTGCGCTTTCGCTGAACCCGGCCCTTTCAAAGGCCTATCAACTCCTCGGGGAGGCATGGTCGAAGGCGGGCGAGAGAACCAAGGCCGTCGATATTCTGGCCCGTGGGGTGACGGTGGCGGACGAACAAGGGGATCGGTCACCTCGTGATGCAATGGCACAAAACCTCAGAGAATTAGGAGCAGAGATACCGAGTTTTAGCCGGGTTTCGGCCTCAGCCCCCGCCAATAGCCCGGAAATTTCACAATCCGGCTTTCGTTGTTCAAGGTGCGGAAAACCCCACGGACAACTTGCAAAAGTACCCTTCAAAGGCATTCTTGGGGCCAAAATCGCGGCCAACGTCTGCCAAAGCTGCTGGCGGGAGTGGATTGGCATGGGCACAAAGGTCATCAACGAATTAGGTTTACAATTAAGCAACTCTGAGGCCCAAGCTACGTATGACCAGTATATGATCGAATTCCTCCAACTGGAGGATCGGTAAGAAACGACCAAGGACTCGGGCCGAGGATGCGAATTGCGATGCGGACGCCCGCACCAGCACTCTTAATGAGCACCCCCAGGGCACGGCGTTATCCGCCAAAGTCATCCAAACCAATAGCGAGCCTGAAATTGGCCGAAGGACTTAGGGAGCCTCTAGGGGGGCGTGGTTTTTCTGGAATCCGGCCCCCCCACGAGCTATACTCGACTAAACACGCACGGAGGCGAAGGGCCTGGACGCGCTCGGTCTAGGATTGGATCGAGTGCTTGTAAGAGCGTCTGGGCCACGAATGGAGCCGTCCATTGACGACCAGCCCGACCTTAGTGCTGGATACACCTACGCTCGCCGAGTCCGCCCCTCAGCTGACCCTTCTTGTCAACGCACTGAAGCCCAACGAGCAGCGAATTCCCTGCCGCCATGTGGTGACGCTTCTTGGCTCGCGGCCGGGGTGCAAGCTGGTCTTGCAGCATCGGCGAGTGAGTCCCGTGCACGTGGCCTTGGTGCACACCGGGCAAGAGATTTATGCCGTCGATCTGCTCACCGCTCGCGGCACCCTCCTCAACGGCTTGCGGATGCAATACGAGCGTCTCTCGAACGGGGATACCCTGTCGGTCGAGGCCTGGAATTTCCGTGTGCAAATCCAAAAGCCCGAAGGCAACGGTTACGCCGATGAGCATCCTTTTGGCTTGGAGCCGAGCCCTCAAGTCATCGCCTTGGAGCACTTGGCCAGCCGCCGCGTGTTGCGGCCCGGTCGCGAGATTTGCCTGGTCGGGCGCCGCACCGGTTGCGACATCAGCTTGTCGGACAACAGCGTATCGCGTGTCCACGCATTGCTGTTCACCTATTTTGGCTATCCGTTCATCGTCGACTTGGTGAGCCGAAACCACACGCTGGTGAACGATGTTCCCGTGAGCTTCCAGATTCTCAAGAATGACGACATCGTGACGCTGGGCGAAATCCGTTTTCGCGTGCGGCTGTTAGGCTCGCACACGGCTGAACGTGCGGTCAAGGAGGCCGATTCACCCCTCGCGCCGATCGCCCTGGAACCGGAGCTGCCCGCTCCGGATTTGATTGACATCAAGGCCACCGAAGGCTCGCAACGCTGGAGCGTCGCCGACAACCTCGAAAAGCTTGCTCCCGTCCCCGCCAAGCGATAGAAACACCGAAACTGGAAAAAACCGCCTGGTCTTCCAAAGCCTTACTTTTGGCTCGAATTCGCTTGACAGACTCGCCACGACTCCTTATCTTCGCACCTGGGGTATTGCAAAGCGTTACTTGATCGCGATCCCTATCGGTTTGGAAGAGGAGGAGAATGAAGCGAGTAGCATTAGTTCTCATCGTCGAAGTCTTGTCGGTCCGTTGGTCTCTGGCCGCTACGGCTACGTTCGCCCCCGTAGGGCCAACCACTGTCGCTGCCGGCACCGATGTGCAAATGACCTTGACTGTGATGGCACAGACCCTTCCCGGAATCGACGCCGCTGATATTCTCATTGGCTCGACGGATGCAACGGATTTGCTCTTTACCTATAGCGCCGAATGGATTGCCACCTTCGACTTCGTGAAGCCAATTACTCCGGCAGACGGGTATTACTATCCGCAGTCGATCTTAATCGGCGGCAACAATCCGACGCCGGTGGCCACGCCCCTCCTCGTCGGGACGCTGACGATCAAGACGAATGGGATGGCGCTGGGCACGCATGAGGTCAGGATTGACTCCGCAGTGGACGACGACCTTAGCGGGTTGTTTCTGCTCGGACTGCGCGACCCTTTGTTTGGTACGGCCACGTTCACGATCGTCCTCTGCCCGGGTGCGGTCCAGGCCTGCTGCCGTCCGAACGGCGCATGTGATCTCATCGAAGCCGATTGCTGCCTGGAACAAGGCGGCACTCCACAGAATTCGGGCGCGACCTGTCAAGGCGACGGGGACGGTGACGGAATCGACGAGCTTTGTGGAGATCTGTGCGCGGGGTTCCCCAACGTCGATACGGACCTGGACGGCGTGTGCGATTCGGACGACCGCTGCCCGGGAGCGCCCGACACGATCGATTCCGACGGCGATGGAGTCCCCGATTGCGCGCAACAAATCCCCGTCGTCTCGACATGGGGTCTCCTAATCCTCGCCCTCCTTTTCCTCACCGGTTCCAAGCTCAACCGCGGTCGCGGCAGGGAGCTCGCCGGGCAAACCTAATCGTCGTTCGCGACGCTCGCGCGTTTGTTCGAACGTTTTCGTTTTGGCCTTTTGGCGGTTCGGCGTTTGGGCAATTAGAATCATCGCATGGCCGTTGCGAAAGAACCCCCTTCGGCAAGTCGAACCGTTCGAGCGCCGCGCGGAACCGCCTTGACCTGCAAAGGTTGGCAGCAGGAAGCCGCCCTGCGCATGCTCATGAACAATCTCGATCCCGAAGTGGCCGAGAATCCGGCAGAACTCATCGTTTACGGCGGCAGCGGCAAGGCCGCCCGGAGCTGGGCCGATTTTGACCGGATCGTGGCCGCGCTGCGGAAGCTCGAAAACGACGAGACCTTGTTGGTTCAGTCGGGCCGGGCCGTCGGAATACTCAAAACGCATCCGGACGCGCCGCGCGTGCTGATCTCCAATGCCATGCTCGTCCCGCATTGGGCCACGTGGGAGGAATTCCGTCGCCTCGAAGCCATGGGCCTGACCATGTTCGGCCAGATGACTGCCGGAAGCTGGATTTACATCGGAACTCAGGGAATCCTTCAGGGCACCTATGAGACATTCGGGGCCTGTGCGCGAAAACACTTCGGCGGTTCGTTGAAAGGCCGATTGGTCGTCACCGGCGGTTTGGGCGGCATGGGCGGCGCCCAGCCGCTGTCAGCCACGATGAATGACGGCGTATGCCTGTGCGTGGAGGTCGATCAACAGAGGATCGAGCGGCGCCTTCGAACCAGGTACCTCGACCGCTGGAGCGCGGATACCGACGAAGTGCTCCAATGGGTCTTGGAAGCCGTCGAAACCAAACACCCGCTTTCCGTCGGCCTGCTGGGCAACAGCGCCGATGTGTTGCCGGAGTTGATCAAGCGAGGCGTTACGCCCGATGTCCTCACGGATCAGACCTCAGCCCACGACGCCCTGAACGGATATGTCCCCAACGGTATGCCCTACGCCGAGGCGCTCAAACTGCGGCTTGCCGACGCTGACCGCTACATCGCCGAATCCATGCGGACGATGGGCGAGCACGTGCGGGCCATGCTCGAATTGCAAAGCCGTGGAGCCGTCACTTTTGATTACGGCAACAACATCCGCGGCCAGGCGAAACGCGCCGGTGTCTGGAATGCCTTCGAAATCCACGGCTTCGTGCCGCTCTACATCCGGCCGCTGTTTTGTGAAGGACAAGGCCCGTTCCGCTGGGCGGCCTTGTCGGGTGACCCCAAAGACATCGCCCGTACGGACCGGGCCGTCTTGGAGACCTTCCCGCACAATGAGCACCTTTGCCGCTGGATTCGGCTGGCGGGCGAACGCGTAGCCTTTCAGGGCTTGCCCGCGCGCATTTGCTGGCTGGGCTACGGTGAGCGGGCCAAGATGGGTCTGGTGTTCAACGACTTGGTTGCCAGCGGCGAGGTCTCCGCCCCCATTGTGATCGGCCGCGACCATCTCGACTGCGGCAGCGTGGCCTCGCCGAATCGTGAAACCGAAGGCATGAAGGACGGCTCCGACGCGATTGCCGATTGGCCGATCCTCAACGCCCTGGCCAACGCAGCCTGTGGGGCCACGTGGGTCTCGGTCCATCATGGCGGCGGCGTGGGGATCGGCTACGCCATCCATGCCGGCCAGGTCATCGTGGCCGACGGCAGCCCAGAAGCCGCCAAGCGCCTCGAACGAGTCCTCACCGCCGACCCAGCCACAGGCATCTTCCGCCACGTGGACGCGGGTTACGAAGAGGCCAAACTAATCGCCGGCGAGAGGGGCGTGAATCTTCCCGGAACATCGTAGAATTGCGGGCAGGTCCGCCGGATCGCCCAATTCTCGGACGCATCTTGCGCGAACTGCGATTAGGTCAGCACACAAATCCTGCCGACGTGTACTCATGGCTTCAAGGTGCATTGCGAATGAACGCGAGCGATCTTGAGGATGCTTTCCGCGCATACTGTATGACCGCGAAGGTCCCGCGAGGAGGTTGAACCGCACCAATGCAACGGAAACGCCTGGCCCGCGTGCCTACACGGTGGACGATCTGCCCGACACGCTCACCGAACATACCGGCGTGGTACAGACGGCGTTTACGGACTTCAGCTACGACAACCGCCATCGGCTCATCGGCGAGGTGCGCACGGGAACGGGCCAGCGCGAAGCCTCCACGGGCTGAGGATTCTGGATCGTCGAGGGTTTCATTTTCCCGGCATCGCAGTATGCTCCAGCTTGCGGACGGGACGGCCCGCGTTTGTTCATTTCCACGTAACGTCGCGTGACGCAAAGCGCGCAGGCTGACTCTTCCAACCCGACCCGAGTGGGATAAGAGGCCGCACCCAAACCGCCGCGCCAGACCTCAACTCTGGTGGCGATGTTTTGCGGGGTCACTACGTCTGTCACTGCGTGCTCGCCGATGGTATACTTGCTTTGTGAGGAGGTAGTCGAGAAGGTCATGAGGGAGGAATCGTGCGCATCATGAAGGCCGTTGGTTGGATGACTGTGGCCGCGGCGGCCCTTGGGTCTTCGCGGCTTCAGGCTGAGAGCGGGCGGCCCGTTCAACATCCCGGCACGCGGCGAATGGCGGAACGTCTGGCCCAGCATGCCCGGGCGGCGGACCCGGAAAAGAACACGTTGTTCTTTAACGCTCAACGGGCGGAACTCTTTCGAAAACGGGAGGCTCAGGCTACCGATTTCGCCGACACAGTCCGCTTTCGAATGTTGACCGGTTATGAGCTGGTTTTGGCGGGAAGGCCCGATGAGGGGGTTAACGAGCTTCTGGAGGTGCGCAGGGTGCTGAGTCAGCCGACCGTGCGGCCCAGCCCCCAGACGATTCAAGCGCTGGGAGAGTTGCTGGCCATTGGGTATCTGCGCTTGGGCGAGCAGGAGAACTGCATCGCACGTCACAGCGCGGACTCGTGTTTGATGCCCATTCGGGGAGACGGTGTGCACACGCTTCCACGCGGCTCGCGGGCGGCCATCGAGGAACTCACCGCTCTGCTTCAAGAAAACCCAAACGATCTCAAGTCCAAGTGGCTGATCAGCCTGGCCTATATGACACTGGGCGAGTACCCGGAAAAAGTCCCGCCGGCCTACTTGATTCCGCCGCGAGTTTTTGAGTCGGATTATCCGCTCCCTCGGTTTTTCGACGTGGCCCCCAAGGCGGGGTTGGCCAAAGTCGGTCTGGCCGGCGGCTGCATCACCGAAGACTTCGATGCCGACGGCGATCTTGACCTTATGGTCTCGTCATGGGGATTAATGGACCAGTTGCGGTACTATCGCAACAATTCGGACGGAACATTCACCGATCGTACGGAGGCCGCGGGCCTGATCGGCGAGGTGGGGGGGCTGAACATCTGCCACGCGGATTACAACAACGACGGCCGGTCCGACGTGCTCGTTCTTCGCGGCGCTTGGCTGCGCGAGCAGGGGAAACTACCGAACTCGCTCTTGCGAAACAACGGCGACGGAACGTTCGAGGACGTCACCGAAGAGGCCGGGCTATTGAGTTTCCATCCCACCCAGACCGGGACTTGGGGCGACTACGACAACGACGGCTGGCTGGACCTCTTCATCGGCAATGAATCGACGGCCGCCGAAGCGCATCCTTGCGAGCTGTTTCACAACAACGCGGATGGGACCTTCAGCGAAATCGCCGCCCAAGTCCGGCTGGCCCATCGCGGATTCGTCAAGGCGGCCGTCTGGGGCGACTACAACAACGACGGGCGGCTGGATCTGTATCTCTCCTGCCTGAACGAACCCAATGCGTTGTACCGTAACGACGGCCCATCGGAAAAACGTAAGGAAGGACCCCCAAAGACAAACCATGTCCCAAACCAAGAAGGCACGCCTCGCTGGTCGTTTACCAACGTCACCGCCCAAGCCGGCGCGGCGGAGCCGATCCGCAGTTTTCCGGCCTGGTTCTGGGATTACAACAACGACGGGTGGCAGGATATTCTCGTGGCTTCGTACGCCGTTTTCATGACCGACTCGGTCAGCACGGTCGCCGCCGATTACCTGGGCTTGCCGAACGAAGGGGAGGTGCCGCGACTCTACCGCAACAACCACGACGGCACCTTTACCGACGTCGCCAAGCCCATGCGGCTGAACAAGGTTTTGTTGGTCATGGGGTCGAACTTCGGCGACCTGGACAACGACGGCTGGCTGGATTGTTACTTTGGAACCGGCGATCCCCTTTTCACCACGCTCATACCCAACCGCATGTTTCGCAACGTCGAAGGCAAGGTTTTTCAGGATGTCACCACGGCGGGTGGCTTTGGTCACGTGCAAAAAGGGCACGCCGTTTCCTTCGCGGATTTGGACAACGATGGCGATCAGGACATCTACGAAGTCATGGGCGGGGCCTACTCGGGTGATGTTTTTCAGAACACCCTCTACGAGAATCCCGGCTTCGGGAACCACTGGATCACGCTGCGGCTGGAGGGCACGCGTTCCAACCGCTCGGCCATCGGGGCGCGGATCAAGGTCACGGTCGGGACGGAAAGCAGCGACCGCGATATCCATATGACGGTTTCCACGGGCGGCAGTTTCGGCAGCGACGCCCTCCAGCAGGAGATCGGTCTGGGCCAGGCGACGGACATTCGGGCGATCGAAGTTCATTGGCCCACGACGGGTCAGACCCAAGTTTTTCGGAACATCCAGATGGACCAATTCTGGTCGATCCGCGAAGGCGATCCCGAACCAAAGCGACTCGAACTCAAGAAGTTCGACTTATCGCCCGGCGGCGCCGAAGGCGCTCAATGCCCGCACCATCCAGGATAGTGGCCCTTGGAAGAAGAACGAGGTGGATCATGACGATTGAACAGCTTCGCAAAGCCATCAAAGTTGGCCAGTTCAAGCCGTTTACGATTTCCCTTGCCGACGGCCGCCGCTTTTTCGTGCCGCACCCTGAGTTTGTTAGGACTATAGGGTGATTGATCTACCGCTGGTTACGTCGATCGACTTCGGAAACCGGGCCTCGGGGCGCAGGCCGCGCCAAAAAGTGTGTGATCACGGTTGACTGCCTGTGCGGGATAAGCATGCCACGCGAAGAGCACGTGTTGGTCGTCGAGCGCTCGGTCTTTGAAAAGGCCGGCGTGTTTCAGGGTCTGACCTTTGACGTGGAGCGGTATTTATCTGAGTTTTTCGCCGGCGGTGTACCGCGGTTCGTTCCTCGCTCCAAGACGGAAACCGATCCCGGATTCAAACAGCTCATTCCCTACGTCATCATGGGCCACCAGGGCAAGTTCGTCAGCTACGTCCGCGGCAGGAGAGGCGGCGAGGGCCGCCTGATCGGCCTTCGGTCGATCGGCATCGGCGGGCACATCAACCCCTCGGACGACTTGCCGTTGTTCCGTCGAGATTTCTCGGAGGCCTATCGCGCGGCCGTGCAGCGCGAAGTGGCGGAGGAGGTCTCCGTCACGGCCGGTCATTCCGACGCGATCGTCGCCTTAATCAACGATGACTCCACCGAAGTTGGCCGGGTCCATCTGGGCATCGTGCACTTTTGGCATCTGGACAGCGCCGCGGTAACCAAAAAAGAGCAAGTAATCACGCAGTTGGCCTTCATGACCTTGCCGGAGCTTCAGGGCGTGCGGGACACACTGGAGACTTGGTCCCAGCTATGCCTC
>Ga0187892_10003456_pt1 | contig 28895 bp, 23 predicted proteins | sample MA1701073metaG_FD_139345 | JGI IMG/M metagenome (GOLD analysis project Ga0187892, IMG submission 139345) | Bio-ooze microbial communities from a basaltic lava cave in the Kipuka Kanohina Cave System on the Island of Hawaii, USA - MA170107-3 metaG ... | reverse complement strand
GTTCCCGACCGCGTCGTACTCGAAGTAGGTCGACCTCCCGAGCGTGTCCGCCATGCGGAGGAGAGAACTCCGGGCGTCGTAGCCGAAGTAGGTCGCGTTCCCGCGAGGGTCAACGTGGTCCGTCTGGTTCCCCGCCGGGTCGTAGAAGAAGTAGGCCGACCCCGCGTCGGGCCGGCGGACGGCGTCGGCGCGGTTGAGGGCATCGTACCGGGTCCAGAGGGCGTGGTCGTTCGGGTCGACGGCTTTCGTGCGGCTGCCCACGGGGTCGTACTCGAAGTACGTGGTTTTCCCAAGCGCGTCCTGAATGCGGGTGAGACGATCCAAGTCGTCAAACCCGAAGTACGTGGCATGCCCAACCGCATTCCGCAGGATCGTCGGGTTCCCGACCCCGTCGTAGAAGAAGTAGGTCGTCATCCCGTACGCATCGACCGTGCGAGACCGGCGATTGAGAGGGTCGTAACCGAAGTAGGTCGTGAACGCCCGGGCGTTCCTGACGCGGTCGAGGTTGCCCACGGCGTCGTAGCCGAAGTAGGTAGAGTATCCCAGCGCTTCCCGGACCGCGCTCCGGCGGTCCAGCACGTCGTAGGCGAAGGTCCGCCGATTTGCGCGTGGGTCGACAGTGGCAACGAGGTTCCCGACGGGGTCGTATTCGAAATAGCTCGTCCCACCGAGCGGGTCGATCGCCTTGGTCGAGCGGTTCAGAGCGTCGTAGTCGTAGTAGGTCGCGTTGCCCCGAGCGTCGCGCATCCTGGCGAAGTTCCCCGATTCGTCGTAGCCGAAATAGGTCGGCTGTCCCAGACGATCGCGGGAGACGCTCCGATGAGAGAGGGCGTCGTAGAAGAAGTAGGCCGCATTTCCCAGGGGGTCCCTGGCGGCGGTCGGGTTGCCGATCGTGTGCTTCCGGTGAGCGTGCGTAGCGCGGATTTCTCGGCGGTCGCAGGCTAACCGGCGGCGGCCCGGCGGAGGGTGGTGACCGTCTGACGGAAGTTCCAGGGCATCCAGAGATCCGCGTGGTCCCGGACGTGCCGCGCGTGGGTGAGGAGTTCGGTGAGATACTCGAACGGATTCACGCCGTTGAGCTCCGCCGTGTGGATCAGGCTCATGAACACGTCCCCGACGCGCGCCCCGTTCTCGGTCTTGAAGAAGAGCGCGTTCTTCCGGTGGAGAATCGCCTTCTTGAGCGCGCGTTCGGCGATGTTGTTATCCAGGGGCGCGCCCGGTTCCCGGAGGAACAGCGTCAGCCTCGCCCACCGCTTCTGCATGTAGCAGATTGCCCCGCCCAAGCTGCTCTCGGGCTCGACCTTCTTCTGGGCAAACTGCTCCTCCATCCAGGCCCGCAGCCCCTCCATGAGCGGGCCGCTGCGTCCCTGGTGGTACCGGAGGCGCTCCTGGGGAGACATCCCCGCCGCCCGCGCCGTCGCGTCATGCCGATAGACGTCCCGGAGCGTCTCGAGCACGTACCGGCACTCCCGGGGGAAGCTCTCCACCACGTCGACGAACTTCCTTCGGCCGTGGCCCAGGCAGTTCCCCAGGATCGTTTCGAACGGCTCGTCGGGGCGGTTGCGATCCAGACCGTCGCACATCTGGATGGGCGGCCCTCGCTGCCCCTCCCGTTCCGAGAGCACTTTCGTCAGGTTCTCCCCCGCATGCTCCCGGCCCGTGTAGAAGAGCGCGATCTGGTGCTCGCCCGCCTTGGCGACGATGCCTGTCGTGCACGTGCCCGTGCGCTCTTTTTCCTTCTTCCTCTCCTCGTTCTCCTTGAGGTGCTCCAGGATGGTCATCGGGGTGTCGTCATTGTGGAGTACCTCGCCCTGGGCCGCCTGGCGGACGAGCTCCTCGTAGACCGGCAAGAGGTCCTTCGCCCCTTCTCGGACGACCTCCCACTGCGTCGCGGCCGGCAGGGGAACGCCGACATTCTCCTGCAAACCGTCGAGCCGGTAGAACGGCATCCCGGTGCCGTATTTGAGGAGTCCGATCATCGCGCTCGCCGTCGGGTCGTACTTCTTGCAGTGGTGCAGCCCGTCCGGCAGCCCCGCGACGAACAGTTTCCCACACAGCGCGCACCGCAGAGCCTCGCGCTCATACACGGTCGCCTGAAGCGGGACGTGGCCCCGGACGCACACCAGGACCCTCGGCTCGGGCAGCCGGTAGAGCTTCCCCTCGCAGCCCTTCTCGGGACAGGGGTCGCCGGCCTTGAGCGTCTCGTGCGGCACGCTTACCCGCTGGGCCCCCGCGTAGGCGTCGGCCCCATTTCGCCCGTGCCCCTTGGGGGGCGGGGCCGGTTCTGGAGCATCGGAGGCCGCTTGGGGAGGGTCTTCGGCCTTCTCCTCCCCCTCCCGGGCCGGCTCCTTCGCGCCCTCCCCCAGGATCTGGCTCGTCTTCTCCGTCTTGGGCGTCCCGAAGATGAGCTTGCGGAGCCGACCCAGCGACGCATTCTTGCGGCCGATCTCCGCTTGCAACCAGCCCAGCGTCTCCATCGCCGCACGCAGTTTCCGGTGCTCCTCAGGAGAAATCGGACCGGTCAAGGCTCGCTGGAGGATCTCCTCGATTTCCTTCATGTCGATCTCCACGCGCTGGGAACCGGATCCGGCGGGGCCTCTCTCCACCACCATGATCTAACTCGAGCCGCGGGAAAAAGACTCGAGCCATCGGCGGCCGACGCGGATTTTTTTCGGATCCCCTACACCGCCTGCGGCTCCACCGGCCTCCACGCCGGCGCTCCCTGGGCCGCCTCGAAGTCCCCTGCCGACAAGAGCACGTGGACGGCATGGGCTTCCAGCAGGCGACCCGTCTTCGCCGGCCCCTCCGGCCAGTGCCTGAACCGGCCCGTCGACAAGCGCTTCATGCACAGCCAGAAGCCCTGGCCGTCGTAGACCAGCACCTTCACGGCCGTGCCCTTGCGGTTCCGAAAGACGAACGCCCAGCCCGAGAACGGATCGCGCTGGAGTTCGTCGCGCGCCACCCGCGCCAGGCCATCGATACCCTTGCGGAAGTCGACGGGCTCGACCGCCACCAGCACCCTCATTTGCGGCGTCAGTTGGATCATCGTCCGGCCCTCCAGAGGGAGCGGGCCAGCGACTCGGCTCCGGCCGCGTCGCGGAGTTCCACGCGCATCCGGAGCCCCTTGGGATTCTGGAGTTCCACCACGCATCCCGGGCCGCCTGAAAGAACCTTTCCGGGAATCTCCACGAACTTCACGGGTCCGGCCGGGCTCGCCGCCGGCGGCCTTCCCTCGAGACGCCGCTTCAGCGAGTAATAGTCCAGGCCCAGCTGCTGGGACGTCCTGGAGACGCCCATCTCTCGGGCGACCTCGACGGCGGCCTGCCAGAGGGGCTCGGGGATGGGGGAACTACGGTGGGGGCGCTTCCGACGCCACGACGCAAAACGCTCCCGGAGATTCGCCAGCCCATGTTCGTTGGTACCGGTCATAGCCGTTCCTCCTTGTTGAACGGCCAGACTCTACCCCCTCACTCGTATCGCTGGCACGCACGATTGCCGGAAGGACACGAAGAAGTAGGCCGCATTTCCCAGGGGGTCCCTGGCGGCGGTCGGGTTGCCGATCGCGTCGTAGAAGAAATAGCTCAAAGCCCCCAGCGCATCCCGCGCCGCGCTCAGCCGGGAGAGGCCGTCGTAAAAGAAGTAGCTCGCATTCCCGCGCGCGTCCCGCTGCTCCGTCCGGTCTCCCGCCGCGTCGTAGAAGAAGTAAGTCGCGTTGCCCAGCGCGTCGCGACCGGCTTCCAGTCGGTCCAGGCGGTCGTAGAAGAAGTACGCGGCGTTCCCCCGGGCGTTGACGCCGCCTGTGGCATTGGAACCCCGGTCATAGAAGAAGTAACTCATGCCGCCCAGCGAGTCGCGGGCCGCGCTCATCCGGGAGAGGCCGTCGTAGAAGAAGTAGCTCGGCATCCCCCGCGCGTCCCGGAGCTCAGTCCGGTTCCCGACCGCGTCGTAGAAGAAATACGTGGCGTTGCCGAGGGCGTCCCGGGAGGAATCGACCCGGTCCAGACGATCGTAGAAGAAGTAGACTGCATTCCCCCGGGCGTTCACGGAGCCTGTCGGATTGGAACCCCGGTCATAGAAGAAGTAGCTCAGTTTTCCCTGGGCGTCCCTTGCGGCCTTCCCTCGGTTGAGCCTATCGTAGAAGAAGTAAGCAGCATTCCCTCGAGCATCGCGGACCTCGGTGCGGTTTCCCACGGCGTCGAAGAAGAAGTAGGTGGGATTACCCAAGGCGTCCCGCGTGGCCTGGACGCGATCGAGCGCGTCGTAGAAGAAATAGCTCGCGTTCCCGCTCGGATCGACGACGTGCGTCCGGTTGTCCGCGAGGTCGTAGAAAAAATAGGACGCGTGGCCCAGCGGGTCGCGGCGCGCCGTCTCCCGCGAAAGGAGATCGTAGAAATAGTACGCCCCGTCTCCACGGGCGTTCACCCGTCGAGTCAGATTCCCCATGGAGTCGTAGGCGTAGTACGAGCTCTGCTCGAGGGCGTTCTTCGACGCCGTCAGCCGATCGAGGTCGTCATAAAAGAAATAGGTCGCGTTCCCCCGGGCGTTCTGGGTCCTGGCTCGATTCTTGTAGATGTCGTATCCGTCGAGCTGCTCCGTCAGGACGGACCCGGCGGCATCCCGGATCGTCGTCCGAGTCCTCAGCCGAAGGCCGTTGTAGGCGTGCTCCGTGTCCGTGCCCCGGGGATCCGTAGCCGAAAGGAGATCTCCCCGGCTCGTCCATTCGAAATAGCCGACCTTGCCGAGCCGGTCGATCTGCTTGATCGGCCGGTCGAGCTTGTCGTACTCGTAGTAGGTCGTGAAGGCGGCGAACCCCGCCCCGGGCTCCGCCCACCGGGGAGAAACCTCCAGAGTTTGGTCCCGCCAGGAGTTGTAGCCGAAGTAGGCGACGTTGCCTTCGGCGTCGACTTCCGAGTCCAGGAAGCCCGTTCCATTGCCGTAGTTGTAATAGGTTGTGTTCAATCGCGCGTCCTGCCTTCGGTCGATCCGTCCAGCGCTGTCCCGCCCGATCCGGCTCCTGTTCCCCAGGGCGTCCACCGTCGCCGTGCGGGTGCGATTGGCGTCGTACTCGTAATAGGTCGCGACCGAGAACCCGGCGGCATCCCGCGGCCCTGCCTGTTTGACGAGGTCGTATTTCGCCGTGTCGTAGCCGTAGTAGGTCTGCGCGCCGTTGAAGACGGAGAGCTCGCGGGTCAGGGCGTACTTATTCCCGGCCGTTCCGCCCATATACTCGAAATAGCTTAAGTTTCCGTTGGGATCGATCCTGCTCGTGACGCGCTTGAGGGTCGGATGGTACTGCCAGTAGGTGATGTTCCCCAGCTCGTCCTGCTTCAGCCAGATCATGGGCATCCGGTCGACGGAACTGCTCTTCTGCCAGTACCAGTCCGCCGTGCCCCGGTTTAGCTGGGTCTTCTTCGTGTGACTGTCGTTGTTAAAGTCGATTACGTAGTCGTAGTAAGTGATGCGACCTTCGGGCTCGACCGTCTTGGTTAGGATCTCCGGCCACGGGCCGTACACGAAATAGGTCGTGTATCCCTCCGCGTCCACCTCGCGGAAAATCCTGTAGTAGTCGCTGAAGTCCGGGCCCAGCTCGCCCTCGAATTGGGTGACGCACCCCTCGGGATTGACGATCTTCGTCAGGATGGGCGCGATGCCGGCCGACCTGTAGTCGAAGTACAGGGTTCGACTGTTCTCAGGGCTGTCGAGGTCGAGGAGATGGATCTTGCTGATGCCCATGAAGTCCGCAGGGACCGTCTCATTCGCGTACTCGAAGTAAGGGATGATTCGCCCGACGTCCCCCGTAATCCTTCGAAGGAAGGAATGCGGATCGGTCGCTCTCGCATAGTGATACACGAGCTCGTTTCCGCGCAGGTCATAGCGGCGAGTCAGGACTCCCCAGGCGGGATCATTGCTAGGGACTGAAGACCCAGCGTAATACTCGAAGTAGGCGCCAAGCCGTTCCTCGTAAACGGAAAAGTAAGTAGTGCCAACCGCGGCTATGCGGGTGACTTCCGCGTTGGCCACCCCGAACTGGGGTTGGAATGAGACCGATCCCTCCTCCGTAGTCATGTTGTAGTGAGTCGTGGGCGACAGCGGCGGGAGGAATGAGAAAACGCCTCCTGCTCCGCCGGGGAGCCAGAAGATGTTTGCGGCGTCCCTGGAGATCCCGATGTAGTACCGGGTCTCGCCCGCATTGCGTGACCAGGTGAACCGCAGTGTTCCTCCGGACTTCAAAGGGATTCGAACGCATTCCGACTTGACCGTGAAGGAAGAAGTGTCCGGGGCGGCCACGTTATTCTGCGGCGCGTTCAAGTAGGCCGTCGCCGTGCCGCCTATACCAATCTGGACGCCCGGCTCCGGTCCCAGTGGCGCGTTGAGCTCTCCCAGGCCCGTCAAGCCTGGAGAGCCTACGGGGGACCCGCCGCCCGGGCCGCCCGCTCCCCCTCCACCCGAACCACCGACGGTCGGGCAGCTGCCGTAACCTGCGCTGGGTGCGACAGTATTATTTCTTGTAAAACCCACGACGGACTCCTTTCAGTGGATGTAGACTCGGCGGGGAAGTCCTACAGTCCCGTAACGATGCCCGTGCCGCCGGACGGGAACCGCAAAGGCGTTCCCCGGACACTCATCAGTTCAATTCCTCTGTGAACCCACGGTGCCCCAGATAGAGGCACGTAGGCGCTGATTTTGCCTTTATCCGCATCTACCACCCAGGCCGTGCCATCCGGGCCGAATGCAAGGCCACCCATCCCAAGCACAATGGTCCGCCGAGGCGATGGCGTTTCCGCCACGCATCGGACCCTTCCTCTGGAAAGGTCGACGGCAAGGATCGCCGCGTGCCTCATCTCCGCAACGTAGAGGGTTTCTGAGGCGTCGAGGGCCAATGCCGCGGGCGATGGAGGGTAGTAATCCGCCACGGCCGCGTCGGCCGGTGCGCGGGACATGGCGAGTGACTCCCGATACTTCGAAAATGGAAAAACGGTTCGCAATCCTGATTCCGGCAGATACTCGCGGACCGCCTGGCGACCGCGCTCGACGAAGAATAGGGTTCCGTCAGTGCGTGCAACGAGCCCGACAGGGGAATCGATCGGCGTCTTGGAAACCTCCGCCGGCGGCACGGCTTCCTCAGCTCGTCCGAAGTTGTACGGCTGGTTGCGTACCACTCCCAAGACAAGCTCTAAACGGAGATCCGGATGAATGCGATAGAGGGTGTGATCATCAGAGAACGAACAGAGCAGGGTTCCTCCTTTTTCAAGAAAGAGTCCTGCGGGGCCAAGCAGTTCGCCGTTATAGCCCTGCTGCGAGCTTCCGGGAACGGGCCGCCGATGGCCGTCCGCGTCTCGGAGCACAAGAGTTTCCAGCCGGCCTGCCCGAACTCTCACGATCCTGCCGTTCAGTTTGTCGGCAACGAGAAGCTGGCCGTCCTTGTCAAAGCAAACCGAGTAGGGGCTGCTCAGGCGCTGGGTGGGATCACCGTCCGCGGGCTCGCCCGCGACAACGTCTGCATCCCCCGAGTCCGGGTCCCACCGAATAACCCGGTTGCGGTCTCGCTCGGTGAAATAGAGGGCGTATCCAAAAGCCATGGCGAATTCCTCCTCAGGTTGTGCGACTGCCTGCGTCGAGCCTCTTGAGCGCCTCGGCCAACGCAAGAACGGCCAGGCTGATGCAGATTCTCTTGGCCCTGGGCAGCGGACCCACGCGCTCCGCCAGGGCTTGCCAGGTGACGGCTTCGGCGTCGTCAAGCGTCTTGGCACGGACCATGGCCAAGAGCGCTTTCCCGCAGTCGTGGCAGGCCGGGCATTGGTAGGTTTCGTACGACGCTTTCCGCACCACGCCATCCCCGACGAGGAGCGTCACCGTCATGAAGGGGCCCTGGCCCGGCGGGTTGCCGCCGTGCCCCGTCACCCGCCGAAGCACGTCACACGCCATGGGCCCGCCTCCCGCCGCTTCCCCGACGGCCGCGTTAGTCACGCCGATTCCTTGCGCAAAGACCGTGCCAGCGGGAATACATCATTGGCGGAGAGGAAATGAGGGGCCTGACGCGCGCCGATGCAACCTCGTTGCAACCGTTCTTGCAACCGGATTGCTCCGCGGTCGCTGAGGTCAGCGGCCGGCGTTGAGCCGTACGAGCACGCGCTCCATGCGCCTAATGCCCTCGCTGATCCGATTCCGCGCGTCGTCCGTCAGGTCGGGGACAGGCGACCGATAGTCCTCGCCTGGGTGATCCATCGACAGATGGGTGCGGGCGACCGTGACGCTCTGGAAGTGGTGAACGTAGGACCGGCTGTACACTCCCGTCCGATAACGACCTTCGAGATTGTCTTCGAACCAGAGAGCGTCCTCGTCCCCCGCCAAGCCTCGATCCGTGCGGAAGGGCGCGACTTCCCTCAGGATGTCCTTCCGTAGAAAAAAGCAGCCGGCCCAGAACTGGTCCGTGCAGGCGACCTCCGGCAGCGGCGCGATTTTCTCACGCAGGAAGCGCTCGAGGTCGTCGCCGTAGATCAGGTGCAGGAACTCCTTGATCCTCTTCCGCGATTCCGGATGGTCCAGATAGTCGCGCCTCACCGGATCCCTGAAATCCACGAAGGACGCCAGCTGGCCATGGAGATCCGTAAGCCCGAAGGGATGCATCGGACTGACGGAATGAAAACCCCGCCTGTTTTCGAGAAGGGGCGCGATCCAGCCGGGAAAGACATAATGGTCGTTCGAGAGATAGATAACGTCCTGATCAAGTCCCGCGCCGAAGTCCTTCATCATCGAGTTCAGGGCCGTCGAACAGCCGTAGTTCTTGTCCATCCTGAGGAGCACTGTGTTGGCCGGATTGATGTCGTCGGCGCGAAGCGGGTCCGGCGAGTGATTCTCCCACACCACCAGGTTGATTTCCTCCGGAGGGGTATTCTCGTAGATGGACTCGATACAGACCCTCGTGAACTCGGAGTGACCGTAACCGAGTACGAACTGAATCATGGGACCTCTCTATGCGCTGGCGCGGGGCCGGGCCGCCGTCCGCTCCAGGCCCCTCGCGAGGGACACCGAAGGAGTCCACCCCAATAGCCCCTGAGCCCGGGTAAAGGACACGGCGTTCCTCCTCACCTCGCCGCCGACGGAGGCGACATGGCGCGGAGGCGGAGCGAAACCGACGACCTGTGTGAGACAGCGAAACAGATCGACAATGCTCGTTTCCGTCGCGGTGCCGACATTGTAGATGCCCGGGGGTCCAGCCATGGCGAGAACGAAGGCCTCGACCACGTCGCCGACCCAGACGAAATCACGCGTCTGGCCGCCGTCCCCGAAAATGATCGGGGATCGGCCCTTCTGGAGTTCGTCGAGAAAGAGCGCGACGACCCCCGCCTCGCCGGCAGGATACTGGCGCGGCCCGTAGACATTCGCGATGCGAAGCGCCGTGAACTCAAGCCCTGCCCGGTCCGCGAAATAGCGCCCGTAGTGTTCCACGCTCAGCTTCGCGATCCCGTAGGGCGACACGGGCGCGGGAACATCCGTTTCGTAGCAAGGGTACCTGGACTGCTCGCCGTAAACTGCGCCCCCCGAAGAGGCGAAGATCACGCGGCGAACCCCGGAACGCGCGGCCGACCGGAACACGTTCAGGCTTCCCAGGATGTTCACGTCCGCGTCCTCGATGGGATCCGCGATCGACCGCCGCACGTTCATCTGCGCGGCCAGGTGGAAGACGACCTCCGGACGGATGCGGTCGAAGATCTCGGGGAGCCTTGCACGATCCCGCACGTCCGCTTGAACCAGAACGGAGGGGTCCGAAAGGTTCTCCCGGCGGCCGGTGGACAGGTTGTCGAGGACGGTCACGTCGTAGCCGTCCCTGACCAGACGCTCCGCGAGGTGCGATCCGATGAACCCGGCTCCTCCTGTGACCAGGGCTTTCATTTTCAGGCCGCCGCACCGACCGACGAACCGGTCGCCTGCCGAAGCGCCCGGACGACGGTCTCGACGTCCTCGCGCGGGACATACGGGTACATCGGAAGGGAGAGCGCCTCCTCCGCCAGATTCTCGGCGACGGGGAAATCGCCCAGGGAGTATCCGAGGTCGCCGTACGCGGGAGTCAGGTGGACGGGGCGGGGATAGTGGACGCCCGTCTCGATACCGCCCTCCTGGAGCGCCCGGCGCACCCGGACGCGGTCCTTCACCCGTGCCGCATACACGTGGTAGACATGCCGCCCGTAAGCCATCTCCTTCGGAGCCTGGACGGAGCTGCCTTCAAGGCCTCTCCGATAGAGCTCGGCGGAGTGGCGGCGCGACTCGTTCCATTCCTCCAGGTACGGGAGCTTGACCGAAAGGAGCGCCGCCTGCAGCTCCTCCATTCGGTAGTTGAATCCACGGACCGCAAACTTGTACTTGGCCTCCTGGCCGCAGTCCCGCAGCATCCGGATCGTCCTTGCGTAGTCCGGGTTGTTCGTGACGACCGCCCCGCCTTCGCCGCAGGCGCCCAGATTCTTGCTCGGGTAGAAGCTGAAGCACGCAAGATCCCCGAGGCTTCCCGCCGGCCGTCCCTTGTACCGTGCCCCGTGCGCCTGGCAGGCGTCCTCGATGACGACCAGCCCGCGACGGCGCGCCAGCTCGACGATCGGGTCCATGTCGGCGACCTGCCCGTAAAGGTGCACCGGAAGGATCGCGCGGGTCCGCTCCGAAATCGCGTGGGCGAGCCGGCGGGCGTCCATCGTGAACGACTCGGGGTCGACGTCCACGAACACGGGACATGCTCCTGCATAGCGGATCGCCGCAACCGTCGACACGAACGTCGAAGGGACAGTGATGACTTCGTCCCCGGGCCTGACGCCGGCCGCGAGGACCGCCAGGTGAAGAGCGCTCGTGCCCGAGTTCACCGCCGCCGCGTGCGCCGTGCCGCACTGCGCGGCAAAGGCCTCCTCGAAGGAGGCCACCTCGCGTCCCGACACGTACCGGCCGCTGTCCAGGACCCGGGCCGCGGCTTCATGAAGCTTCCTCCGGATGGGCTCGTGCTGCGGCTTGACGTCGAAGAATTGAATCATAGGGTCACCTTGCGTTTTCTGAGTCCGCCCACCAGCCTGGCGGGGACCCCCGCGACGACGGAATGGTCGGGCACGTCTCGCGTCACCACCGCGCCAGCGCCCACGAGCGCGTTCTTCCCAATCGTTACCCCGCAGAGGATCGTGGCGTTCGCCCCGATCGAGGCGCCCTCCCGCACCGTCGTCGGGATCACCGTCCAGTCTTTGCTTCCCGCGAGGTCGCCACGGTCGTTCGTCGCGCGGGGGTAGAGATCGTTCGTGAAGCACACGTGCGGGCCGATGAAGCAGCCGTCCTCGATCATCACGCCTTCGGGGATGAAAGCGAAGGCTTGAATCTTGACGCGCTTGCCCACTCGCGCCGAGCGGCGGATCTCGACGAACGACCCGATGCGCGTCTCGTCGCCGATCTCGCAGCCGTAGAGGTTCACAAGCTCCGGGTGGTGAATGACCACTCCCTTGCCCAAGACGGCGTCGCAGGCAATCATGGGACCAGCTCCACGAGGCGCCCGCCTTCCTTCATGGACCGGTCGGCCGCCTCCAAGAGGCTCACTACCCGAAGCCCCGCGCGGCCGTCCGTGATCGGCCTAGCGCCCGTCCGAATGCAATGGGCGAAATGGGCGACCTCGGTCTGAAGCGCCTCCGTCGCGTCCAGCCTGGGCGAACACATATCGCCCACGCGATAACTCACGAGCATCTTGTGGATGTCCGCTTCTTCGTCGGCCATCTCGACGCCGCGATCGTAGATCTTCAGCTTGTCGCTGGACTCGAGGTCGTCGTAGACGACCATCCGCCGGCTGCCCCCGATCACCGTCCTCCGGATCTTTACCGGCGCCAGCCAGTTCGCGTGGATGTGGGCGATCAGGCTGTCGTCGAAAGCCAGCGTCAGGTACGCGATATTCTCGGGGCGATCCTTGAAGTGGCTGACCCCGAGCGCCGAGAGGCGCCTCGCTTCCCGCCCGAGCACGTAGTCCATGATCGCCAGGTCGTGCACCGCCAGATCCCAGAGGACGTTCACGTCGTGCTGGAAGAGGCCGAGGTTGATGCGAACCGAATCGTAGTAGTAGATGCGCCCAAGCTCGCCGCCCGCCACAAGATCCCTAATCCTTCGCACTGCGCCGCTGAAGACGAACGTGTGGTCGACCATGAGCACACGCTGCTGACGGTCGGCTTCATTGACGAGCCTCTGTCCTTCTTCAGAGTTGAGCGCGAGAGGCTTCTCGAGGAGGACGTGCTTCCCCGCGCGCAGGGCGCGCAGCGCGAGCCCGAAATGGGTGGATACCGGCGTGGCGATCGCCACCGCGTCGATGTCCGCGGAGCCGAGGATCGCTTCGGCGTCCGCCGTCAGGCTTGCGCCGGGATGTCTCCTCGCGGCCAGCCGCAGGCGCTCCGGCCGCCGGTCGCAGACGGAGGCCAGGCGATAGCCCTCGCACTCGGCGAAGTTCCGCGCCAGGTTGGGCCCCCAGTAGCCGTAGCCCACCAGGCCCACCCGGATCGTGTCGGTGGACGCCCTTTGGACCGTAACAGATTGTTTCGCCGGAGCTTCCATAGCCTAAGCCGCTCCCTGGCGGGTCAGGATCGCCATATGGCAGTGCTCGTCGTCCCTCCGTTCCACCCGCCAGCCGTGCTCTTGCGCGAAGGGAAGGACGAGCGTGCCCTTGCCGTCCGGGCCGGCGTGGTAGGGGCCCGTGTCGTCCACGATGACGATGCTTTCCGGCCCGAGCTTGGGAGCCGCCACCTGGAACTCCGCCAGGATCTGGCCAGGATCGTCGGACGAGTCGAGATAGAGAAGATCGATCGAGTCCGTATCAAGGGCGGGGATCGCTTCCCGCGCGTCCTTGCACACCCAGGTCGTCAGACGATGGAATTCCGGGGGGACGGTGCTCCGCGACGTCTCCACGCAGGCCGGGTTGATGTCGATCGAGTAGAGCCTCGAGCCGTCCTCGCCGCGTCGCGCCAGGAGCTCCGCCAGACAGTAGGTGCTCCAGCCGTCGCTCTCCCGCGCGGCAGGAGAAGAGTCGCGGAGGGTTCCCGTCTCGACCACGACGAGCTTCCGCCGGGGCAGGCGGCCTACCACCTCGGCAAGGGTTGCCTCCCGAAGATTGCGCGGCTTCGCTTCGGACATCCCACGCGTCTGCCCGAGCGAGCGGTAGAACGCATCCTGCTTCCGCTGGCGCTCGAGGCTCTTGTTGTGCAGGATCCAGGAATCGGGGACAACGACGACCCGGTCTCCATGCGACCTCAACCGGCGGGGGTTCTCGTGGATCCTGCCTTCCCAGCGCTCTTCCCTCCTGATAAGCCGGTACTGCACGTCGGGATTCCGGGGAGGCCACGCCGTCATACCGGCCGCCGCGAGCAGACCCTTTTCGGTCCATTCCGAATCCGGCACGTCGTTGACCAGGACGCCGTCGATGAAATTGGCCCGGGGAAAGCCGCAGATGATTTTTCCGTCCTTCTCGAGCTGCTCCGTGAGGGGAGCGAGGCTCTGCAGCAGGAGGCGGTCCCAGCGCTCGTCCGGGGCGACGGTCAGCACCCAGGGCGCCCCCGCCGCCTCCTGGAGCGCGTTTCGTGCCGCGGCGAAGTCGCCCTTGAGGGACGCGCGCACCACCGTGATGCGATCCTGGCTGATGCCCGCGATCTGCCGCAGACCGCGAAGGAAGATTTCGGCGCCGCCATCTTCGGTCATGTCGTCGAAGACGACCACGTCCCCGGGCCATCCCCGAAACGGCCACAGGAACGGGCCGATGTTTTCCCTTTCCCCGGGTCCAAGAAGCAGGGCGAGCGTTACCGGGTAGGAGTTCGTCGTCGCGTAGAAGGTTCGGATCGCGTCCGGGTGTCCGGCGGCGTCGAACTGCCGAACGGTCTGAGTGAACTCGCTCTTTAGATTCTTCTCGATGCCTTCGGCCGTGGCGATGTGAAAGTTGTCCCGGGAGCGGGAGCGGAGCAGAATCTCCTCGCGGCTTCCCATGCGGCTGTAGTTGAACATCCGGTACGAGGCCTCGTGGACGAGGGGCGGGACGCCGTGCGCGAAGGCACACGTCATGCCGTCGCCGATGACATACCCCAAGCCGTTCCGGAAGAGTCGGAGAAGGCTCTTCGCGAAATACTCGGGGATCTCCTTGTCCAGCGAGCCCATGAAGCTCCGGCGGTCGAAGAGGACGCCGTTCACGTCCTTGCGCTCGATGGCCGCCTTGATCGCGGCGTGATCGCCTTCATGAACGGCCTCGTCCGCCTGGACGTAGAGGATCCAGTCGCACGTGCACGAGTCGACGGCGACGTTGCTCTGAATCGTGATCTCGGTTCCGCCGTCGTGGTTCTGGAGATCCCACCGGCTGGGCACGGGCCGCACCTTGGAATAGCGGCGCGCCAGGTCGCGGACGAATTTCTCGGTCTCGTCTTCCGAGGTGGGATCATAGGCGACGACGACTTCATCGCAAATGGGGTAGTACGTTGCGATGGAAGCTTCGAGCGGGTACTTCAGCTTCACGGCATTCCGAACGATCGTGCACCCGGAGATCGAGCTCATGGCTTTGCCTCCAAAAGAGGGGCGCCCTTGGACAGTTTCTCAAGACGCGAGGCCAGGAAGCGGCCCACGACAGGAAGCGAGGCATGCTGAAGGACCCACGCGCGACCGTCCCGCCCCAAACGCGCCGCGTCCGCGCGGTGTGCGTGAACCCATCGGAGCTGTCGGGCAAGGTCGACGTCGTCGACCACCGCCCACCGCTGCGTGGAGTTGTAGCCCGGCAGCCGGACTTCGGCCGGGACGTTTTCAACCGTGAATTGAACCGGCACGGAGACGGTCTCTTCCAGGGCGGACCAGCTCGCCGCGACGACCGGCTTGGCGCAGCTCAAGGCCTGCACGGCCGGGAGGCAGTACCCTTCTCCCCTCGAGGCGGTGGCGAAGACGGTCGAGAAGCGGAAAAGGTCGACGATCTCGTCCGGCGTGAGCACTTCGTGAATCACCCGCACGTGAGCGTCGCCGGAGCGGCACTGGGAGACCCATTCGTTCAAGATGACCCGATCATTGACCGGGTTCCCGGTGACATACGACTTGAGGACCAGGAGCGCACGGTCGTTCCGCCCGAAGGCTTTCGAGAAGGCTCGGACGAGAACGTCGGGGCGCTTCCGGGGATCCCACGTGCCGACGTAGAGCACCACGGTCCACGCGGGATCGAATCCCGGCGGCAGGTCGATGCGCGGCGTCCGGCGCGCGCCCGGACTGTAGGCTTCGGTGTCCACGGCGATCGGGCAGACCGCCACCTCGGTCCTGACTCCGCTCGAGGCGAGAACTTCCCTGAGGAAGGGCGCGGGCACCCAGACCTCGTCGAGGGCGTTCAGCGGCTCGACCCAGGCTTCGGGCACCCTGTCCGTTTCCCAGCAGAAGAGGGCCACGTGCCGGCCGGGAAGCGAGAGGTCGAAATGGGACGGCGGCAGATGATGCACCCAGACGTCCGCATCCGAAACGTCGGCCGTCGCGTCGCCTGTCCACAGCCGCGGGTCCTGGATTGCATCCTTCTCGACCGGCACGCAGGCAGGCTGGAGTCCCGCCGCTTTCAAAGACGCGAACGTGTTCCTCGCGGCCTGCCCGAATCCGGAGGGTGACCGCCAATCCGCGCGCAAGGCGATCCGCGGAGATCGACCGCCCGCACGCTTGCGGCCCGTCGCGCTCTCAAGAACTCTGTAGAGCTCTTGACCCGCCGCGTCGAAGTCAGGCGGGACGTACGCCACAGGGCATCGCTCGCCCGCGTTTAGGAGCGTGTTCACCCAGAGGCCCAGGTCCAGCGGGATGCGGTCCTCCTTTACGGCCGCCGGAACGTGAGGCGAGGCGAGGACGCGCGCCCCAAGGGCGCCGGCCTCCGCCACCGGCAGCCCCCAGCCTTCGGCCAGGGAAGGGAAGAGGAAGGCGTCGCACGCCTGGTAGAGTGCCTTGAGGTCGCCGTCCGCGGGCTTGCCGACGTAGCGAACCCTGTTCTCTATCCCCAAGCCGCGGGCGATCACGAAGGGGTCGGGCGGCCGATTGGGCGCGAAGCCTCCGCCGGCCAGGATGAAGGAATGGGTCGAACGCGGACAAACTTTGAGATACCCGGCAAACGTCTCGAGAGCGAACCTGACGTTCTTGTGAGGCGCCAGGTTCGAGACGTGGAAGAAGAAGGGTCGCTCGATCCCGAGCCGCGAGAGTCTCGCCTGCACGTCCCCCGCTTCAAGCCGACTCAGGAGTGTTTCCCGAATGGGCTGCCGAATCACGGTCACCCGGTCCGGCGGCACTCCGCTCTGGAGGATCAGCTCCGCTTTGGCTTCGTCGGACACGGCTACCAAATGGTCGGCCGCCCTGATCGAGGGATCGAACCACTGCGCGAGGTGTGAAAGAAGCTCGGGCGCGTAAAACTCGGGCCACTTTGCGAAGGTCAGGTCGTGCACCGTCGCGACCATGGGACACACCTTCACCACTGGGAGAAGCGTGGCCGGCGCGAAGAGGCAATCGGCCTCCAGGTCGCGCAGGAGGCAGGGCAATGAAACCTGCCGCGACCCCTCACGCCGCACGTCTGCCGGGCGAAGCGTCTCGTAGCGAACGTTGGGAAGCAGAATTCTTCGCGCGCCCTCCTTGGGCACGACGAGGATAATCTCGGCGTTTGGCGCCGCCTTCGCCAGCGCTCGCACCATCGTCTCCGAGTAGGCGCCCGTGCCCATGCAGGCGGACGCGTCCCAGGGGAAGTCGACGGCGATCCTCAGATCCGTCATAGGTCCTCGCTCGTCCCCGCCCAATTGCGCGGATGCCAGAGGTGCAGAACTTTCTCATCCGCCAGGAAGCAGGGTTTCACCCCCGCTTCCCGGCCCAGGCGCTCGACGAAAACGATGTCGCTTTGGTTCACCGCGTCGAACTCGCGGGGGTAGCGCGCCTTCGCGAAGGCCGCGCGGTGCAGCGCCTGGCAGTAGCCCAGGACGCCGACGAAGGAACCTTCCTGGCCATCGCCTTCCGACCGGGACAGGCGGTCGAACTCGGATGCCCGGTCCTGGCAGCCGGTCAGGATTCCTTCGGTCGTAGGCCGATCAAGAAAGACCCGCCGAACCCCGAAGACTTTTTCCGGGTTCCCCGCGACGGCTTCGGCGAGAACCCTGACGAGGTGAGGAGGGAAGATGATGTCGCCGTCGATGCCGACCACGACCTCGCCCAGGCTCGAGTCGAACGCGCGGTCGATGCAATACCCGCGGTTGCGATGGTAGCGCGCGTCGAGCGGCAGGCGTACTACCCGGACGTGGGGCGCGGAAGTCGCGAACTCCCGGAGGTACTGGGCCAGGCCATCGGGGCTTTTCGGGTCGGCAACGACGATCTCAAGGGTTCCGGGGGCAAGGTCCTGTCGGGCGAGGCTCTGGAGGCAATGACGCAGCCGGCGCCGGAACCGATGGCAGGTCACGAGTACCGAGACCTTCGGGTGGAATCTTTCGCCTGATAAGACTTCGAGCCCGGGCCAGATCGCGTCGCACAGCTCGGCCGCGCGGATCTCGGCGGTGTGAAGGTGCGAAACGATCTCCGGCCCGCGGATGGCAAGGCGAGAAAGGCGCTCTTCGTCCCGCACGAGATTCCCGAAAACTTCAGCGAACTCCCCGTTGGCGGGGAACACTTCCAGATGTTCGCCCACGTGGGCGATGCCTCTCAGGTCGCTTTCGGGGTCGGCCACGACGGCGATGCCCGCGCGCAGGCATTCGAACAGGAGCGGGTGCGGCCGGCCGGCTTGTCCCAAACAGACGGCAACTCGGGTCCTGGGCGGGGGGACGCTCTCGAGCGCGCGAACGACATCGGCCATCGTAACGGCATGTTCGGGCGAAACCGGATCATCGGCATTGACCGAGACGCCCGAGGACACCGTCAACGGATTGCCTTCGTCGGCGCAGAGGGGCAGCCAGCGCTTCTTGGCGCAGTCGGCATGACGCAGCGAAGAAACCAGCAATGGATCGAACCGTCCTGCGAGATCGTCGACGAGCGTGGGTTCGGCGTGGTCGTTCACAAGCCAGGCCGCTTTCGGACAGTCGAACCGTTCGAGATCCCGGGGCAACGGCCCGCCCTCGATCCAGAGGACGCCGTCGATGTCCTGCCGACCTTCAGGGGCCAGGTCGAAGGCGCCGTTCGGAAGCGTCCGATGGGAAACCTGGCCGAAGGTGAGTTCGGCGACGTCGACCCGTCTCCCCAGTGCCGCCACGAGCGATCGGGCCGGGACGATGGGATTCTCCGGGTCCCAGAGGACGACCAGCCGGCGGTTCACGAGGCCCTCGCTTTCCGGCTCGCCCCGAGCAGCTTGAGCGTCTCGCCCGTGACGAGCTCAGGCGTAATCTTTTCCATGCACTTCATGCCGTAGGGGCACGCCAGATCGGGCGCGAGGTGGCAGCCCCACCGTCCCCGGCATGCGAGCGGCCCCGACGAGAGATGGACCTGGTCCGCGTAGCCGTCGATTGCGGGATGTTCGCGACCGCCGTAAATGACGACAGCGGGCGTCCGCGTGGCCTCGGCGAGATGCATGAGGAATCCGACGAGGCAAACGACAGCGCCTGCGCCGCTCACGACGGCCGGAAGCTCCCCGACGGCAAGCCCGCGGAGGTCTTCGGCGTAAGGAAGCATGGGGTCGCCCGACTCGCCCACCTGTCGGAGGCGCACGCCCTCGGCGTGCAGGATTTCGCACAGGCGCTCCCAGCGCTCGACGCCCCAGTCTTTCGAGGGAAGTCTCGGGTTGGGCTTGGCGTGGACGACAACGGCGCCGCCGTCCTGCGCCCGGGCGGGGAGCGCCAGCTCCGGCCGCACGTCGGTGGCGAGCACCTTGAGCCCCGTGTCGAGACAGACCTTGTCGAGCATCTGCTGGACCAAGTGGCCCGGGAAGGGCGAGTGGTGCTGGGGACCGTAAAGGACCGGGTTCTGATAAATGGTTTCCACCCATTGAGCCCGGAACGGCGGCCGGCCCTCGCCGCGGGCGTAGTCGCGGAATGAGAACCCGTACCTGGAACGGATCCACACCCGCGTGGACGGATGGGCCTTGACGATCTCACGCGCTACCGCGGAGAGGAGAAGCTCATCGCCGATCCCCCAGTCGTTGAAAAGGACAAAGTCCTTCGTCCGAACAGCGGGGGTGTTCCCGTCGGCACGGGCCCCCAAGCGAACGGCCTTGCTCGAGGAGCAATCATCGGGCAGTCGCGCTTCTGCCGGGAGAACAACGGTGTCCGCGACGGACACGATCGCAGGCAGGAGCGCTCGATGTCCGGCCCCAAGCGAGTGCATCCCGTCGACCGCCGCCCCGAAGACCGTCCAACGCGAGTCAGGCAGTTGCTTGGCGGCTTCAGCCAAATCTGGAATCTGTCCGTCCTGTGCGAGTGCGAGCACGAACTTCTCGGAGGGATCCGCAAAGACATTCCGGAAAGCAGCGCGATCCGTCAGCTCATACTGCGCCGCCGGCTTCCGCGTCCGCAGCATCGTTTCAGCGTCGACAATGCAGTCGAAAGCCAGGCGGCCGATCCAATCCTCCATGTCCTGCCAGTATTCCTTGGCCTCGCCTGCTTGCCGCGAGCGGACATCGGACACGAAGGCCCAGGCCGCTTCCGGGCGCGGGTTCTGGCCAGGACTGAGCTGGCAGGCCGCCCAAGGGTCCAGGCAAACGACCAGGGCGAGCTTGTCTTTCTGCCGGACCAACTCTTCATAGAGCTCGCCTGCCGCGATCCATCGTAGGGTCTCTTCCGGAGTTTTCCCTTCAACCCCGAGGGTGGGCGGGAGAAGATTCGCACCCGAGAGAACCTGGATCCGCGCCGCCCCAAGCGAAGATTGCAGGGCGGCGAGAAGTCCTTTCCGTGGCTGCCCGGTAGTCATGATCGCGATTCTTCCGCCGCGAGCCGCCTCGAGGAGGCGCTCCCAACTCTTCGAAGACAGGGCTTGGAGCATTTCCGTCATGGCTAGTTCTCGGCCGGGCCGACAGAGGCGTAGAGATTCGCCGCCTTCCGCGCCAGGCTTTCCCACGCGAAGTGCTTTTTCACGTGGCGGCGGCCCGCCTCGCCGAGCCGGCGCCGGAGATGCTCGTCCTCGGCGAGTTCGAGGAGGGCCTGCGCGAGTCCCTCGACGTCGCGCGGCCGGAACGTTCGGCCGACATCATGACCGGTGACGATGTCCGTCAGGCCGCCCGTCGCGCTCACGACCACGGGCGTGCCGGAAGCCATCGCTTCGGCCGCGACGAGCCCGAAAGGTTCGTAGTGGCTGGGGCAGACGTGGATGTCGCTCACCTGGTAGACATGGCGGAGGATCTCGCCTTCCACGTAGCCGAAGAGCCGGACGGCCGATGCCAGCCGGAGCTTCCCGACGTGGTCGAGAATCGTCGGCTCAAGCGCGCCGCGGCCGATGACGGCCAGCCGGGCCCTGGGGAACGACTTCAGGAGCAGGGAAAAGGCATTGACGAGAGTATCGATCCCTTTCTCGAGGTCCAGCCGGCCGGAGTAGGTAATGAGAATTTCGTCCGGCTGTGCGAAGACGGACCGGAATGCCCGGCGGCGGCCTTCGGGGAGCTCCTCTGCGAAGCGGGCGGGGTCGATGCCGCAATGGAGAAGCTCCACGTCGCGGCCGCCTTTTCCCAGCGCGTCAAGCACTTCCTGCCGGATGGCGCGGCTGTTGGCGAGCACGAGGTCGGCGACGCGGGCGGCCCAGCGCTCGATCCGAAACGCGAGCTGGTCTTCGGCTCCGGCGACCTGCCCGAACCGTTTCCCGTACACCGTGTCGTGCACCGTCCAGACGTGTGGAACGCCCCAGCGGAGAGCGATCCGATGCGCGGCGAGGGCCGTCAGCCAGTCGTGGGAGACGACGACCTCGGGGCGCCCGCAGCCCTCCTGCCCGAGGGCAAACGCCCGCTGCGCGAGGTGAAGGTTGAAGGCCATGACCGGCCCGCCCTCGGAGGGCGGCTTGGGCGGAGGGGGGAACTCGACTCGATGGACCTTCACGCCCGCGTCGTCGGCCTCCGAGTCGACGCCCCGCATGCTGTTCGTGAGGACGTGCACCGAATGGCCCTGCGAGGCGAGCGCGCGGGAGAGGTCCTGCACGTAGCGGCCCAGACCGAAGACCTGCTGCGGCGGGTGCTCGGACGAGACGTGGAGGATTCGCATCTAGGCCGCCTCCAGGCCGGCGCAAAGGTCCAGGAACTGTTGCGCCGCCGCTTTCCAGGAGAAGAGCCTGGCCCGTGCCGGGCCTGCGTCGAACGCCGCGTTGCGGAATCCCTCGTCGGAGATTCCGCGATCAAGCGAATCCGCAAACGCCTGCTCGTTCCTCACGTCGACGGTCATGGCCGCGTTGCCCACGATCTCCGGAAGCGAGGTCTCGCGGCTCGTCACGCAAGGTACTCCGAGCGCCATCGCCTCGAGGGGAGGCAGCCCGAATCCTTCGTAGAGCGACGGGAAGACAAACAGGCGGCTGCCCGCGATGAGTGCCTTCTTGTCCGTTTCCTCGACGTAGCCGGGCTGGAGGATCCTCGAGCGCGCGTCGGACCCGGCAATGAGGCGGTCGAGTTCCGATGAAAAGCCGTTCCGGGCGCCCGCCAGAACAAGGGTGCACGTCGGGTCGCGGCGCGCGAATGCCCCAAAGGCGCCGATCAGTTCGCGCACGCCTTTTTTGGGCTCCAAAGTTCCGAGGTAGAGGAGGTAAGGCTTGTGGAGGCCGTAGCGCTTGAGCACGGATGCGATTTCGGTCTCGCTCGGCCGAAGAAACGCCTCTTCCGAGATGCCGTTATGGATCCGCAAGACCTTCTCGGGGCGGGTCCCGTATGCCGAAGCGATCCTTGCCTTGGAGTCCTCCGAGACGGTAACAACCCGGTCCGCGTGTTCGGCCGTGAAGCGTGACCATTTGCTGAGGTACTGCCTGAGAGGCGGCTCTACCCATTGCGGCTGCTCCTCGAAAACGACGTCGTGGATGATGGCTCCCTGGTACTTTGTGGTCTTGACGGAGGGGATCGAGAAGGTCGTGTTGAAATAGAAATCGGCCCGCAACCGCTGGAGCAGGACCGGAAGCTGAAGCTGCTCGAAGGGCTCGTCGATCATGGCCGCATCCACCTGGAGGAGATGGCCGCCTTCCAGCGAGAGGTGCGAAGGGAATCGGGAGCCGACGAGCACGGTCAGGCGATGCCCGCTTCCCTCGGCCGCGAGCGCGCGCGCGAACTCCCAGGCGGCCTTCCCGATCCCCCCCATGTGGGAATGGACGGACCGGCAATCGAGCGCGAGATGGAGCCTCGGCTTGTCGATCACATCCGCCTCCGGCCCGGCGTGGGCGAAGGGAGAACTCCCCGGTTTGCGGCCGCGGTCGCGGCGCCTCTCGAGGAGCTCTCCTGGACGAGCTCGTACGGCATTGAGCCCGCCCGCTTCGCCGGAGAGAGGGTGTCCGTGTTGGCTTGCTCACGCTGGCTCACGCACTTTTCAGGCGGCAAGGCTCGTCCTCCTTTCGCCGCGACGTCGTTACCGAACGTGCGGAAGAGAGATGCAAGACCTCTGCCACTCGAAAAGCGCCAGATTCCATTCGGATTCGTTCGTGCCAGGGGGAAAGGTTGCATCGCTGTTGCAACGATGTTGCATCAGAGCGGCTGCCGACGCCCGGCACATGGCCGACACAGTCCAAGCACCGACATCTTTCGCCACAACGTCGTCCGGTGCATGCCCAGCATCCGAGCCGCCATGCCGATCGAGCCCGCTTGTTTCAAGGCACGGAGAATCCGCGTTGTCTCGGATTCACTTCCTGCCCTCGAATCGGAATCCGCTTCGAGCAGTCCTACGCAGACTGGCTGACCGGGATGCCGTATCGCCAGGAGCCGTACGTAGTTCTTCAGTTCGCGCACGTTTCCTGGCCAGGAGTATCGGCTCAAAGCTGCGACGGCTTCCTCACCCAGCGTGGAGGGCTCAAGATCATTTGCCCGCGCCGCTTCCAAGAGAAACTGCCGTGCAAGGAGAGGAATGTCTTCGCCGCGCTCCCGCAGGGCCGGCACGAGGACGGCGGCTTCGGTAATCCGGTGCAGCAAGTCCCGACGAAATCCTCCGCTTTCGACCATCGCCTCAAGGTCGCGATGCGTCGCCGAGACGAAGCGGAATGAGGCCTTGCTCGGGCGCTCACCGCCCAGCGGCGTAAACTGGCCCGTCTCGAGGACTCTGAGGAGCATGCCTTGCACCTCGAGGGAAAGGTCCCCGATCTCGTCGAAGAAGAGGCTGCCCCCGTCGGCAAGCTCGAAGACTCCATGCCGGCCCGAGCGGGCGTCGGTATAAGACCCCCGGAGGTGGCCGAAGAGGGTGCTCGGCGCCAGGCTGGGGGTCAGCTCGGCGCAGTTCACCGCCACGAAGGCGGCCCGGGCCTGACGCCCTTGTTCGTGAATCGACTGCGCAACCAGCTCTTTGCCGGACCCCGTCTCTCCCCGGATGAGCACGCGAAGGTCCGAGGGAGCAAGACGCTGGATGGTTCGGCGAAGCTCCAAGATCCCGGGGGAGTTTCCCAGGATTCTACCGTCGGTGCTCATGACGTTCTCCGGGCTGATCGACGCCGAGGCTAGCCGCACATCGGACCCGCCCACTTGTGGGGCCACAGGCTTGGGACCTCGCGACGGCGGAGATAGACCCGCTCGATGTCTCGCGGTTCCTCGTGGCCGAGGAGCCCGTACCAGAAATGGCCGAGGACACTTTCAACAGGCGGCCCGTAGAGCCTCGAGTGGTCGCGAACTTCTTCTTCCGTGAAGAAACCCAGTACCTCAAAGCCCGTCGACCAGTCCAGCACCATCAGGCGCTGGACGGCGTATTCCAGCTCCAGGCCCGGCAGTTCGTCGATGGGTCCGCCGAAGAGGTCTCGAAGAAGCAGAAATGCGCGGCGGCCCAGGATGGTCGGCCGCGGCTTGAGGGCCTTCAGGCGGCGGAAGATCCGGCTCCTCTCGGGATGGCGCCAGCCCCGGAGCCCGATCCAGTCATAGGGGTCCGTAAAGCGATCCAGTTCGTTCATGGCGATGCCTCCGCCTTTCTCTACGGCGCGGCGGGCGTCGCAAGATGTCGCGAGATCAACGCCGCGACGTCGCAACATCCGGGCGCGACGTGGCCGGGGTGCGGTACTCGCAAAAGCGCTCGATGCGCGACGTGGCTTCCTCCACGGCGGCGCCGATGCGGTCGATGATCTTGAGCGTGTCCTTGAGCCGGCCCGACCCGCCCTTGGCCATCAGGATCGAGATCTGGTCGAGGAAGCCCAGGAAGATCATCTGGATCTGGGCGAGGTTCCCGGCGCTATTCTGCATCTGCTCAAGCGGCCGCTGGACGAAGGCGGTATAGATGAAGCCGAACCCCAGGCCGCCCCCCAGGATGCCGCCGGCGAGCGCGGACTCCAGCTTGACGCGCCCAACGATGGCATAGGCTTCCAGGCCGACCACCACGAGCGCGACGGCGATCCCCAGCCAGAAGAGAACCCGGCAGTGGTTGATCGTGGACGTAAAGGCTCGCGCCGTATGCTCGACCAGGTCTTTCACGATTTTCGTCACTTCCTCGCGCTTCAGGAAGGGCGCGAGCTGAATGACCTCCTCCGCCTGGGCGATGACATCCCGAGCCTCTTCCGAGGCCAGGCCGGCGCCGGATTCCACGGTCACTTCTTTGAGCACTTCACCAAGCGCCGAGTCGGGATCCCTCAGAAGCTGGTGAGCGAACATCGGGCTCCGGCACGCCTTCCGATAGGAATGGGCGACCACGCGGTCGACCAGTTCTCGACGGCTCATGGTGACTACCCGATCCAGGCTTTCAGGGTCGGAAGGGCCACCGCCCGAATAATGAGCCCGACGGCCCGCGTGAAGAACTGCCGCCCCGCCGCGTTCAGCCGAAGGTTTTTCCGGGCAACCTCCCCCTGGAGCGTCGCTGCAAGGTGCCGGAGGTTCTGGACGTGAAGCTCAGGCTCATTCGACGTGGCGGCCAGGAATTTCTCCCGAGCTACGTCGGTCGCGAGCCACTTGAGGAATTCCCGGTCCTCCTCCTCCCAAAGGTCGCGCAGCTCCTCGCGCAGGAGGTCGAGAAGCTCGACCTTCAAGGCATCACCGTACGGCATGGGCTACTCCTTTTTCGCCTCGTCCACGAGCAGGCGAAACCTTTGGGCGGTCTGAAGCCGAATTCTCCGCGTATCAGGGTCCAGGCGGGGATCGGCGTTTACGTAGGCTTCGTACTCCGGCAGGATCGCGTCCGCGTAGCCTTCCACCGCCTTGACGAAGGCTACGTTGACCGAGCAGCCGGCGGCCGTCAAGGAAGCAGCCACGACGAGAGCGGCCAGCCATTTTCGCATGCGCGGCACCTCCGCCCCTCATTACGGCGGAGTCGGCGTCGCAAGACGTCGCCGAGTTACCGCCGCGACGCCGCGAGATCCGGCTGGTGCTTGCGCAGGGAGGCCTTGTCGAGCCCGATGGAGATGAGCAGGCGGTAGCGCTTCTGGCCGTCGGTCCGGAGGACCTCTTGAACCGGGAGGCGGAGCGCCCGCGCCAGCCGGCCGCGGAGGCGGAGGATCTCCTTCCTGGCCGTGTCGACGTCGCCTCCGACATCCGTGAGCGGAAGCCATTCCTTCTCCGCCAGGGCGAAAAGGATCTCGAAATGCCGTCGGGAGAAGAGGCGCTCTACGCCGTCCACCGTGACGGTCGCGCGGGCGTGCGAACGGGCTTCGCCGACGAGGATCAACCTCGGGCCGACTTCTCCGCGCTTGAGGAGAGGCTCCGGAACGGGAAGGACATCATGAAGCCTTTCGTAAAGCCCTTGGGCCGGCGCCTTCCCGAGGACCCCCGCAAGCTTCTCGAGCGGGGCAGATTTGAGCGCGTCGATGGATTGCAGGTTCGCGTTCCAGAGCTTCCGGAGCGCCCTTCGGCCGATTCCGCGGCCCCGAGCCGACAGAATCGGGAGCAGGTCTTCCTTCACGCCCCCGCGGAGCCGGGCGGCGAGGGCTTTCAAGCGCGTCTGCGCCGCGGCGTCCCACCTTTCGCACGCGGCGATCTCCACAAACCCTTCGGCAATCCAGGCAAACTCCTCTCCGAGGCGCTCGATGGAGCCCGACCAGATTTCGTGAGCCGTCTCGATGTCTCTGAGGGGAAGTTCCTCAATCCAGTCCGCAAGTACCAGGGCCTTCTTCACCGCCTGGCTCTCCTCGTAGCCCATGGCGTGTTCGCCTTTGAGCCAGGGATGCCTCTGCGCGCGACGGGCCAGAAGTTCCTCGTACTTGTGCTCGAGGTGCTCCCTCTTTTGGAGAGGAATGTAAAACTCGTCGCCATCCCGAGTCCACGCGAGGGCGATGAGAATTTCAAGATCTGAAGGATTCGCATGAGCCTTCGCCCACGAGGCCAAGGCGGCGCCGGTTTCGCACATCACCCCTCGGGCGGCTACAGCGCGTCCGAGCTTCGTGACCGCGGTCGTCTCCGGCGTGAGTTCGATGAGGTTCTTCTCGGCGAGCTTCGCCAAGGCGGCTCTCGCGCGGTCGAAAGTCGCGACCCCCGAGAACGTGGCGCGCAGGAAGCCCGAGAGTTGCTCTTCCGTCGCCGTCAGCCCCGAAGCAACCAGGGTCAGGAGATGTTCCTCCAGATTCGACTCCTTGAGGGCGGGTGAGAACGTCTCGAACGGCGACCGGATGTACCGGTTGAAGAGGATCTTCATTTCGAAGGGCGAGGTCTCGACGATCATGGCGCGGCCGAACGGATCGCCAAACCCGAGCCGGGCCGCGCGACCGGCCAGATTCTCGAATTCCATCTTGGATACGGGCTCGGACATCCAGCCGTAGCGCCGGTCGCGGCGCCACCGCTCGGCCATGAGGAGCACGTTCCGGGCCGGAAGATTGACTCCCATCGCGAGGGTCGACGTAGAAAAGAGCGCCCGGATGGCGCCCGCGCGGAAGTGTTTCTCGACCAGCTCGCGGTAGGCGAGAGGAAGGTCCGCGTGATGGAAGGCAATGCCGTTGGAAAGCAGATCTGCGAGTGCGTCCTTGGCCTCGCAATCGTCCAGGCTCTTGAGTTCCTCAAGCCCCACCTGCGCCGCCGGAAGACTCACTAGAGAAGAGCATTTCTTGGCATGCAGGACCGCGCTTTTCCGGTCGGGGACGAAGACGATAGTCGGTTCCTTCAGCTTCTGGGCCAAGGCCCGTACCGTCAGGTAGATCACTTCCGGCCGGTGGTCCCGGGTGGAATTGGGAACCGGGGACCAGTCGAAGAGCTTCTCCGAACCTTCCTTGCCGCTATTGTGTTCGACGTAGTTGAACGTGCCCCCCAGGAGGACGCCCTTCCTGAGTTCGACGGGTCGTCCCGGCTCCATGATGAGTTGCGCCCCGAGCCACGACGCGAGCGACTCGCCTTGTTCCAGGACAGCAGAGAGCCCCACGATCTGGGGCGGGGATTTCGCGAGACGGATCTTCGTGAGAAGGAGCTCGAGGGCCGCCCCCCGTTCCGGATCGGCGATCATCTGCAATTCGTCCACGACTACAAGACCGATCGATTCGACCAGGGAAGGCTTCAGGACGAGAAGTGCCCCCAGTTTCTCGAAGGTCGCGATCGCCAATCGATAGCGTTCCGACAGGATGGATTCGTCGAAGGCCGAATGGTCTCGGCTCGACACGACGACGTCAAGCCCTTGCTGCGCGTAGCGCGATCGAAACTCCCGGTACTTCTCTTCCGCCAATGCCTTGAGGGGCACGAGGTAGAGGACGCGCTTCCCCTCCTGCACCGCCTTGACCGCGGCCATTTCTCCGATCGCCGTTTTGCCGCTCGACGTGGGCGCAAAGACGATGAGGTTGCGCCCGGCGAGCAGGCCCGACTTGACGGCCCGCTCCTGGATCGGAAGAAGCGCCTGGCCCAATCCCGACTTCCAGACCTCTATCCCCCCTCTCTCGACGCCGAACCCCTCCAGGGCGTCGAAATCCATTCTTCATCCTCCCTTGCATCACCTAACAGTACAGACAAAGCGTGACGCAATAGGTCATAGGCCGCAACGGGCCATCCGCCAGATTCCGCCAGAAGGGGAAAAGAAGTCGCCCATCTTCAAGATGCTGATGGCCTCCACACAACCTTTTGCGCCAAAGTTGCCATCTCTACTAGTCACGCCTTCGGAACATAAGGTCCTCGTGGCGCGAACAAGAGGGCTGTCCCACAGCCAAATCGCGGACATCCTGGCGATCCCGGTCAGCCGCAAGCCGTGTTCGTCTCTCTAATGGACTCAAGAAACTCCGATGGATCGCGTAGACGAAGAATATCCTTGAACGGACGGGAATTCTCCCGACGGCGCGGAGACCGGACGGTTGCGCGGCCCGGCCTCTTTGACTACTCTATCGGGAGCATGAATGCTCCGGCGGCCCCGCGCGTGGTCTACAGCGTCGAGGACGCCAGCGTCTCCCAGGAAACCTGCGGGCCGGCGGCGCTTTTCCGGTTCTCGGGAAAGTGCTCCCCGGGGCTCGTCGAGTGGATCTCCCACGGCCTCCGCGAGACCCGAAACGACGTGGCGCTCAACCTGCGGGAGCTGGAAGGCGTGGACGAGACGTTCGCCGGCGAGGTCGTCCGCTTCGCCCGGCAGGTCATCCGACGCAAGCGGCAGGTGGCGCTCATCGACCCTCCGGGCCGAATGGTCGAACGCGTCGAGCAGCTGGGGGCGGCCGACCTCCTGCCGGTCCTGAGCTGCGAGGGGGCGCTGCGCGAGGGGAAGTCGGTCGCCGACGGGGTCCTCAAGGAGCGGGCGGCGCTGCACGACCTCGCCTCGCGTCTCGAGATCAACCCTCTATGGCGGAAACTGGACCAGGAAGGGACGTGGCAATGCCCCCTGTGTGGCGCCGAGGCTCCCGGCGTCCGGGTCTGGAACATGGCGAAGCCCGGGTTGGGCCCCCTGCGCGGCATGCGCGCGCACCTCGTCGAGCACTGCCCC
>Ga0187892_10003455_pt1 | contig 28897 bp, 29 predicted proteins | sample MA1701073metaG_FD_139345 | JGI IMG/M metagenome (GOLD analysis project Ga0187892, IMG submission 139345) | Bio-ooze microbial communities from a basaltic lava cave in the Kipuka Kanohina Cave System on the Island of Hawaii, USA - MA170107-3 metaG ... | reverse complement strand
CGCTTCCCGGGCTGCGGCGTCCGCGTCGGCCAGGGGCATCACCTGCGGCACTGGGCGCACGGGGGCCCGACCACGCTCTCGAACCTCGCGCTCCTCTGTCGCCGGCATCACCGCGCGGTGCACGAGGAGGGCTACCAGGTCGCGCGCGGGCCGGACGGCACCCTGCGGTTCTGGCGGCCTGACGGCCGTCCGCTGCCCGAGGTGCCGCCGTCGGCTGCGGTGCTCGGCGATCCCATCACGGTGCTCCGGGCGTGTCACGAGTCGCAGGGCCTTCGGCTCAACGCGCGGACGGCGCGCGCCGGCTGGCTCGGGGAGCGCCTGGATGTGGGGTGGGCGATCGACGTCCTGCACCCTCTGGCCGCGAGACCGAGACCTCGTGCATCACCCGAGCAGGGATCGCCGGCCGCTCGCCATTCAACATAGCGGCGCGTAGGCCGTGCGCTCGGTCACCCCATTGTTGATATGACGATTACCCCGGAGCGCAACCCTGACTTGTGAGCGCGACGTGGCGGGCCGCGCGCGGGGCGAGAAGAGTCCGCGTGGCTCGACCGCCCATTGACAGTCACCGAGGCGAGCCCGATAGTCGTGTGGCTGCGGGGGTAGGACCGGAGAGATTCGCAGGAGCATGTATCACCACATGGGCTTGGGGCGCTGGTTGGAGAAGGCGGAGGCGGCGGGGACGGCTGCGCCATGACGATCCCTCGGCTCGCGTTCCGCCCTCTGACGCCGGCCCGCTGGAAGGATCTGGAGACGCTGTTCGGGCCGCGCGGCGCCTCCTCCGGCTGCTGGTGCATGTGGTGGCGGCTGCGCCGCTCCGAGTGGCGGCAGAACCGCGGGAACGCAAACAAGCGCGCATTCAGACGGACCGTCGAGGGCGGGGAGCCGACCGGCGTGCTGGCCTACGCGGACGGCGCGCCCATCGGCTGGTGCGCGGTGGCGCCGCGCGAGGCCTACCCGGGGCTCGAACGCTCCCGCCTCCTCAAGCGCGTGGACGAACAGCCCGTCTGGGCGATCACATGCCTGTTCGTCGCCCGGCCCTATCGACGGCGCGGGATCTCGGCCAAGCTGCTCGAGGCAGCGGCCGCGTTCGCCGCGCGCCGCGGAGCCCGCATCGTCGAGGGCTATCCCACGGATCCGCGCACCGGCCGCGCCGCCGACGTCTTCGTCTTCACGGGCCTGCAGTCTGCGTTCGAAACCGCGGGCTTCGCCGAGGTGGCCCGCCGCTCGAGCACCCGACCGATCATGCGCCGCGCGGTTTACGGGCGCGGTTGATTCTAGTATGGTGACGCCATGAACTCGCGCTGGGACGATGCCGTTGTTCGGGACCTGTCGGACCTGGACCTCCTCGTCTACGCCTCGCGACTGATCGGGGCCGAGAGCTCGCTCGTGCTCTGGGGCGGCGGCAACACCTCGATCAAGCGCACGGAGCGCGACTACCGGGGCCGCGACAGTCGCGTGTTGCGCGTCAAGGGCAGCGGCTCGGATCTCAAGAGCATCCAGGTGAAGGATTTTCCCGGCGTTCGGCTCGACGACGTGCGCGCGTTGATGGATCGGGACGACATGGACGACCAGGTGATGGTGGATTATTTCGTCCACGCGCTGCTCGAGCCCGGCAGCCCGCGCCCGTCGATCGAGACGCCGCTGCACGCCTTCCTGCCCGCCGAGGTGGTGATCCACACGCACGCCGATGCGATCGTGTCGCTCACGAACAACGACCGGGCGGCGGAGGTCCTGCGGCAGGTCTACGGCGAGGAGGTGTTCTCGCTGCCGTACCGACGGCCCGGCTTCCCGATCGCCAAGCAGGTGGCGCAGGGCTTCGAGGCGCATCCGCGGGCGCGCGCGATCCTGCTGGAGAAGCACGGCACCATCTGCTGGGGCGCCACGGTCAAGGAAGCGTACCTGGCCACGATCGACCTGATCAGCCGCGCGGAGAAGGCGATCGCGGACCGCGCGCGGGGGCGGGTCCGCCTCGGCGGCATCGCGGTGCCCGCGCCCAGCGCGGAGCAGCGGCGCCGTGTCGCGCTGTCGGTCATGCCGCTCCTGCGCGGGCTCGTGAGCCGGGAGCGCCGGGTGATCGTGAACTACGACGACAGCGCCGACGTGCTCGAGTTCGCATCGTCGCGCGAGGCGCGGAGCCTCAGCGAGGTCGGACCGGCGACGCCGGACCACACGCTCTACACCAAGCGGCTGCCGTGCTTCGTCCCGCTCGCGGACCCGTCCGATCCCTCCGCCGTGAAGGCGGCGGTGAGGCACGGCATCGAGCGGTTCGCCAGCGACTACACGGCCTACTTCACCGCGCACAACCGCGGCGGGGCCACGCTCCTCGATCCATATCCGCGCGTGATCGTGGTGGCCGGGCTCGGCATGTTCACCACCGGCAAGGACCGGCGTACGGCGGGCATCGTCGGCGACATCTATCACCACACGATCTCGGTCCTCGCCGCCGCCTCCGCGTTCGGCCGCTACACGTCGTTGTCGCAGCAGGAGGCCTTCGACGTGGAGTACTGGCCGCTCGAGCTCTACAAGCTGAGCCTGGCGCCCCCCGAGCGCGAGCTGGCGCGGCGCATCGCGCTCGTCACCGGCGGGGCCAGCGGCATCGGTCGCGCCGCCGCGCTCCGGCTGGCCGCGGAGGGCGCGCACGTCGTGGTGACGGATCTCGACGGGGCGGGGGCGACCAAGGTGGCCGACGAGATCATGGCCACAGCGGGGAGCGGCCGGGCCCTCGGCGTCGGCCTGGACGTGACCAGCGAGGAGTCGGTGAGGGCGGCGTTCGAGGAAGCGGTGCTGGCCTACGGCGGGCTCGACATCGTGGTCTCCAACGCCGGGATCGCGCACTCGGCGCCCGTGGAGCAGCTGGCGCTCGCCGACTGGGAGCGCTCCTTCGCGGTCAACGCCACCGGGCACTTCCTGGTGGCGCGCGAGGTGATGCGGCTCATGAAGGCGCAGGCCCTCGGCGGCGCCCTGGTGTTCGTCGCCACCAAGAACGTGATGTCTCCGGGCAAGGACTTCGGGGCGTATTCGGCGTCGAAGGCCGCGGAGGCGCAGCTCGCGAAGGTGCTGGCGCTCGAAGGCGGCCCGCACGGCATCCGCTCGAACATCGTCAACCCCGATGCGGTCTTCCGTGATTCCAAGCTCTGGTCCGAGGAGGTGCGGCACGAGCGGGCCCGGGCGCAGGGCATCGGGGTGGACGAGCTCGAGGACTTCTACCGCAAGCGCAACATCCTGGCCCGCCCGATCCTGCCCGAGGATGTTGCCGAGGCGGTCCTGTTCCTCGCCTCCGATCGCTCGGCCAAGACGACGGGCTGCACGGTCACGGTGGACGGCGGGCTGAAGGACGCCTTCCCCCGGTAGCCCGCCCATGCCCATCCGCTTCGGCGCCTTTCTCTCCGTGCATCCGCCCGAGGCGCAGTTCGCGCTCGCCCGGCGCGTCGAGGAGCTCGGATACGACTCGTTGTGGACCGGCGACCACGTCTCCTTCCACCATGCGATCTACGAGTCGCTCACGCTGCTCGCCACGTACGTGGGCCACACGACGCGCATCAAGCTCGGCAGCGCGGTGTACCTGCTGGCGCTCCGTCATCCGACGATCGCCGCGAAGATCACCGCGACGCTCGACGCGCTCTCCGGCGGCCGTCTCATCTTCGGCGTCGGCGTCGGCGGTGAGAACCCGAAGGAGTTCGAGGCCTGCGGCGTGCCGCACGCGGAGCGCGGCGCGCGGGTGACCGAGGGCATCGAGGTCGTGCGCGCGCTCTGGCGCGACACGCCCGCCTCGTTCAAGGGGCGCTTCACGCAGTTCGAGGGCGTCAGCATCGATCCCAAGCCGGTGCAGCGGCCGAGCCCGCCCATCTGGGTCGGCGGCCGCTCGGATGCCGCGCTCCGCCGCGCGGGCCGGCAGGGCGACGGCTGGGTGGCCTACGTCGTCCAGCCGGAGCGCTACGCGCAGAGCTTGCAGAAGATCCGCACGGCCGCGGCGGAAGCGGGGCGCACCCTGGACGACTTCGCCGCCGGCCACCTCACGTTCATCACGATCGGGCGCGACTACGAGAGCGCGGAGAAGGTGTGGGCGGAGCGTCTGAGCAAGCGCTACGCGCAGGACTTCGGCCCGCTCGCGCGCAAGTACGGCATCATCGGCACGGCCGCCCAGTGCGTGGAGCAGCTGGAGCGATTCGCCGAGGCGGGCTGCGGCTACTTCATCATGAACCCGATCTGCGCGCTCGAGGCCGAGCGGGATCAGCTCGAGGCGATCGCGGTGGACATCTTCCCTCGGCTCCGGGGGCGGTAGTGCTGCGGGTGCGTGTAGCGATCCAGGACGTGTACCACCCCTCACCCTGGCCCTCTCCCCTGAGGGGAGAGGGAAGACATAGGGTGGAAGGCTCACCAGCCTCACCCTGGCCCTCTCCCCTGAGGGGAGAGGGAAGACATAGGGTGGAAGGCTCACCAGCCTCACCCTGGCCCTCTCCCCTGAGGGGAGAGGGGACGCGTAGCTGAGGCGGTGGCGGCGCGGCCGAAGGAGCGCAGGGCGGAGGTTGTCGAGATCCGCTGGCTCACTCCCGACGTCATCGAAGTCGACCTGCGCGTGCTCGAGCCGGACAACTTCCACTTCGAGGCCGGGCAGTGGGTCTCGGTGCCGTTCGGACCCAAGGACGTGCGCGCGTGGAGCATCGCCTCGCCGCCCACGCGGCGCGGGGTGATCACGCTGTCGGTAGACGTCGCGCCGGGCGGGATCGGCTCGAAATGGCTGCGCGAGCTCAAGGTCGGAGACCCGGTGCGCTTCAAGGGGCCGACGGGCGGCTTCGTGTTCAACCGGGCCGACCCGCGGCGCCCGCTGTTCGTCGCCGAGGAGATCGGCATCGTGCCGGTCCGCTCCATCCTGAGCTGGCTGTACGAGACCGGCTACGGCCGTCCCAACGCGCTGATCTTCTGGGCGCGCGATCCGTCCTGGCTCGTCTACGACGCCGAGTTCCGCTCGCTGGCCCGCCGCTATCCGGCGTTCTCGTACTTCGCGGTCGCGCGCGAGGCACCGGCGGGCTGGCGGGGCGAGCGCGGCGAGCTCGTGAGCGTCGTCGACCGCATGGTTCACAGCGTCGATCGACTCGTCGTGCACGTGTGCGGAGGCGGCGGCACCATCAACAGTGTGCGCGACGTGCTCGTCAAGAAGGGCATGGATCGCAAGAGCGTCAAGTGGGAGAAGTTCTGGTAGACCTCACGCGCGGTCAGGGGAGGCGGCCATGGCGGATCTGAACGGCGGGCATCTCGTGGCGCGCACGCTCAAGCAGGCCGGCGTGAATCACATCTTCACGCTCTGCGGCGGTCACATCCTGCCGATCTACGACGGCTGCATCACCGAGGACCTCCGGGTGGTCGACATGCGCCACGAGCAAGCCTGCGCTCACGCCGCCGATGCGTACGCGCGGCTCACGCGCAACATCGGCGTCGCAGTGGTGACGGCGGGGCCGGGCGTCACCGATGCGATCACCGGCGTGGCTAACGCGTACTCGGCGCGCAGCCCGTTGCTGCTCATCGGCGGGGCGGCCCCGCTCGGACTGCGCGGACTCGGCGCGCTGCAGGAGACCGAGCAGGTCGCGCTCTTGCGCCCGATCACCAAGGGCTCGTGGACCGTGGCGGAGACGCGGCAGATCCCGGAGGTGCTCACCACCGCCATCCGCCACGCGCTCACCGGCCGTCCCGGGCCGGTGTTCGTGGAGATCCCGGTCGATCTCCTCATGACGCTGATCGAGGACCGGCTGGCGCCGATCCCTACCCGCTATGTGCACCGCGCCGCGACGCTGGCCGACCCGGACGACGTGGTCCGCGTCGCGCATCTGATCTCGCGCGCGGAGCAGCCAGTGGTGCTGGCGGGCAGCGGCGTCTACTGGGACGAGGCCGCGAAGGCGCTCCACTCGTTCGCGGATTCAGCCGGGGTGCCCGTCTTCATGAACGGGGCGGGCCGCGGCTGTCTGGCGCCCGATCACCCGGCGGCCTTCTCGCAGGCGCGCGGCTGGGCGCTCGCGAACGCCGATCTCGTCCTCGCGCTCGGGGCGCAGCTCGACTTCCGCGTCGGCTACGGCCGGCCGCCGACGTTCGCCGAGAACGCGCAGGTGGTGATGGTGGACTGCGACCCCGCGGAGCTCGGACGGAACCGCCCGCTCGAGGTGGGACTCAGCGGACACGTCGGGCGCGTGCTCGAGCAACTCGTGGACACGCTGCCGCCGGCCCTGCCGGCGCGCTTCGAAGAGTGGCGGCGCCGGGTCGGCCAGCGGGAGCGTGAGAGCGTGGAGCGGCTGCGCGAGGAGTCGACCTCGGACGCGGTGCCCATCTCGCACTATCGGTGGGCCGCCGAGATCGCCTCGGTGGTGACACCGGAGACCATCGTGGTCGGCGACGGCGGCGACGTGGTCGGGTGCGCGTCGAAGTTCGTGCCGGTGACCTCACCCGGACAGTGGCTGGACCCGGGTCCGTTCGGATGCCTCGGCGTCGGGCCGCCGTTCGCGATCGCCGCGAAGCTCCTGCACCCGGATCGGCGCGTTCTCCTGATCGCCGGCGACGGCGCGTTCGGCCTCAACGGCATGGAGGTCGAGACCGCCGTCCGCTTCCAGCTCCCGATGACGATCGTCATCGGCAACGACGCGGGCTGGGGCCAGATCCGCAACCCGCAGCTGTCCTTCTTCGGCGCCGAGCGCGCCGTCGGCACCTCGCTGCCGGCCACCCGCTTCGATCTGATGGTGGAGGCGCTCGGCGGCCGCGGCGTCCACGTGACGCGCCCCGACGAGATCCGCCCCGCTCTCCAGAAAGCCCTGGAGGGCGACGAGGTCGTCTGCATCAACGTGGCGCTCGATCCCGCCGCGTACCGCCGCACGGGTCAGGTGTCGATGGCCATCTGATGGGCGGTCGTCACTGCCCCCTCATCCCGCCTTCTCCCCGGCTCGCGTGAGGATCACGTTCCTCTGCCCGCACCTGCGAATCGCCGGTGGCGTGCGGGCGATCCTGACTCACGCCGACCGTCTCGCCCGGCGTGGCCACACGGTCACGCTGCTCGTGCCCGCGCGGAGCGCGCTCAAGGCCTGGTGGCGCAACCGCCAGCCGGGCGCGCCCGACTGGATGCCGGATCTCCGGGCGGGTGTGCGATGGGTCGCCGGATGGGACGCGATGACGCTCCCCGACGCGGACGCGCTGGTCGCCACCGCGTGGCAATCGGCGGCGGCCGTCGCGCGGGCGCCGTCGCGCTGTGGTCGCAAGTTCTACTTCATCCAGCACTACGAGAGTCTCTATCACGGCGATGCGGCACGCGTCGACGCCAGCTACCGGCTGCCGCTTACCAAGATCGTGATCTCCACGTGGCTGGCCGAGGTGATGGCCGAGCGCTTCCAGAGCGCAGCCGCGGTGATCGTGACGCCCGTCGACAGCGCGCTCTTCCATCCGCTCGACGAAGGCCTCCGGCCTGACGGCGCCGTGCGCGTGCTCATGCTGCATCACGAGTACGACTGGAAGGGTGTGCCCGAAGGCCTCGAGGTGGTCGAGCGCGTGAAGCGGCGGCATGCCGCGCTGCGCGTGGTGGGCTTCGGCGTGAAGCGGCCGACCCGTCCGCTCCCGTACGACGAGTTCTTCGAGATGCTGCCGCAGGCCCGGCTCGCCTGGCTCTACAGCCGCTGTCCGATCTATCTCTGCCCGTCGTGGGACGAGGGCCTCGGGATGCCGGCGATGGAGGCCATGGCCTGCGGCGCCGCGCTGTGCACGTACGACAACGGCGGCTGCCGGGACTACGCGATCGACGGGCGTACGGCGCTGATCGCGCCGCGGCGGGACGTGGACGCGCTGGAGCGGGCGCTCGCGCGGCTCATCGTCGATCCCGCCTTGCGTGAGAAGATCGCGCGGCAGGGACGCGAGCTCGTCACGACGCAGTTCGACTGGGACCGCGCCACCACGCGTCTGGAATGCCTGCTCGGCTCCGGCGCCGCGGGTTAGTTGGACAGACGCCTAACCGGGGGCGGGGCTGCGAGCCCAGCGCGCCACGACGTGGCCCAGGGTCTGCTCGTGCACGAGGCCACCGGCCTGGAGCTCCTTGAACGCGCGGCTCCATCCGGCCGCCAGCATGGCCGCGATCTCGTCGAGCGTCCTGGGCTGGGTGCTGGCCTCGGCGGCGGCCTGGGCGTCGTAGAGCGCTCGCGCGATGCGCCGGTCGCCGGGAGCGAGACTGCTGAAGTCAGCCCTCATGCCTGTCGCCTGCTGGCAAGTCCGATGCCAGCGCCAAAGTCCCAGAGAACGCGCGATCGCAATATCATCTGTCCTCCGGCTGTCCGCACCTCGACGCAGACGTCGGCGACAGTGTCAACAATGTCCGCGCGGCGACAAGCGCCGGCTCCCTCACAGGTCTGAGGGCTTCGCAGGCGCGCCGTCCTAGCGATAACGCTTGCGGATCGCGATTGCGGCTAAATGTCGTGGGTGCCAACCGCTATGACCACCGTATCTAGGGGCTTGTCGATAGCTCAACACATGACGTGTAATATAGGTGCTTCGCGCTACGGACATGATCACAGCGGTAGAGACCTTGCCTCCGCCAGGGCGAGGTCCGGAGGGACTCGAGGCCCTGCTGGGCGCGTTTTCTCCGGGTCGGCTCAGCGAGATCGTCGGGCCCGACTCCTCGGGAACGAGCAGCCTGCTGCTCGCCTTGATGACCCGGACCACGGTCGGGGGCGGAGTGGTCGCGCTCGTCGACGTCGCCGACGGCTTCGATCCCACCTCGGCGGCGGCGGCCGGCGCCGATCTGTCCCGATTGCTCTGGGTGAAATGTGGCGCGCGGCTGCGCGCCGGGTGGAGCGCCGCCGATCTGCTCGTCCGCTGCCGTGGCTTCGCGCTGGTGGTTCTCGATCTCGGCGATCTGCCATCGACCCGGCGGGAAGCGGCCTCGGCCGTGCTCTGCCGGCGGCTGCAGCGTGCCGCGGAGGCGAGCGGCGCCGTGCTGGTTCTGCGCGCGCCGCAGCACCTGGCGGGAAGCGCCGCTTCGCTGGTCGTCGGCTTGCATCAGCTCGAAACGCGCTGGACCGGACTCTCACGCGCCACCCGCTTCGCCGGCCTCACCTCCGAGGCGCGCATCCTCTACGCCCAGGGCGAGGGGGGAGCCCGCTGGCTGATCCGGTGGCACGCGTGAGGCGCATCGCCTGCATCACGGCGTCTCCGCTGCTGACGGAGCGCGACTTCACCGTCGAGCGCACGCTGCGCGAGGTGGCCCTCGCGCATTCGCCGCGAGTGGAAGAGGCGGGCGCCGGGCTCGTGTATGTGGATGTCGCGGGTCTCCAGGGACTCTTCGGCGACGACCGCCGCCTCGGCGAGCGCCTGCGCCGTCGGGCGGGAGAGCTCGGGCTGCCCGTGTGCGTGGGCATCGCGGGGAGCCGCCTCGCGGCGCTCGCCGCGGCGCGACTGGGCGGCAGCGTCAACGTCGTCGATCCGGGAGAGGATGCGGCACATCTCGCCTCGGCTCCACTGTCCCTCCTCGAGCTTTCCCGGGACATGACGGCACGGCTCCGCCGCTGGGGAATCCGGACCATGGGAGAGCTGGCCGGCCTGCCGAGCTCCGGGATCTTCGAACGGCTCGGCCGCGAAGGGGTCGAGCTGCAGCGGCTCGCGCGGGGGGAAGACCCGCGCCCGCTGCGCCCGTGGCAGCCCCCGCCCGTGTTCGAGGCGTCGGCGGAGTGCGAGGGCGGTGTCGCCACGCTCGAGTTGCTGCTGGCGCGACTGGCGGAGCCGGCCGAGCGCATCTGCGAGCGCCTCGCCCATCGAGGGCTCGCCGCTGATCGGCTCGAATGGAGCTGCCGCCTGGCCAGCGGCTCCACGCACGAGGGCAGCGTCTCGCCGGCCGTTCCCGTCAATGACCCGCTCCTGGTCGCGCGCCTGCTCGGAGCCTCCCTCGAGTCCACGCCGCCGCGCGGCGTGGTGGAGGCGGTGACCTTGCGCGCGCATCCGGTCAGGGTGCCGCCGGGCCAGGGATCGCTCACCGATCCCCCGCGCCCGCATCCGCGTCTGGTCGCCGCCGTCCTGGCCCGGCTCGCCGCGCTCGTGGGCCCCCAGCAACTCGGCGTCCCCCAACTCTTAGACACCCACCGCCCCGACGCCGTCACCCTCGCGCCATATGACGAGAGTCAAGAGCCCTCTCCCCTCTGGGGAGAGGGCAGGGTGAGGGGCCCCGAGCTGTCCACGCTCGCGCTCCGCCGCCTGCGCCCGCCCGTCCCGGCCAGCGTGACGTTCACCGCCGGCCGCCCGGTTCATCTGCGATCAGCCCGTCTCACCGCGCGGATCGTCACGGGCGCCGGCCCCTGGCGTTGCTCCGGCGAGTGGTGGACCAGCAGCCCCTGGATTCACGACGAGTGGGACGTCGAGCTCGCCGACGGCACCGTCTGCCGCCTCGCCCACGACGGCGCCACCTGGTCCCTCGAGGGCATCTACGACTGATGATTCCTGGCAGTAAAAGTGTGGTCGGATAACCCACGACTGATCAATGTACGTCGAGCTGCACGCCAGGAGCGCTTTCAGCTTTCTCGAGGCGACGCCGCTGCCCGAGCAGCTGGCCGAGCGCGCCGCCGAGCTCGAGCAGCCCGCCATCGCGCTCCTCGACCGCGACGGCATCTACGGGGCGCCCCGGCTCTATCGGGCCTGCGCGCGTCTGAGTCTGACGCCGCTGGTCGGCGCGGAGGTGACGCTGCACGATGGCGGGCGCCTGCCGCTGCTCGTCGAGGACACCGACGGCTACCGGAATCTCTGCCGTCTGCTGACGCGGATCAAGATGCGCGCGCCAAAGGGCGCGGGCGCGGCCACGCTCGACGACCTCGGCGAGCATGCCGCGGGGCTGGTCTGTCTGACCGGTGGGGACGATGGGCCGCTCGGCGCTCGTCTCGCCGCCGTTGGCGCCGACCCGGCGCGGGACTTCCTCGAGCGGCTGGTCGCGATCTACGGCCGCTACAACACGTACGTCGAGCTCCAGCGTCACCTGAGCCGCGAGGACGAGGCGCGCACCGAATGGTTGAAGGGCCAGGCGGAGCGCTTCCGCCTGCCCGTGCTGGCCACCAATGCGCCCCGGCTCGTCCGCCGCCGTGACCGGCTCCTGCTCGACGTGCTGACCTGCATCCGGCTCCACACCACCGTCGATCAGGCGGGCCGGCTGCTCGCGCGAAACAGCGAGCGTTTCATGAAGAGCGGGGCCGCCATGGAGCGCCTGTTCGCGGACTGTCCCGAGGCCATCGCCAATACGGGCGAGCTCGCGCTGCGGCTCGGCTTCACGCTGAAGAACCTGGGATACCAGTTTCCGGACTACCCGCTGCCGCCCGGCGAGACTCCCATCGGCCATCTCCGCGCGCTCTGTGAGCGCGGCGCCCGCACGCGTTACCGCGGGGGGCCGCTGGCCGCGCGCGCGAACGCGCAGATCGAGCGCGAGCTGGACCTGATCGGGCGGCTCGACCTCGCGGGCTACTTCCTGATCGTCTGGGATCTCGTCGAGTATTGCCGCACGCACGACATCCTGGTCCAGGGCCGCGGCTCGGCCGCCAACAGCGCGGTCTGCTATGCGCTGGGGATCACGGCGGTCGATCCGGTCGGGATGGATCTGCTGTTCGAGCGTTTCCTCTCCGAGGAGCGCGGCGAGTGGCCCGACATCGACATCGACCTGCCGAGCGGCGACCGGCGCGAGCAGGTGATCCAGTACGTGTACCAGCGCTACGGCCGGCTCGGCGCGGCCATGACCGCGAACGTGATCACGTATCGCGGCCGAAGCGCGGCGCGCGAGGTCGGCCAGGCGCTCGGGTTGCCCGCGGATCTCATCGAGCGGCTCGCGCGCCTGGTCAGCGACTGGGAGTACACCGAGCCCGGCGACACGCTGCTCGCGCATCTCGACGAGGCCGGGTGCGATCCGGCCGATCCGCGCATCCAGCGCTTCAGCGAGCTCTGGCCGGCGATCCTGGATGTGCCCCGGCACCTGGGCCAGCACTCGGGCGGCATGGTGATCTGCCAGGGCCGGCTCGACTCGATCGTGCCGCTCGAGCCCGCGACGATGCCGGGCCGCTCGGTGATCCAGTGGGACAAGGACGACTGCGCCGCGCTCGGCCTCGTCAAGGTGGATCTGCTCGGGCTGGGGATGGTCTCGCTCCTGCAGGATGCGCTCGAGATGATCCGCGAGCGCGGGGGCGAGGTGGACCTGGCGCATCTGCCGCAGGACGACCCGCGTGTGTATGCGATGCTCCAGAAGGCGGACACCATCGGCCTGTTCCAGGTGGAGAGCCGCGCCCAGATGGCCACGCTCCCTCGCCTCCGGCCCGAGCGCTTCTACGATCTCGTGGTGCAGGTGGCGATCATCCGCCCGGGGCCGATCGTCGGCGACATGGTCCACCCGTTCCTCCGCCGGCGCGCGGGACGCGAGCCGGTGAGCGTGCCGCACCCCGCGCTCGAGCCCATCCTGGCCCGCACGCTCGGCGTGCCGCTGTTCCAGGAACAGCTCCTGAGAATGGCGATGGCCACCGCCGGCTTCACGGGCGGCGAGGCCGAGGAGCTCCGGCGCGCGTTCGGCTTCAAGCGCTCGGAGCGCGCGATGCAGGAGGTGGAAGCCAAGCTCCGCGTCGGCATGGCCCGCCAGGGCATCGTGGGCGACACCGCGGAGTCCATCATCCGCTCCATCACGGCCTTCGCCTTGTACGGCTTCCCTGAAAGTCACGCCGCGAGCTTCGCGCTGCTGGCGTATGCGAGCGCGTATCTCAAGGCGCACCACCCCGCGGCGTTCTACGCGGCGCTACTCAACAACCAGCCGATGGGCTTCTATCATCCGGCCACGGTGGTCCGCGATGCCCAGCACCACGCGCAGGTGATCCGGCCCATCGACGTGAGCTTCTCCGGGTGGCTGTGCACGATCGAGCCGGACGACGCGGTGAGGCTCGGGCTCCGGTACGTGAAGGGGCTGCGGGAGCAGGTCGGCAAGCGGATCGAAGACGAGCGCCGCCGGCATCCCTTTGCGTCGGTGGCCGACCTCGTCCAGCGCCTGGCGCTCCGGCGCGACGAGCTCAGTCAGCTGGCGCAGGTCGGCGCCCTCGAGAGCCTCCAGCCGGAGCGGCGCGCCGCGCTCTGGGAAGCGGAGCGCGCGATCCGCCCCGCAGGCGCGCTCTACCAAGCGCTGCCCGATGGGCCAGAGGCGTCGCCGCTCCGACGCCTGACGCCGGCCGAATCACTCGTGGCCGACTACGAGGGTACCGGCCTCAGCGTCGGCCCTCACCCGCTGGAGTTTCATCGGCCACGGCTCGCCAGGATGCGGGTCGCGCGCGCGGCGGATCTGGCGAGCATGCCGGACCGCGCAGGGATCCGGGTGGCCGGCGCCGTGGTGGTGCGCCAGCGTCCCGGCACCGCCAAGGGATTCGTGTTCCTCAACCTGGAGGACGAGACCGGCCTCATCAACGTGATCGTGCGCCCGCCCCTGTTTCGGCGCCATCGCCTCACGCTCGTCGGCGAGCCGTTCCTGTTCGTCGAGGGCACCCTACAGCATCAGGACAACGTCATCTCCGTTCGCGCCGAGCGCCTCTGGCCGCTCCAGCATCGCCTCGCTGCCGTACCCTCACACGATTTCCACTAGGGCCGGCCAAGAACGGCGCGCTCAGAACGGCGCGGGCACGCCGGGCACGCGCATCAGGAGCGCGAGCCCCCAGCCGGCCAGCAGCACGCCCGCGGGCATCGTCACCCAGCGCCCCCAGTCCACCGCTTTCTCGACGAACATGATCGCGCCCAGCGCGAGCATCCAGCCCAGGCTGACTGCGCCCGCGCCGAACATGAGCAACATCAGCGCCCAGCAGCACCCCACGCAGAAGATGCCGTGGCGCACGCCGAGCACGAACGCGCGCAGGCTGCGGCGGCCTCCGCTCCAGTGCTGGATGACGAACCCGATGGGCGAGCGACACTGCTCGAGACAGCTTCGCTTCAGCGACGAGAACTGGAAGAGCCCGGCCGTGAGCAGCAGCGCCGCCGGGATGAGATGCGGCCGCTGGGTGAGCCAGGCCCACGAATCGACCAGGGCGTGGAGCCCGCTGTCCGCGGCCAGCGCGGCGAGGCCGAAGACCCCCCAGATGTACAGGTAGCCCGCCACAACGAGCGCCACCAGCGGCCGCGATCCCCCCGTGATCGTGTGGAATACCGTGACGAGCGGCACGCTCGACGGCAGCATCATGGCGACGCACATCACTGTCCAGCCGGCCAGGAAGATCCCCATGCGCCCGATGACGCGCCCGAGGTCGCCGGCCTCCGCCGCGACATCGTGCGACAGGTACGGCGCATAGCGGGAGGCGCCCAGGAGGCCGAGCGCCGCCCAGGCGCCTCCGATCAGGCCGGCCATGGCGCCGGCATAGAGCCAGCGCTCGAACAGTTGGCCGCGGTCCGCCATGCCGCCTACGCGGCGAAGTGGAAAGAACCCTGCACGGCGTTCCGGTTCTGGAAGCTCCACGTCATCCCGTACTCGGGAATGTTCACCTTGTGGTGCGTGGCCTTGGCGACGTAGGCGGGTGAGCCCGGGATGGTGGTGAAGATCGTGTTGCTCATGGTGGTGGGATTGCCCTGGCCGTCCGTGTACGGCGCCATCTCGGCATCCACTTTGTCGGCGACCGTGAGAATACCCTTGCCCTTGTCGAGCCGGAAATCGATGGCGGCGTCGTGGACACCCTTGACCTCGCCGATGAGCTTGGCCAGATCGGCCAGGGGACCGCCGAGCTTGCCGGTCCACGCGTCCAGGACGGCTTGCTTCTGCGCGGGCTTGGCCTTGTCGCTCACGTAGACGGCGATTTTCCAGTTGCCCTGGAGGATGTTCCCGGGAACCTTGGCGACGATGGCGAACGCGACGCCCGAGCAGTCGACGCCGCTGATCGAACCCTTGTCGATCCGGTAGGCCAGGAACGCGTCGCACTTCCCGCCGTGGGGATCCTCCCCGATCCAGCACGGACACGGAGCACCGCAGGAGCACGCTTCGAGCAAGGAACCAGTGATGTCGTAGTTCGCCATGATGGGACCTCCGTTTGGGAACGTTACGGTTGCCATCTGATCAGGGCCGCACGACGCGGTGCCCTGACTTTGTGCTCCCCGCCGCTCGATGTCAAGAGGGGGCAGCGTGGAAGGCACGAGGGAAATGCCCGCGATGGCGCCCTGCATCATTTCCCGAGGATGCACCCGTGTCAGGGACGGGATCGTCCGCGGGACCAGTCGTCGGCCAGCAGCGCCCAGCGTTCGTGGTCTCGCCACCGGCCCGCAACTTTGAGATAGCGCGGCGAGAATCCCTCACGCCGGAATCCGAGCCGGCGGACGAGCGCGCGCGAGGCGGTGTTTCCGGGCTGGATGTTCGCCTCGACCCGATGCAGCCCGAGCTCTCCGAACGCGCGCCCGAGGACGAGACGAAGCGCCTCGCTCATGTACCCGCGGCCGGCGTGAGGCGCAAACGCGTAATACCCGAGATAGGCGCCCTGCAGCGCGCCGCGCACGATCTCGCTCAGGTTGACCACGCCGACCAGGTCTCCCGACGAGCGGAGCACGACGAAGTGGCCCTCGTGAGCCGGCCCGCGGAGCCGCCGGAGGTACGCGCGGTAGCCCGGCGCGGTCAGGGGCGGCCGCACCCAGCGACGAAGAGAGGCGTGGCTTCGGCGCGAGGCTTCGAGGAACTCGCGCTCCCGCGTGAGAGAAGGCGACTCCAGCCGCACGCGCAGCGCAGCCTGGCGCCGGCGCGAGCCGATCAGTCCGCTCCGTGACGGGCGCTGGGGCTCACGTGGCCAGCAGATCGAACGCATCGCCGACCACGGCCTCGGCCACCTCGCCCTCCTCGATCGCGCACATCGCGCAGATCGTCAAATCGCGTGGCGGTGACGACACCACCGTCTGAGCTCCGCGAGAAGCTCATCACGCGCCGGTGTTCCCCGCCGGCGCGTTGGTCGCCGCGCGACCGCATTGTAGGTGGTCTCGGCCTTCAGCCTCGCGGTCTCGAGCTGGTCGGTCATGTGATGTATCATTCCGGCCCCCGCACGCACTCCCAGGTCGAGGCGTGCTCGGGCGGATAGGCATAGTGGACCCAGTGGCAGCGGTCCGAGGGAATCTGGTTTCCTCCGGTGATCACCTTGTTCACCGGCAGCTTGGCGCGGATGAGCAAGTCGGTGACGACCCGCTCTGGATCCTCCTTCATGCGCTTCGCGTCTCGCTCGCTCAGCTCGAAAGTCAGCGCGTAGCGCTCCATCACGACGACGCCCGTTCGTTCCGCACTCACCGTGGACGACCGGGGACGCCGGGTCTTGTTCTGAGCGTTGGCCATGTGATCCTCCACCGACACGTCGAGTTGTACGATAGGCAGGGTGCGGCGCCGATCGCTGTGGGTCAGCATAGTCGCGGCTGGAAGCAGCCGCAAGCGGCGCGCCGGGCGCGGTACACTCGGCAGCGATGGCCACCAGCGACGTCCCGCTGCTGTTTCACACCCCCGAGGCGGCCGTCGAGACGGAGTACCGCGTGGGACTGTGCGCCTGGCAGGATCGGAGCATGATCGAGGAGGGGCAGTTCTACCCGCTCAAGAGCATGAAGGCCGAGGAGCGCTTGTGGTGGTACAGCCGCTTCTTCGACTGCGTCGAGGTGAACTCGACCTTCTACGCGCCGCTCAGCGCCGAGAACGCGGTGCGATGGACCAAGCGCACGCCGTCGAACTTCATCTTCAACGTCAAGGCCTACGCGCTCCTGACCGGGCATCATCTGGATGCCGGACGCTTGCCCGAGCCGCTCCAGGCCCTGGTGCCGGCCTCGGCGCGCCCCAACGAGCGCGGCCAGCTCGAGAACGGGATCTTCCCGCCCGAAGCGCGCGACTGGGCGTTCGCGAGCTTCCGCGAGGGCCTCCAGCCGCTCGCGGACAGCGGCAAGCTCGGCTACGTGCTGTTCCAGTTCGCGCCCTGGGTCAAGTACACGCCCGAGGCGCTCGAGTATCTCGCGAGCCTTCCCCAGCGCCTACCCGGTGTCACGATCGCGGTCGAGTTCCGCGACGCCTCCTGGTTGCCGGGCCACACCGAGCCGGTGCTCCGCTTCCTGGCGGAGCATGGGCTCACCTATGTGTCGGTGGACGCGCCGAGGACACCGGCCATGGTGGCGAGCACCGTCGCGCTCACGTCGTCGATCGGCATCGTGCGACTGCACGGGCGGAACGCGCAGGGCTTCCTGCGCCAGCTCCGGGGGGAATCCCCGACGGTGGCCGAGAAGTACGGCTATCTTTACTCGCGGCGCGAGCTGGAGCAGATCGTGGCGCGCGGGCGAAGCTTCGGTGGCAGCGCCCGGCGTGTCTACTTCCAGCTCAACAACAACGTGGGCGATGCGCCCGCGATCAACGGCGCCGAGATCCAGGAGCTCCTCGGCCTCGAGCGTCCAGACCGCGCCCAAATCGAGGCCGAGTGGCGCCGGCGCCGCCGCAAGACGCGGCGCTCTTGAACGTTCCGCGTCGAGCGCCGGCCTCGCCGGCGCAACCGGGGGGAGGCTTCGGAGGGGGCCGTCGAGGCCCCCTCCGACTGGCGAGAATCGCCGTGCTAAAATTACGCATCCAAAGGCCGGATCTGAGCGGGAGCGTCGCGTGCCGATCTACGAGTACGAGTGCCAGGGGTGCCGCCGTCGTGTGAGCGTGCTGGTGCGCTCGCTGGCCAGCCAGACCTCCCCGCGATGTCCCCGCTGTGGAGGTGCCGAGCTGCACCGCCTGATGTCGCGCTTCTCCACCGTCAAGTCCGACGATGCCCGCCTCGAGTCCCTCGCCGATCCCTCCAGCTATGGCGACCTCGACGAGAACGATCCGAAGAGCGTCGCTCGCTTCATGAAGAAGATGGGGCAGGAAATGGGCGAGGACCTGGGCGACGACCTGGATGCGGCGATGGAGGAGGCGGCCTCGGAGGGCGATGGCGACGGCGCAGGGGACGGGAGCTTGGCTGACGCGGGCGGCGATGAAAGTTGACGCGCTGGCCGACTTCGCGAGCCTGGACGAGAAGCGCTGGAACGCGCTCCTGGAACGCTCCCGCCTCCCATCCGTCTTCCTCACCTGGCAGTGGCAGACGCGCTGGGCGCAGGCGTTCGTGGGGACGCGCCCGCTCCAGCTGCTGAGCGTCAGCGACGACGACACCGGGCTGCTCGGGCTTCTGCCGCTCTACGAGGAGACGCCGGGCCGCTTCTGGATCCTCGGGGGCGTCGACGTCTCCGACTATCTCGATCTGATCGCGCCCGCGGAGCTCGAGCCGGACGTCTGGCGGGCGCTGCTGCAGTCCCGCGCCGGACAGCCGGTCGAGTGGGACCTGCACGGGATCCGCGCCGCCTCGCCCACGCTGGGCCTCGTGCCCTCGCTCGCCGCGTCGAACGGGCTCCGGGCCGTGAGCGCGGTCGAGGAGCGCTGTCCCGTCCTGGAGCTGCCGGACAGCTGGGACGAGTACCTCGCTCATCTGCCCGGCAAGGACCGTCACGAGCTCCGGCGCAAGATGCGGAAGCTCGAGCGCGAGCTGCCCGGCGCCGTCGTGCGGTCGCACGGGCACGCCGAGGGGTGGGATCAGGCGATGGACGAATTCCTGACGCTGCATCGCCTGTCCAAGGTCGGCAAGGCGCGCTTCATGGATGAGCGCATGGAGCAGTTCTTCCGGCTGGTCACGCGCGACCTGGCGACGGCGGGCTGGATGCGAGCGTGGTTCCTCGAGTGGCAAGGCGCGCCGATCGCGACCTTCCTCTGCCTCGAGTATGCGGGCTCGGTCGGCCTCTACAACTCCGGCTTCCAGCCGGCGCAGTCGCGGCTGGCCCCCGGCATCGTCCTCCTCGCTCACGTGATCCGCGACGCCATCGAGCGCGGGACCCCGAGATTCGATTTCCTCCGCGGCGAAGAGCCGTACAAGTACGCCTTCGGGCCCGCACCGCAGGATCTGTTCAACGTGAGGATCGCGCCGTGACGTTCCGGGTCGCCATGCTGTCCGTCCATACGTGTCCGCTCGCCGCGCTCGGCGGCAAGGAAACCGGTGGGATGAACGTGTACGTGCGCGAGATGGCACGCGAGCTCGCGCGCATGGGGCTGCACGTGGACGTGTTCACGCGCTCGCAGAACTCCGCGATCCCGCGTGTGGTGGAGCTCGGGCACGGTGCCCGCGTCATCCACCTGGCCGCGGGTCCGGAGGCGCCGATGCCGCGCGAGGAGGTGCACCAGCACCTGGACCAGTTCGTGGCGGGCGTGGACGCCTTCCGCGACGCCGAAGGGCTCGAGTACGACCTCGTGCACGCGCACTACTGGCTCTCCGGGGTCGCCGGGCTGTCGTTGCGGGAGGCGTGGGGCACGCCGGTGATCCAGATGTTCCACACGCTCGGGCGCCTGAAGAACTCGGTCGCCCAGTCGCTATCGGAGGTGGAGCCGCAACTGCGCATCAAGGAAGAGACGCGCGTCGTGGCGAGGGCCGACCGCATCGTCGCCGCCAACGTGGTCGAGCGCGCGCACCTGGTCTGGTACTACGGCGCGCGCGCCGAGCGCGTGGCGGTGATCCGGTGCGGCGTGGACACGGAGCTGTTCCACCCGATGTCGCGCACGGTCGCCAAGGATCTGCTCGAGCTCGGACCGGAGCCGCTGCTGCTCTACGTCGGGCGGCTCCAGCCGATCAAGGGCCTGGAGACCTTGCTCGAGGCGCTGACGCTCATGGAACCCGTCACGCTCCTCATCATCGGCGGCGATCAGGACGAGCCGGAGAACGGGCACGCGCAGTACCTGCGCGAGCGCGTGGCGGCGCTCGGCCTCGAGGCGCGCGTGCGCTTTCTCGGCGCCCAGCCTCAGCGTCGATTGCGTCTCTTTTACGCCGCCGCCGACGCCACCGTGATGCCGTCCTACTACGAGTCGTTCGGCATGGTGGCGCTCGAGGCCATGGCGTGCGGCAGCCCGGTGGTGGCGTCGCGAGTGGGCGGGCTCACGACCACGGTGCAGGACGGCGTCACGGGCCACCTGGTCGAGGAAGGCGAACCGGCGGCACTGGCCGGGCGTCTGAGCACGTTGCTGGCGAGCGAGACCGAGCGCGCGCGACTGAGTCGCGAAGCGGTGCGCTGGGCCGCCGAGCACCGCTGGCCGTGCGTGGCCGAGGCCGTGTGTCGCCTGTACTCCGAGCTTCGCCCGCAGGCGTCCCGCCACCTCGCGCTCGCGCGCTGCCGGTCCTGAACCACCCCAGGTCTCAATCGGCCTGAACTCGCGGGGAACCCCGGAAAGCTGCGAGAGCGCGACGGGCTGGTCTCCGACCGGCGTCGACCGAGCCACCCCCCTTCAGGTCGGCCGCTCGCTGGGCGCCCGGCTAGCCAGTCGGACCGGCAGAGCGCTATCATTGCTAGCCTCGATTTCCATGGTTTAGGGGGCAGAGTTCGGACATTTCGACCAGTTACGTTGATGTGAGTGACTATCGTGCCTACGTGGGCGCCCACGTCTTCACGGGCTTCATGATCTCGGGCGGGATCTGCAGGGTGCGGTAGATCTCGTGGTGGATCGGCTCAGGCGTCGAACTCTTGCGGATCCGCAAGGTCTGCCCATGGATGGCGGGCAGCACGACCGTGAGGTCCGATCGATGATCAAGCGGATCACAGTGCCCATGTGGGCGCTGCACATGCACGAGCTCCGGACCGTCAGGGAGCCGTCGACGCCGTGTTCATGGCGGTGACCGAGGAGCTGGAAGTCCTGCGCATCGTGACCCAGCGGCTCGACTCGGCGGGCATCCCGTACATGATCACGGGGTCGATGGCGTTGAACTACTATGCCGTGCCACGCATGACGCGCGACATCGACCTCGTGGCGGAGGTGTCGGCGGCCGACACCGAACGCGTGTGCGCGCTGTTCGACCCCGACTTCTACCTCGATCGGGATGCCGTGCGCACCGCGATCGCCGACCGCACGACGTTCAACCTGATCCACACCCGTCTGGTGGTCAAGGTCGACGTCATCGTGCGCAAGGACAGCGAGTACCGGGTCGAGGAGTTCCGGCGGAGACGGCGGGTGACGGTGGACGATCTGAGCCTGGTCATCGTCGCGCCGGAGGACCTGATCATCTCCAAGCTCGACTGGGCGAGGGAGACCAGTTCCGAGGTACAACTCGCCGACGCGCGTAACGTGCTCGCCTCGGCCGGCGTCGATCGCGAGTACCTGGCCGGGTGGGTGACCCGCTTGGGCCTGGAGCCGCTGTACCGGCGGGTCGCGTCGTGAAGGACACGCCGCCTGACGTCGAGCGAATGTACCGCGAGATGCTCCTGGACCGCTCGAGGGCGGATCGGCTCAAGATGGGCTGCTCGATGTTCGCGACCGCGCGGGCCTTCGTCCTGGCTTCGGCGCGGCGGGCGGATCCGACCGTGTCGCCCGCCGCGCTGCGCCGGGCGCTGTTCTTGCGCGTCTACGGTAGCGATTTCGATGCCGTGGAGCGCGCGAGGATCGCGGCGCGGCTCGAAGCGGAAGCGTCGGAGCCCGATCGATCCCGGCTGAGAGTTCCCGTCGACTGGGACTTGCTCGAGGCCGCGCTCACCAGCAATGCGGGCGAATGCGCGTGCTACCTCGACGTGCGGACCGGCGAGGTCTTGATGATCCCGGCGGATCACTTCGACGATGATGGCGATTGGCCCTCGCAGGACGAGATCGAGGCCGGCCGGGCGTCGGGACGCCTCCTGCGTGTCGAGCCCCTCGGCTCCGATCTCGAGTACGGCTGGATGGCCGCCTTCGCGTCATCGGTCGGGGATCGCCGGTTGCGCGATCGGCTGGAAGCGGCGCTCCACGGTCATGGCGTCTTCCGGCGGTTCAAGCGCGTCGTGCAGGAGCATCCGGAAGCGCGCCAGCGCTGGCTTGCGTTCTGCCAGGATCGCCTGCACCAGGCCGCTCGCGATTGGTTGGCTGAGCACGAGATCGAGGCGACCACGGCGCCGCGCGCCTCGCGCTGAGGTCCGCCCCGTCGACGTCAGCCGGCGAGCTTCGCACTCGCCCGTGGAACTTACACCGAGAGTGCCTTAGGGTTGCCGGTCGCCGATGACAGGGGCTGCCGACTACCTGCCTAGCAGATCGAAGAACGCCACGACGGCGGCGGTGCGCGTCTCGACGCCGAGCTTGTCGAAGACGCGTTGCAGGTGCTTGTCCGCGGTGGCGTCGCTGATGCCCAAGATCGAGCAGCGGTTGCCGCCTCCAGATGGAGGATCAGGGGCTTCAGGGCCGGGGGCACATCGGGCCATCCAGACCGCTGCCTCTCACGATGGGGAGCGACGAGGTAGGAGCGACGAGCCGCTTGCTGACATGAAATTGGGCACCCTGGCGTGTCGCCGAAGTGCCCGACTTGCTTCGCGAGAACGCCTTGACCCGTTCGCCGGCAGCGAACTCTCTGGTCCGCCTGTCTCGATAGCTGATGATCATTTCTGAGAATAGCCACGGTATGCGTTACGTCAAGCGTAACAAGCGTCAGGTCTCGCTCCGAGCCGCTCCAAACGCTCTCTGGATGCCGGTCGCCACCAGCTCGCTCGAGCAACTCCGCAACCAGCGTCGACGGGTCGCATGGCGGAGCAATGGTGGCGCTTGAACTCGATCACCGGTTCGGTCGTCGATGTGCTGCGCGCGAGAACCTCGCCGGATCACCCCCCGTATTGACTGGGGTCAGGCTTTGACTTCCGAATACCCCGACTGGATTCCGAGCAGGATCCCGGGCGCTGCGACGACTTGAGCGGGTCGGTTCCTGAGCGACAATCCGGCCGACGACTCCCAGACGCTCGCCGGACGAACCGCGACTCCAGTGCGACCATCCTCGACCGGCCTCGGCGCTACCGCGTGGAGGGGCTTTGATCGCGGCGATCGCTGCGTTCACGTTAGCAACGGGAGCTTGCCGACACGAGGTTGACAAAGTAGCCTCCAGAAGCTACTTTCTGAACATGCGAGCCGTCGGGCTCAAGATCCTCAAGAACAAGCTCAGCGAGTATGTCCGGCTGGCCACGGGCGGGGAGACCATCCTGGTCACGGACCGCGATCGGGTCGTGGCCGAGCTCGTCCCACCTCGGGAAGGGCGAAGTCCGCTTCTGGCCGATGCGATGCTCGCAGAGGCCATCCGGCGTGGCTGGATCACGCCGGCCGTGATGGGCCCCGGGACGCCTCCGCCGCGGGCGCCGATGATGAAGCTCGCCGATCTCCTCGGCGAGCTGGCTGACGACCGCGCGGACCGGTGACCTACCTCGACACCTCGGTGGCCCTGGCCCACGTTCTCGCCGAGGATCGGATACCGCCAGCGAGTCTCTGGCAAGAGCCCCTGGTGTCGAGCCGCCTTATCGAGTACGAGCTGTGGGCCCGCATCCACGCCAAGCGACTGGGAGCGACGCACGGGGACGAGGTCCGAGCCCTCCTCGCCCGCGTGTCGCTCATCGAGATGGCGCCACCCGTCCTCGCCCGGGCGCTCGAGCCCTTCCCGACCCCCGTGCGGACCCTGGACGCGCTCCACCTCGCCTCCATGGAGTTCCTGCGCTCGAGCGGACAGACGGTCCAGGTCGTCAGCTACGACCACCGTCTCCTCACCGCCGCCCGGGCCATGCGGTTCCCCGTCCTGGCGCTGTAGAGGAAATCGTCGGTTTCACCTACGCTTCCGGCGTCCAGCGAGAGAAGCCGGCGACCAGGAAGTCGTGATCGAAGGTCAGCGCCGCCGCGCAGCGCTGGACCTCCATCACCGCGAAGCTGACGGCGTTCGTATAGGTGACGGCTTGGTCAGGTAGCTTGTCGAGCCACGTCCGGGCTCGCCGGCGATGTGACTCGGCCGCGAACTCGATGGCCACGCGAGCGCTCTTTCGACAATCGCGGCGATCAGACAGTCGCGATGGCCTACCAGAGCGCCAATGTGCTACGATGTGCTACATTCGAAGAGGACGACGCGGTGTGGGGGTCAGGGAGCTGCGGCAGAACTTGAGCGTCTACCTGAGGCGGGTGAAGGCCGGTGAGACGGTCGAGGTGACCGAACGGGGCCACCGTGTGGCCATGCTGGCCCCAGGGGGGGCGGCGCTGACGCCATTGGAGCGGCTGGTTGGCGCAGGGCGCGCGACGCGGGCGGTCGGGGACGTCCTTGCTCTGGGGCCTCCGCTGGGGAAGCGTCCATCGCGGAGAGCCAGCCGCGCGCTGCAACAGCTCCGGGACCAGCCATAGTGGCGCTGATCTATCTCGACTCCTCGGCGCTGGTGAAGCTCATCGTCACCGAGCCGGAGTCGGCGGCGCTTACCGACCTGCTGCGTACATGGCCCGATCGGATCTCGAGCGCCCTCGCGCTCACCGAGGTGCCGCGCGCCCTGCGCCGAGCCGGCTTCGGAGTCCGCGAACGGCGCCGGGCGCGCCAGGTGCTCACGCGAATCAACCTGGTGGAGGTCGATCGACGCATCCTGGCGGCCGCGGCGACAGTCGATCCCCCGACGCTGCGGACTCTCGACGCGATCCACGTGGCCACGGCCCTCGCTCTCCGCGAAGACCTTGGCGGTGTGGTCAGCTACGATCGCCGGTTGTCCGTCGCCGCTCGGCGCGCTCAGCTCGACGTACTGGCCCCGGCCTGACAAGACCGACTGTAGAGTCGGTGGGTCGAGCCCGTATGCACCTATCAACTGGCTGGATGGTCGGAACGCCATGGAGTGGTTCCTCTACGCTGTTGCGGGGTTGCTGATCCTGGTCGGCGTGGTCGGGACGGTACTGCCGGGACTGCCTGGCGTGCCGCTGGTGTTTGCCGGTATGGCGCTGGCGGCGGCGGTCGAGTCGTTCCGCTTTGTGGGTCTGGGAACGCTCGGTTTCCTGGCGGTACTGACCGCGCTGTCCGTCGGGGTCGAGTACCTGGCGACGGCGCTCGGGGTGCGGCGCGTGGGGGCGAGTCCCTGGGCGGTGGTCGGCGCTCTGGTCGGGGCTCTCGTCGGCATCGCGGCGGGCCTGGTCGGAATTTCTCGTGGGGACGGTGGCGAAGGTGGGGATCGTGGTGGTGATGCTGGTGGTGTTCGCGATCGCGGTGATGAAGGAGTAGCGACGGCCCCTCACCCTGGCCCTCTCCCCGGAGGGGAGAGGGAACTATGTCTCGATGGCGGGGGGTTCGGGGAAGTGGTGGTCGACGGTGCGGTGGTTGCGGAGACCGATGGCTTCGCGCTGGATCAGGAGGGTGTGGCGGGCATCAGCGTCGCCGCCTTCTCGGCGCGGATCTCTTCCTCGATCTTGCGATGGGCCTCGCCACGGGAGCGCAATGCCGTCAGCCCGCGGCGCGCGCCATGACGCGCCAGGTGTGGCGCGCGATCATCAGCTCCTCGTTGGTAGGGATCACGCGCACCGTGCAGGGGCTGCCGTCCGCGCTCACGGGATCCGCGGGAGCGGCGTTGCGATCGGCATCGAGCTGGACACCGAGATGCTCGAGACCCTGACAGATCTCCCAGCGGACGGGGGGCGCGTGCTCGCCGATGCCGCCGGTGAAGACCAGGAGGTCCAAGCCGCCGAGGGCGGCGGCGAGCGCGCCCAGGTGCTTCCGCGCGTGGTAGCAGAAGAGCTCGACCGCCTGCGCGGCGGCGGGCTCGCGCGCGCGGCGCTCCAGCAGCGTACTCATGTCCGAGCTGATGCCGGAGACGCCGAGCAGCCCTGACTCGGTATTCACGAGCCGCTCGAGCCGGTCGGTGTCGTAGCCGCGGTCGCGGGCCAGGAAGAAGAGCACGCCGGGGTCGAGATCGCCGCTGCGGGTGCCCATCGGAAACCCGCCGGTGGGCGTGAAGCCCATGGTGGTGTCCTGCGGCCGGCCGCCGAGAACGGCCGCCATGCTGGCGCCGTTCCCGAGATGAGCGATGATCGTCCGCCGGGGCAAGCCGGCGCCCAGACGCTGCACGACGTACTCGTAGGACAGTCCGTGGAAACCGTAGCGTCTGACGCCGCGATTCCAGAAATCGCGGGGCAGCGGCAGCCGGCGCGCGACCTCGGGCATCGCGTGGTGAAAGGCGGTGTCGAAGCAGACGACCTGGGGCAGTGCCGGGAAGCGCTTCGTCACCGCGCCGATGATCGTGAGCTCGCTCGGCAGGTGCAGCGGCGCGAGCGGCACCAGCTTCTCCAGCGAGTCGATGAGCTCCGGCGTGACGCGCTCCGGCGCCCAGTGCTCCGGACCGCCGTGAACGAGCCGATGCCCGACCGCGGCCGGTCGCACCGGAGCGGGAGCCTTCTCGAGCGCGTCGAAGGCGGCGTGCACGGCGGCCGCGTGGTCGCGGAGATCGGCCCGGCCGTCCATCAAGACCGAGTCGTCCTCGCTGCGGACTCGGAGCCGCGCCTGGGCCGTGTCGATGCGCTCGGCCGCGCCCTCCACGACGCGCCGCGCGCCGTCCCGGTCGGCGCGGTCATCCGGCACATAGACCGCGAACTTGAGCGACGAGGAGCCGCCGTTCAGGCAGAGGACGGCGCCGTTCATCATGTCCACTTCCAGTCGCGCACCTCCGGCATGTCCTCGCCGTGCTCGTAGATGTATGCCTTGTGCGCCGCGAGCTTCTGCTCGTACTGATGAATCAGGTCCCCGGCCAGGCTCCGCATGCGGCCCACGCGCCGCAGCGCCTCCGCGGCCAGGTGGTACCGGCTCATCTGGTTGGAGACGACCATGTCGAACGGCGTCGTGGTCGTGCCCTCCTCCACGTAGCCACGCACGTGGAAGCGCGTGGGGTCCGGCTGGTGGTAGATCAGCTCGTGCACCACGCGCGGATGACCGTGGAAGGCGAAGATGACGGGCGCCGAGCGCGTGTAGAGCGCGGCGAAACTCGCCTCGTCGAACCCGTGCGGGTGATCGCGCTGGGAAGTCAAGGTCAACAGGTCCACCACGTTCACGACGCGCATCTTGAAGCCCGGCAGATCGCGGCGGAGCAGCCAGACGGCTGCCAGCGTCTCCTGCGTCGGCACGTCGCCGCAGCACGCCATCACCACATCGGGCTCACCGCTATCGTTGCTCGCCCACGCCCACACCGAGGCGCCGTCCGCGCAGTGCCGGCGGGCGGCGTTCATGCCGAGCCACTGCGGCATCGGCTGCTTGCCGGCGATGACGAGGTTCACGTAGTCCTTGGTACCGAGACAGTGATCCATCACCGAGAGCAGGCAATTGGTGTCGGGCGGCAGGTAGATGCGCGCGACGGAGCTGCGCTTCTGGAGAATCGACTCGATGAAGCCCGGTCCCTGATGGCTGAACCCGTTGTGGTCCTGGCGCCAGGCGTGCGAGCTCAGCAGATAGTTGAGCGAGGCGACAGGCTTGCGCCACGATAGCTCCTGGCACGCACTGATCCACTTCGCATACTGGTTCACCATCGAGTCCACGATCAGCGCGAAGGCCTCGTAGGACGGGAACAGCCCGTGGCGCCCCGTGAGCAGGTACCCCTCCAGAAGGCCCTCGCAGAGATGCTCGCTCAGCACCTCGGTGACGCGGCCGGTCGGGGAAAGGTGATCGTCGGTGGCCTCGATCGGACCGAGCCAGGTCCGTCCCGTGACCTCGAAGACATGATCCAGCCGGTTCGAGGCGGCTTCGTCGGGGCAGAACATCCGGAAGTTGTGCGCTGATTCGTTGGCCTTGAACACATCGCGCAGGTACTTGCCGAGCTCGCGGGTCGCCTCCGCGGTGATCGCGCCGGGCCGGGCCACGTCCACGGCGTAGTGCGCGAAGTCCGGCCGTTCGAGCTCGACCAGCAGCGTGCCGCCGTTCGCGTGTGGGCTCGCGCCTATGCGCCGCGCCGCCTTCGGGACGATCGCCACCACGGCGGGCCGCGGCCGGCCCCCCTCGTCGAAGAGCTCCTCGGGCCGGTAGCTGCGCAGCCACTCATCGAGCATGCGCAGGTGCTCCGGATTGTCGACGACATCGGCCAGCGGCACCTGGTGCGCACGGAACGTGCCCTCGACCTGCTGTCCATCCACCATCTTCGGCCCTGTCCAGCCCTTGAGCGTACGGAGCACGATCAGCGGCCACTCGCTCTCGGTGCCTGCCTCGCTGCCGCGCGCCCGCTCCTGCAGCCGGCGGATCTCGCCGTGTGCCCAGTCGAGCGCCTCCCAGAGCGCGCGGTGCACGGGCCTGGGATCGTCACCTTCCACGAACCGCACCTGGTAGCCGCAGCCCTCGAAGAACTTGCGGAGGCGCTCGTCCGTGTCGCGGCCGAAGATCGTGGGGTTGGCGATCTTGTAGCCGTTCAGATGCAGGATCGGGAGCACGGCGCCGTCGAGCGCGGGGTTCAGGAACCTGTTCCAGTGCCAGCTCGCCGCCAGTGGCCCGGTCTCGGCCTCGCCGTCGCCCACGACGCACGCGACGATCAGGTCCGAGTTGTCGAACGCCGCGCCGGCGGCGTGGAGCAGCGCGTACCCGAGCTCGCCGCCCTCGTGGATGGAGCCGGGTGTCGGCGGACTCACGTGGCTCGGCACGCCACCGGGCCACGAGAAGTCGCGCAGGAGCTTGTGTACGCCCTTGAGATCCTGCCCGAGGTCCGGGTACACGTCGCTCATCACGCCCTCGAGCCACACGTTCGCGCGGATCGCGGGCCCACCGTGGCCCGGGCCGACGACCAGCATCACCTGCGCATCGGTGTCCTGGATCAAGCGGTCGAGGTGCGCGTAGACGAGGTTGAGCCCCGGCGAGGCGCCCCAGTGACCGAGCAGCCGCGGCTTGATGTGCTCGGGCTTCAGCGGCTCTCGGAGCAGGGGATTCGTTCGTAGGTAGATCTGGCCGGCGGACAGGTAGTTGGCCGCGCGCCAGTAGGCATGAAGGTTGTCCAGTCGTGTGTCCGTCATGCTCGTCGCCATCGCTTCGTCTCCTTGTACGCCGGGTTAAACCGGCGAGGTGTTGCGAATGAAAGAGTCGTACGGTGAAGGGCCAGCGACCCACACCGGCCCCGAGTCATGCGCGGACGCTCGGAAGGGTGGACGTGAAGT
>Ga0187892_10003454_pt1 | contig 28900 bp, 22 predicted proteins | sample MA1701073metaG_FD_139345 | JGI IMG/M metagenome (GOLD analysis project Ga0187892, IMG submission 139345) | Bio-ooze microbial communities from a basaltic lava cave in the Kipuka Kanohina Cave System on the Island of Hawaii, USA - MA170107-3 metaG ... | reverse complement strand
CTTGCGTGGCACGGGCTTCCAGCCCGTGAAGCGTCGCAGGGGCTTCCAGCCCCTGCAGTCGCCGCCGCGACGAGCGCGTCGCCACGGCCTGGAAGGCCGTGGGACGAACACGGGCAAGATGCCCGTGCCACGCAGCGCGCAGACCTTGCAAGAGCGGTCATGCACCCGGCGGGCTTGGAAGCGGCGCGTTCCAGAGGGACAGGCTTACGAGGCGGACAGTTGGTGGACAAGGACGCCGCATTTGGCGCAGCGCGTGAATCGGCAGCCATCGACTGCCACGAACTGTCCATCGGCAGAAATCTGCGGGCATTCACAACCTGAGTACACCGACGCGCTGCTGCTGACGACATGAACCGTCCCCGGGATTGGGACGCCAGTTCGGACGATCGATCCGGCCGATCCGGCTCATGGCACGAGTCCAGCCACCCGCCAGAAGAGCCTCGCAGTACGCAGGCTTGCTGCGTTCATCTTGAGTGCCTTGACAGTCGCTCGGCCCGTTGGCGTCAGGCCGACGATGCGTGTGCAATCATCACTCCAGCAAAAATGGGCGTGCCATGCGTCTCGACGCGGATGGAAGAGCGGCACGAGCCGCCTGGTCGTCGGATCGGTGGCCTGCGTACGAGTAGCCTTGGCCATGTTGCAGTGCGGACAGGCGTAACACAGGTTCGCTTCGCTTGTCATTCCGTGGCGACAAGCCGGAACGACGTGGTCGACGTGGAAGGTTTGCCCGACTGCCCGCTGGGGTGCTCGGCAATACTCGCACTTCCGCCGCGCACGTCTGGTCACGGCTGCGGCCAGCTTGCGGGGCACAGGCACGGTCACCCAGGCCGCTTTCGACGGCTCGACCGTTGCGATCGGCGCGGTTGCCGCGCCGCCTCGCGCACGCGCCGCATGATCGGACGGCCCGCCGAGTCGAAGACGTCCGGACGCGCGGCCCGCGCCAGCGCCTGCGCATTGGCCACCATCAGGCGGTCGAGTTTCGCACCGAGGCGCTGCAGTTCCACGCGCTCCGGGCGAGTGAGCTGACCCTCGCCGTTCTTATCGAGCAGCACGGCCAGTCGCGACTGCTGCAATTCGGGCAAGTGCTGTAGCCAGACGACGATTCGATCCGAACTCGCCGTAACCCGCTTGAGCATCCAGTCCGCCAAACGACGCTGCTGCGTTGGCGAGAGCTGCTCGACTGCGGCCTGAGCGGCCCTCAGGGCTGGCTCGACTTCATCCATGCTATCAGGCTAGCCGTCCAAACCACCCCCGGCAAGCGCTCGCTGCCGCCAGCGAGATTTAGACGTACGCCAGACGCCACTCGAGCTTGGCGGGGCCATGCTGCGCCTATGGCGACGGCTGGCGGTCGTGGACGTAGACGTCAGTCGTTCCGTTCGTGTCGTTGGTGGACAGGGGCGAAAACGTGTCGAACGCAACGAACCGGCCATCGCCGGAGATTGAGAATCCACAGCCCCCGCCGGCCGCGGTGCCGGTCGAGCCGATACTCTCCAGCGTTGCGACGCCGGTCTGGAGATCGTGGACGAGCACGCCGAATTCGCCGCAGCCGCCGAGAAGCGTGCCAGTGAACGCGACGAACTGCCCGTCCGCGGAGATTTGCGCTCCGACACCACAGTTATCCACGTTGAATGTGTTCCCGCTGACGACGCTGGTCGTGCCCATCAGTCGGTCGCGGATGTACACGTGCTGCCCGGACGTGCCTGGGGCCAGGTTGCTGGCCGAGCTCGTGAACACGACGAATCGCCCGTCGGCGGACATTGACGGATTGGAACTCGCGGCGTTGGCCTGCTCGCCGGTGCTGCTCACGCTCACGCGCGTCGTCTCGCGGCACCCAACGCACGCCTCGTCGAACATACCGTTGGCATCCGCATCGCGATCATGCACGAACACGTCTCGCAGGAAATTTGTGTCGTTTACCGCAAGGTTGTTGCCACTGCTATCGAACGCGACGAAGCGTCCGTCATCCGAAATGGCGGGCCGTCTGCTCGGTCCATTGGTGACGCTACCGGCAGAACTGACGCTCACAATGGAATTAGTTGGACACGGGCTGCATGGCTCGTCAAATACCCCGTTTCCATCGGGGTCGCGATCGTGAACTTCTATTAGGTCTGGGACCAGACAGTAATGAGTATATGCCAAATAGCGCCCACTACTCGACAACGCTGGCTCTGCCAGAAAACCCGGGATTATCGTCGAGGCGGCGCTTGCGCTGTCGTAGATTCCAACGTTGAACGAGTCGGTACTAACTGCCACATAGCGTCCGTCAGCCGAGAAAGACTTACGTTCGAAATAGTCAGGCGCCGCGCAAATGGGGTGAATGTTCCCTGTGGGAGCACCGAATGGAAGTGCGATCGTAGTACCAGCAGATAGGTCACGCAGAAAATGATCGCGCGCCTCGTTTGTGTCCGATGCTACGAGATCGGCAGCAAGACTTGAGAACACGACAAGCTGTCCGTTAGGGGAGATCGCACCTGAGCCGCTGCTTCCGTTGCCAGCCTGCCCGCTCAGCGAGAGACTTACAAGGCCTGTAGGTCCGCGTGGGATTGGGTCCACGACGAACGGCGCTACGAGCAAGTCGTCACAGCAGTTGCTACCGCAACCAGCGCAGGCTTGGCCAGCCGTCGCCGGCGCGTCGACAAGCACGGAGATTTGACCGAACTGTTGTGGGCAACTGGTGCCTGGGATGATCACGCTTTGCTGCAAATCGATAGAGCCACCGGCCGGGATGGGCGCTGTGGGGATTGTGGCCAGCACCTGAGTGACGCCATCGAAAAGTTGAATCTCGGTCTGTGTCTGGCTTGAGTCGATTTGCCCAAGATTCGCAACAGTGAACGACACGTCGACGCTCATCCCTGGTTCGGCGCTGGCCGGGTCGATCACCATGTTCTGTGGGACGAGATCCGGCAGCGTCAGGCACGCGTCGTCGTCTTCGATGCACAGCGTGCCGAAGCCGCACGGCGCGAAGCCGGGTTCGCAGAAGAAGCCGTTGCAGAACTCCTGGCCGTTGCAGAACTCACCGTCGTCGCACTCGGCGCTGCTGTCGCACTCCTGTTGGAAGCAGAAGTCGAAGTCCTCGCTGCATAACATGCCGGGGCAGGCGAACTCGCCTGCGGCGCACACGCCGCTCACGCAGGTCTCGGTGCCATTGCAGAACTGGCCGTCGTCGCAGTTGCTGTCGATCTGGCATTCGGGCGGCGGGGCGGGGAAGGGCGGGAACGAGACCGGTGCGGCCACGTTGAAGGCGGCGTTGCTGCGGTCGTTGTTGCGGTCGGACTGGTTGGCCGTGTCGTCGGCGTCGAGCGTGACCCACAGGAACTTGAGGCCGAACGTCGTGTCTGTCGGAATCGTCACCGGCTGCGAGAAGCTCTGCACGCCACCCGAGGGCAGCGCCGGCGTGTCGATGACCGCCAGCATCGGATCGCTGCCGCTCACGCTGGCGCTCGAGCTGTTCAGACGAATGACGGCCATCGACGGATTGGCCAGGGCCGGTCCCTGGTTGACCACGGTCAGGCTGACGGTCGCGTTCGAGCCAGGCAGGCCACTGGTCGGCAGGACAGCGAAGCTATCCACCACCAGGTCGGACTGCGGAGGCAGCGGTGGCTCGGAGTTGCTGTTTTCGTTCGAGGCCGGGCCGACCTCGTTCACCACCACGAAGTAGGCGTGACTGAGGCTCAGGCGACTGGCGTCGGTAGCGATACCCTCGACCGGATCGACCGTGGCCCACACGAAGCGCAGCCCACCCAGCGTGCCGGCCGGGATGGTGACCGTGGTCTGGATCGATTCGGCCTCGTTGGGACCGAGGTCAGGCGCGACGAACGAGATCAGTTGCGTGTTGCCCGGATCGAGACTGGAGGCGCTCAGGTAGACGCGCACGGTCGATTCCGGGAACGCGACGGCACCCTCGTTGGCCAGCGTGAACGTGACCTGCACGGGCGAGCCCGGCTCGCCGCTGGTCGGGACGATGGACAGGTCGCTGATCGACGGCAGGGGAATCTGTGGCGGGGCTGACGCGCACGCCTGCGCCGGCTCGTCGCACTGTTCTGCGCCGGTGCACGGCGGCGTTCCGGGAGCGCAGGCTCCACCGATGCAAATCTCGCCCCCGTTGCAGAACAGGGCATCGTCGCAGTCGGGATCGCCCGTGCAGGGGCCTCGGGCGCCACGAAAGACGGCGGTCACGGTCACAATCCGTTCGAGAAAGATGGTGCCTTCCGGCTGGATTCCGCTCAGGCCACCGCTGAAGCGGACGAACTCGAAGCCCTCGTTGGCAACCGCGCGGATCGTGACCTGCGTGCCGCGCCCATAAACGCCGGGCGTGTCGCCGGGCGGATCGAGCACGATGCGGCCGGCGTTGTGCGGCTGAATGTCGCGGATGACGGCCACCTCATCGTCGCCCAGGGCGCGGAACATGGCCACGGCCGTGCGGTCGTCCTCCATCACCACCGCGTTGCCAAGCGTGTCGCCGGAAACGTCGCCCGACCAACCGACAAAATACGCCGTCGGGTCGGGTACTGCCCGAATGCTCTGCGTGGTGCCGCGATTGAGCGAATGCATGCCTGGTTCCGGGATCGTGGTGCCCGGCCCGACCACTTCGATGCTCAGCGTCGGCGGCAGCGGCGCAGTGGTTCCTGTCGTGTCTTGCGCGCGGCGAGCTTGCCGCGCCGGTGGACAAGCAAAGGTGCCAAAAATCAGCGCAATTCCGACGCAGACAGCAATCCGAACGGCGAAGGGTCGATCAGACGGCAGATGTGTCATGGAGATACTCCCGCGAAAATGGCTGTAACTCGACGGTTCCGATCCATCGACAGGGTCTGAGGATTCTCCGGTCCGCCCAGGTCGTCGGCGAACACTTCGAATGTGAATCCGCTGTTCGGCTCGGCCGTGATGCGGACTTGCGTACCAGGATCGTACAGTCGGCCGGGTGGGTCGAGCGTGAAGCCGCCCGCGCCGATCGGGTCGACGACCAGTTCCAGCGCGAACTGGCCGGCCGGGATCGGCTCGAAGACGGCTCGCACGGTATGCGGGCCGTCGACGGTGATTTGCTGGTTCAGCGTGAAGCCGCTGACTTGGTCGCCCAGCCAGCCGACGAAGTGGCAGCCGGCATCGGGGATGGCGGAGAGCTGCTGCACCGCGCCCGGCGTCAGCTCGTACTGGCCGGCCGGCGGATCGGTGCGGCCGCAGCCGGTCGACTCGATGGTCAGGATGGGGCATTCGGGCGAGCGGGCCGTGATGACGTTGAACGGCAGTTCGTCGCTGGCCGTCTGGCCGCCGGCGTCGGTGGCCGTCACGCGCAGGATGTACTCGCCGCTCATGTCGAACGTGAGGCGAGCGAACTGTTGATCGGCGTCTTCGATGGTTGGCATGGCCGGGCCGCTGGCGATGGTCCATGCGTATCGGTACGGCTCGGCGCCGCTGAACGCCGCGGCGCCCAATTCGGCGAACAGGCCGCAGGTCAGGGCACGCGGGACGACCACAAACCCGACGCCGAACGGCAAGGCCGGACCGGCTTCGGCGCTCGAATCGAGCTGGGCGACAATCTGCTGAACCAGGCGGCAGAAGCTCTCGCTGGCCACGGCCGTGTCGGCCAGGGCGCCCGTGCAGAAGGGCGAGTCCGAGCCGTCGTCGCAGTTGAACACCAACCGCAGGACTTCGGAGTAGTTGGCGGCCAGGTTGCACAGACGCCGCTCCTCGGTCTGTCCGGTTTGAAGCGACGTCCGACCCTTCATGCCGGGGATCGTGGCCGATGGGAGCGAAACCTCCTTGTTGAACCGCTGCCCGAACTTGTCGACCACACCGGCGACGAGGCGTCCCGAGACCTTGTCGATGGCGAGCGTGGCCGTGGTGTCGTCGGCGGATTCCATGCGCGTCGGAAGGCCATCGGCATCGACGGGCGTCCGGACGGTCAGCGTGGTCGTGTCCGGATTCGTAAGGACCGTATCGATTTGGGTGATGCGAATGGCGCCGTTGGTTTGGTCCGCGTACACGGAGAACTCGACGCCGTTCTCATCACGGGCGCGAAAGGCGGGTTGGTCCTGGCCGAACTGGAAGGTTGGGAAGACGAGCAGGCAGTCTCGGCAGGATTGTGGCGGCCCGCCATTGGGGCCGGAGCAGTCCGAGCAAAGCAACGCCGTGGTTATCAGCCAGACTCGACGCGCAAAGTTCGTGCACGGCGAGCGCCTGGAGACCGGCACCGTAGGCATGTGGGCCTTTCCTCTCAACAGGTTGCGAGCCCGGGTGCGCGCCGGGAGCCTGCCAGGCGACGCAACATGGCCCCACGTTGGGAGATTTCTGGCAAGTTAAGCAGTCGTACGAGAATTGTCAAGCGCTCCCTGCTGTCCAGGCCGCGCAGACTCCGGAGGGGTCAAACCCGTGGAAACCTGAGTGCCGAAAAGGAAGGAGCTCCGGCAGGGGGGCGCAGGAGAGCATGGCGAGTCCGGATCAGGTTGGATCAGGGAAGCGTCGCTGGCCTTCCTCTGCCTCTGTCCTGAAAAACAGGCGCCCCCGCCTGGTCGCATCAACCCTCGTCCGCCCTCCGGGCGGGCGGTTTCGGGGTGCCTTGGCCGCAAGGGCATGAATTCCCTGGCTACGATCGCGCGCCCTGCGGGCGAAGGCACCCGCCTACGATCGTGAGCGCTGCCGAGCCGTCGACGTTGAAGTCGTACCGCTGGGTGATGCGGGCGAAGGCACCCGCCTACGATCGTGAGCGCTGTCCTGAAAAGAAGGTCTTCATGGTTGGGGGTGCGGCGGCCCCATGACGACTTCTGGGCTATGGGTATTTTTTGTGCGGGCACGGTCATCCACGGGCTCGACGCCTGTTGGGTTTGCGCCCCCGGCGCGTCGGGAGTGCAATCGGTGGCCGCTGCGGGGCCGTTGGAATTCGTGCACGACTGGTCGGTCTGAGGCGCAGCCTCGATAGCGGGTCGGCAGTCTGAGCGCCGGTCGTGTAGTGCCCGCAAGGACTGCGTTACGCCGACGCGGCTGGTGCGTCACTTCACGCCGCCAGCCACGGCCTCGCGGGCAATGCGTGAGGCGGGCTTGGAGGCCGCCTCTTTCACGCGGCTCGCCTTGCGGATCTCCATCGCTTCCAGGCAGCGCGTGACCAGTGCCGTCCAGCCGGTCTGGTGGCTGGCGCCGACGCCGCGGCCGTTCTCGCCGTGGAAGTATTCATGGAACAGGATCAGGTCGCGCCAGTGCGGATCATTTGCGAAACGCGGATCGTCGGCGTGGCACGGGCGGCGGCCGTGCGCGTCGCGCAGGAAGATGCTGACCAGTCGCCCCGCGATCTCGCGGGCCACCTGCTGCAGGTTCATCATCCGGCCCGAGCCGGTCGGGCATTCGACCTTCAGGCTGTCGCCGTAGAAGTGGTGATAGCGCTCCAGCGCCTCGATCAGCAGATAGTTGACCGGGAACCAGACCGGGCCGCGCCAGTTCGAGTTGCCGCCGAACAGGCCGGTGTCCGACTCGCCCGGAACGTAGCGGACCGTGTGCTCCTCCCCGTCGATCCACAGGCTGAACGGCCGGTTCAAGTGCACGCGCGACAGCGAGCGAATGCCGTGCGGCGAGAGGAACTCGCGCTCGTCGAGGATGTATCGCAAGACGCGCTCCAGCCGCTCGCGCGACGGGATAGCCAGCAGGCGGTGATGGTGCGAATGGCCGTCGGGTCCGTCGGTCTTCATGTACGAGATGTGCTGCGCCAGGTCCGAACGATGCTCGAGGAACCAGCGCATGCGCTTGGCGAAGCCGGGCAGCTTGGCGATCACGTCGTCTTCGAGCACTTCGACGGCGAACAGCGGGATGATGCCGACCATCGAGCGCGTCCGCAGGCGCGTGGGCACGTCGTGCAGCGTGAGCTGGTCGTAGTAGAACCCGTCCTGTTCATCCCACAGGCCGGTGCCGCCCAGCCGGTTCATGGCGTCGGCGATGGCCACGAAGTGCTCGAAGAACTTCGAGGCCACGTCCTCGTAGACCGGGTCCTCGCTGGCCAGTTCCAGGGCCATCGACAACATCGTCGCGCAGTAGAACGCCATCCAGGCCGTTCCGTCGGCCTGCTCGAGGTATCCGCCGGCCGGCAACTGCTTGTTGCGGTCGAACACCCCGATGTTGTCGAGGCCGAGGAAGCCACCGGCAAAGATATTGCGGCCCTGGGGGTCCTTGCGGTTGACCCACCAGGTGAAGTTGATCAGCAGCTTCTGGAACGCGCGCGCCAGGAAAGCCCGGTCGCGCTGGCCGCGCGGGCCGCTCAGCTTGTAGACCCGCCAACAGGCCCAGGCATGCACCGGCGGGTTCACATCGGAGAAGCAGAACTCGTAGGCCGGGATCTGGCCGTTGGGGTGCATGTACCACTCGCGCAGCATGAGCAGGAGCTGCTGCTTGGCGAAGTCGACGTCGATCTCGGCGAACGGCAGCATGTGGAAGGCCAAGTCCCAGGCGGCATACCAGGGGTACTCCCACTTGTCGGGCATCGAGATGACGTCGCGATTGAACAGGTGCGGCCAGTCGCGGTTGCGGCCGAGCTTGCGCGCGGCCGGAGGTTCCGGGGCCTCGGGGTCGCCATTCAGCCAGTCCTCGACAACGTAATGATAGAACTGCTTGCTCCACAACAGGCCGGCGTAGGCCTGGCGGGCCACGCGAGTCTCTTCGGGCGAGTGCTCCGGGCTGATGCGCTCGGCGTAGAAGTCGTCGGCATCCTGGGCGCGTGTGCCGAACGTCTCGTCGAACCGCTTCGAGAAGGCCGGCGAGTCCGCTTCAACGGCCGCTCGAAGCCGCAGCCGAATGGTGACCTCAGCCTGGGCCGGGACGGACAATCGGTAATGCGCGGCGGCCTTGGTCCCGAATCCGGCCGGATTCACCGCCGTGCTGTCGGCGTGGACGACATACCGGTCGAACGCGTCCTTGACGTAGCGGACGGCGTTGCCGACGCCGAAGAGTCGTTGGTAGTTCGTCTCGTTCTCGGTGAACAACAGCGTCGGCTCGGACCCGTCAGAAGCGCTGTCTGCCGCGAAGACGAACTTTTCGAGCGTGGCATGTTCGGCCGCAATGGTGTGGTCATCGACGCGCGACAGCCGCGGCTTGACCGTGCAACCTTCGTGCGTGCAGCCCCACACCCAGGTGTTCCGGAACCACAGCGTCGGCAGCAGGTCGAGCGTGGCTGCCTGCGGTCCGCGGTTGGCGATCGTGATGCGGATCAGGATATCGTTGGGCGAGCCCTTGGCGTATTCGGCGAAGACGTCGAAGTAGCGGCTCTCATCGAAGACGCCGGTATCGGCCAGCTCGAACTCCGGATCGTGCTTGCCGCGGCGACGGCCTTCGTCGACCAGCCGATCATATGGATACGCGGCCTGCGGATACTTGTAGAGCGCCTTCATATACGAGTGCGTCGGCGTCGAGTCGAGATAGAAGTACGCTTCCTTGACGTCTTCGCCGTGGTTGCCCTCCGGTCCGGTCAGGCCGAACAGGCGCTCCTTCAGAATTGGATCTTTGCCGTTCCACAGCGCGACCGAGAAGCACAGGCGACACTCACGATCGCAGATGCCCAGCAGGCCGTCCTCGCCCCAGCGAAAGGCGCGGCTGCGGGCATGGTCGTGCGGGAAGAAGTCCCAGCACGAGCCGTCCGGCGAGTAGTCCTCGCGAACCGTGCCCCACTGGCGCTCGGAGAGGTACGGGCCCCAGCGCTTCCAGTTCTGACGCCGGTCTCGGTCTTCGACGAGTCGTTGTTGTTCAGCGTTCATAGGATTGACGGTTCGGGGTTCAGGGTTCAATCGGCGCTATGGCAGCACAATGCCGCCGCCAGTCAGAACGCACCCTGCCAAGGGTGGGCGCGCCGCCTGTGCTGTGGCGCCACGGTCACCTTGACGCGCCCCGCCTTTGCAGGCGGGGTTCTGACGCACGCCGTCACCTTCGAGCGCCGGTGACGTTCAGCCGCATTCGATACAAGCCCGTTCGGGCCGTCAGGTAGAGCGTCCGAGCATCCACCTCACCCCAGGCAAAGTTAGCCGGCAACTCCGGGCACTTGAGCGTGCCCAGGTGCTTGCCGCCGGGCGAGATGATCCAGACGCCACCGGGTCCGGACACATAGATGTTGCCACGCTGATCGACTTTCAGTCCGTCCAGGGCCTCCTCGCCGGGCGCGCTGCTCATGTCGACGAAGATGCGACCGTTGGACAGCGTGCCGTCTGAGGCGACATCATATCGCATAACGACCTTCTTCTGCACATCCCAGTTGCTGACGTAGAGGTATTTCTCGTCCGGCGAGAAGGCCAGGCCGTTCGGACCGGTCAGGTCGGTGCTGACCCGTTTGACTGTGCCGTTGGTCACGCAGTACACGCCGAAATGCGGTTGTTCGCGGCGCGGGTCGTCGTGGAACTTGGGCAGGCCGAACGGCGGGTCGGTGAAGTACAGCGCGCCGTCTGAGCGATACGTCAAATCGTTGGGGCTGTTGAGGCGTTTGCCGTCGTAGCGGTCGGCCAGCACGGTCAGGCTGCCGTTCTTCTCGAGCCGCGTCACGCGGCGATTGCCGTGCTCGCAGATCGTCAGGCGTCCGTCTGGATCGAGCGCCAGTCCGTTCGAGCCGGGCTGGCCGTATTCGCCGATGTCGAAGCCGGTGTAGCCGCTCTTGGCACGGAACACGCTCACGCCGCTTTCCGGCGCCCAGCGGTAGATGGTGTTGCTGTTCGGATCGCTGAACAACAGGTAACCGTCGGGATGCCAGACCGGGCCCTCGGTGAAGCCGAAGCCGTCGGCCAGCTTCTCGAGCCTGGCATCGTGCGGAACGATCTCGTCGATGGCCGGGTCGAGGCGGGCGACCTCGAATGGCACTGCCGTGGCGGGGTTGAGTCGTTCCGGCCGATAGAAGTCGAGCGTCGCGGATCGGATCCAGATGAAGTTGCCGGGCGGTTGCGCGAGCGGTCCGTTGGCCGCGAACACGGCCAGCTGGATCTGCTGGCCGGGCCTCACGTCGCGGCCGATTACCTGCCGGTTCGGAGCGTTCCAGCCGGCGATCAGCGGGCCGCCCACGGTCCCGAGGGTTTGCGGCAGCCGGCCGTCGACCCACACCTCGGCGTAGTCATCAACCACGATCTCGAAGATCACGGTTGATCCCCGCGTCTCGAACGACGCCACGCGCTCCGGGATCGTGACGCTCAAGCGATACCAGTTGAAGCACAATCGCCCGGTCGAACGACGGACAGCCAGCGTGCCGGGCGGCAGCACTTCCCAAGCGGAATCGTCGAAGTCCTTCGCGCCGGCCTGCGGAGCGATGTCGTGCGTGCGGTTGGGCGGACCGCTGGGTTTCAGGTCCGGACCGGGCGCGTGGTGATCGACCTCCACAATGGTGACGTCGTGGTATCGCCACTGACCGTTGAGCAGCTCCAACCCAGCGGCCGTGTCGAGATCGACAACGGCGTCCGGGCGGACGGATGTGGCGTCCGCTGCGATCGCCCGGCTCGCGGGTGGCCCAACTATGACGACAACGAGCAGTGTAGTTCTTCTGAGTATCGCATTCATGAACATGTCCTCTGTTACGTTTAGCCGCGGCCCCGCAGGGCGGCGCGCCAGTGCGTCGGGCGCGGCGCCGGCTGCCCATCGGCCGATACACGGTCTGCATCGCCGACGGTCACTTCGACCGAGGCGTTGGCGAGCGGCCCTGCGCGGCCGCAGCTAAACTTCATCGTACGTTCGTTTCGACCAATCCGGGCCAGTTGGCGTCGGCCTGCTTGAGGTTTGCCTCGGGGTCTTTGTGCCACAGGTCCCAGGCCTCCTGGTTGTGCTGCAGCAGCAGGCGCCCGTTGACGATTTCGAAGAACTCGACGCTGATCGGAGCCAGCACGTTCACCGCCGCGCCGTAAGCGCAGTAGCCGCCGAACTGCGGCTCGTAGCGAGATGGCTCCCGGTCAAACAGGGCCTTGTTCTCGGCGGAAGCGAAGCGATACGTCGCGCCTTCGACTTTGGTCTCGTACTCAGGCAGCCCGACGGCCGGCTTGCCGGCTTTGAAATACGCGACCGGGTCGTAACCCATCACCGCCAGTCCGTTCGCGTCGACGTTGACGAGCCGCCTGGCCTGCTGTGCGGGCGCATCGAGCTTGTCCGAGCGCACCTTCACGACGTAGTAGGTGAGCGGCCCGCGGACTTCCTTGAACCAGTGTGGCGTGCCGGCCGGAACGATTACCACGTCGCCGGGGCTGAGCGTGCGCGTCTGGCCGTCGCGGATTGAGCCGCCGCGGATTTCGTCGGCGCCGGTCGGCTTACCGTCAACCACCGTCCCGCCGGTTACGAACGTGGCCGATCCCGACTGCACGTAGACGATGTCGGTCTCGCGCGTGTGGACCTCGGCCTGGCCGGGCTTATCGCGGCGGCTGGCGTGGATCATGTAGTTCCGCCCAGCTCCATCGAACAGCACGGCGCCGACGGCGAACGCGGCGTCGACTTGATCCTTGGCGAAGTACGTCACGGCCTCCGGCGCGGCCGGCGGCATGTCGGCCATCGATCCGCTTAAGGCCGCCGCGCCGGCCAGCGCGATCTCTTCGTCCTGCTGGGCGCTGTTGGCGCCGCTGACGCCCACCGCGCCGACGATCTGTCCGTCGACCGTGATCGGGACACCGCCCTGGAGCGGCGTGAAATCGTTCAGCGCGACCATGGGCGTGCGGCCGCCCTTGATGATGTCCTCGAAGGCCCGCGTGGGCTTCTTGAACAGCGCCGCGGTGCGGGCCTTGCCGATCGAGATGTTGGCCCCGGCCGCGAACGTGTTGTCCAGCCGCTCGAGGCACATCAAGTTGCCACCGTCGTCGACCACGGCGATGACGCCGGCCGCCCTGTTCTTGTGCGCCTCGGCCGACGCCGCCGCAACGACGCGTTTGGCGCCGTCGAGCGTCAGCGACTTCTTCTCGCTGATGGCCGCGCCGCGCACGTCGCCAGCGGAGCCAATCGCGATCGCTATTACCAACGTGTGCATTATCGTTCTCATGGTTGTCTTCGCCGTCTCGCAGTTTGAACTCTGCAGTCTGAACTTTGAACTCTTGACTCTTTACTCTGAACTCGCGCGCAGGTCTGGAAGACCTGCGGTACGCCAGACTCGCAGACCAGGAGGTCTGCGGTACATGAACCTGAACCCTGAACCCTGAACCCTATGTAGTCCCCGCCCGGGCCGATCGCGCGGCCGGAGCAGGGGACTGGCGACCACACCGGGATGGTCTAGACCGTCGCGCCGATGAGTCTGGTGTGGCATGGCCAAGCGTAGCGCGGCCATGCCCGGCGGCCGTCATGCCCGCGCTGCGCCTGGGCATGCCACATTCGCCACTAACGGGCCATGCTCTCGAACGGGCCTTCGCCCAGCAGGGCTTCGGCGAACGAGCACCAGATCTGCACCTTGGCCACGTCGGCGATGTACGACGGCAGCGTGATGCTCTGGTTGTACTTGTCATCCTTGATTTTCAGGCGGTTGAGCAGATACGTATTGCCCTTCGAATCGACCACCTGCCAATGCGGCGCGGGCGTGTCGGGCACTTTGAAATCGTCGGACAGCGTCAGCCTGATCTTGCCGCCGTCTTTGACCATGCTGACCGTGCCGGTGTTGGCCTTCACGCCCGTGAACGGCTTGCTGACCATCGGCTTGCCTTCCATCGCCATCGCGATGCCGGCGCTGGCCAGAAACAGGCCGCCCAGCACGTGCGCGGCGATCGGCGACCGAACTATACGACTCATGAGGTAGCTCCTTATGATGAACCTCCGCAGCTGGGCAGCCAGCACGTGTGGCCCGCTGCTGCGGTCGACACTGGGTTGGATGCGCGTTGCGGGCGGCGGTTACACATTGACGGATTGGCATTTGCCGATCAGCCAGCGGCCTGTGTAACGCTGTCAGTTCGATCCACGCCGTGGCCGCTCCGTGCGAGTCCGGGGCGCAGCCTTGGCGGCGTCCGTCGGGCACTTGCGTGTGGCGGTGCAGTTGCGATAGCGTCTGACGCGTGCGAAAGGTGGCGCTCATCGCGATCGCCGTTGCGGCGGGCATCGGCGGGCTGTGGTGGAGTCAGCAGCGAAGCGAGCCGTACTTCGTTTCGGGCTTATTCGAAGCCGATCAAATCCGCGTGGGCTCGCGCATCGGCGGGCGCGTCAGCGAAGTGCTCGTTCACGAGGGGCAGGGCGTCAAACGCGGCGACGTTCTCATCCACCTGGAGCCGTATGACCTGCGCGAGCGGCTGGCCCAGGCGCAGGCCACGCTGGCGGCCAACCAGGCCGCGCTGGCCCGGCTCGAAGCCGGATTTCGGGCCGAGGAAGTCGCCCAGGCGCGGGCCCGCCGCGACGCGGCCCAGGCGACGCTCGATCAGCTCGTGGCCGGTCCGCGCCCGCTCGAACTCCAAATCCTGCGCGACAAGCTGGCCGTAGCCGAGGCGGACCGCATCAACGCCGAGCGCGAATATGACCGACTCAAAGCGCTCCATGCGCAGGACCTGTCGGTGCAGAAGGAAATGGACGACGTGGTCCGGACGCTGTCCGTCGCGCAGGCCCGCGAAGCGGCGGCCCGTGACGAGCTCGCCTTGGCCGAGGAGGGAACGCGAGTTGAGGAGCTGGCCGCCGCCCGCGCTCATTTGGCCGAGGCCGAGCAGGCCCTCAGCCTGCTGGAGCGCGGCTACCGCAGTGAAGACATCGCCGAAGCCCGGGCACACGCCGAAGCCGCCCGCAGCGCCGTCGAAGTGATCCAGCGGCAGCTCGACGAACTGGCCCTGGTCGCGCCCGCCGACAGCACCGTCGAAGCAGTCGAACTGCAACCGGGCGACCTGATCGCGCCGAACGCGCCGGTCATCTCGCTGCTGGTCAGCGGCTCACTTTATGTCCGTGCCTACGTCGCCGAAGACCGACTCGACCTGCGGGTTGGACAAGAAGTGACCTTGAGGGTCGATTCGTTTCCCGAACGCCGCTTCGCCGGGCACGTCTCGTTCATCGCTCGCGACGCCGAGTTCACGCCGAGCAACATTCAGACCCGCGAGCGCCGCGTCGAACAGGTCTTCCGCATCAAGGTCCAACTCGACGAAGGGCACGATGTTCTGCGGGCGGGCATGTCGGCCGACGTCTTCTTCGATCAAGGATAGCGGTCGGGCGTTTCAACGATCGCGTGAGGGACGCCAACGTCCAATGCTCAGAACGGCGAATCCCCGCTGTAGTTGGTGACGTAGCCCGGGTCCGGGACCGGCGACCAGTTGTCGAAGCGGGTCAGTTGGTGGTTGAAGACCAGTTTGACCGTGTGCGTCGGGCCGTTGCGCTGCTTGGCCACGATGATCTCGGCCATGTTCTTCACCGACGGGTCGTCCTTCTTGTAGTACTCCTCGCGGTGGATCAGCATGACGACGTCGGCGTCTTGTTCGATGGCGCCCGACTCGCGCAGGTCGCTCATGCGCGGGCGATGGCCCTCGCGACCCTCGGTCTGGCGGTTGAGCTGGGCCATGGCCACGATCGGAATGCCCAGCTCGCGGCCGAGCGACTTGAGGCCGCGGCTGATGGTCGAAATCTCCTGCTGGCGATTCTCGGCCCCGGGAATGTGCATGAGCTGCAGGTAGTCGACGAAGACGGCTTGGATGTTGTGCTGCATCTTCAGGCGCCGCGCCTTGGCCCGCAGCTCGAGCGCGGTCATGCCGGGCGTGTCGTCGACAAACAGCGGCGCCTCCTCGAGCTCGCCGCACAGGTTCAGTAGCCGGTTCACATCGGCCTCGCCTAGGATCCGCTTGCGGAAGCGGTGCGAGTCGACCCGAGCCCGGCTGCACAGCAGGCGCTGCACCACCTGCTCCTTGCTCATCTCCATCGAGAAGAACACGACCGGATGCCGGTCACTGATGGCCATGGACTCGGCGACGTTGAGGCCGAAGGCGGTCTTGCCCATCGAAGGCCGGCCGGCGATGACGATGAAGTCGCCGCGCTGCAGGCCGCTGGTCAGGTCGTCCAGCTCGGTAAACCCGGTCGGCAGGCCGGTGAGGAAGTGGCCCTCGCCCGTGCGGATCTGCTCGGCGACGGCCGGGATGATGTCGCGCAGCAGGAGCGCCTGGCCGCTGACGCGCCGCTCGGTGACTTGAAAGAGCGCCTGCTCGGCCCGGTCGAGGATCTCGGCCGCGCTGCTGCGGTCGGCGTAGGCGTCGTCGGAAATCTGGCCGGCAGCCCGGATCAACTCGCGCAGCAGGCCTTTCTCGCGGACGATGTGGGCGTAACGCTCGGCATTCAGCCACGACGGGATGCTCTCGACGATCGTGACGATGCGGTCGACCCCGCCGACAGCCTCGAGCAGGTCGCGGCGCTGCAGCTCGTCGACGACCGTGGTCAGGTCGATCGGGACGTTGCTGTCGTACAGATCGACCAGCGCCTCGAACAACTGGCGGTGATCGGGCCGGTAGAACCACTCGACGTCCGAGCGGTTGATGATCGGCAGCACGGCGCCGATGGCGTCGCGGCTGAGCATCATCGAGCCGAGCACGTTCATCTCGGCGTCGAGGTTTTGCGGCGGGAGTCGGACGTCGGCCAGGGCCGCACGCTCCGGGTTGCGCTCCGATGGTCGCGCGGGGCCGCGCCCGGCTGAATTGGCGGCAGGCGCCGCGCTACTGCTGGCTAGTGTCGTCATCGGCGCCGGCCTCCATGCCTTGGCTGGGTTCCTCGGTCTGTTCGGCGCCGCGCTCGCGCACCTGGGCGCGCACGACCCACACCTTGACGTTGGCGACGATATCGTCGGTCAGCCGGACTTCCACGTGGCGCGAGTCGAGATTGCGGATCGGCGTGCGGAGCTGCACCTGGGCCGCCTCAACGTCGTGGCCTTCGTCGCGCAGGGCCGACGCGATCTCGCGCGGGCCGACCGAGCCGTACAGCACGCCGTCTTCGTTGGCGGCGGCGGCGATGGTGACCTCGACGTCGCGCAGCTTCTCGGCCAGCGATTGCATGGCGGCCAGACGGGCGGCGCGACGCTCCTCCGACTTGCGGCGCTCTTCGGCCAGGGCCTTCATGTTGGCCGAAGTCGGCTGCGTGGCCAGGTTGTGCGGCAGCAGATAGTTGCGGGCGTAGCCGGCCGACACGTTCACCACGTCGCCGACAATGCCGAGTTTGGGTATATCTTTGCGTAAGAGTAGCTTCATGTTCGATTCCTGTGTCAAAACGGAATGTCGCCATCACCCGGAGGCGGCGGCGAGTCGTAGTCATCCGGCGGTACAGGCATGGGCGAGGGCGCGGCCGCCTGCTGCGGCGCGTAACCGCCCGGCGCCATGGCCGGAGCCGGGCTGCGCTGCGGGGCTGCGTAGCCGCCCGGCGCTGCTGCCGGAGCCGCAGCGCCTTCGCCTTGGGGGCGCGACCCAAGAAACGTGAAGGTATCGACGACGACCTCGTGCTTGCTGCGCTTCTGACCCTCGGGTGTCGTCCACTGCTGATACTGAAGTCTGCCTTCGACGAGCACTTGGCGGCCCTTGCTCATGTATTGATTGAACGTGTCAGCAGCACGGCCGAAGACGGTGCAATCGACGAAGCACGTGTCTTCGCGTTTCTGGCCGTCCTGGCCCTTCCAGGTGTGCGTGGTCGCCAGGCCGAACTTACACACGGCCGTGTTGTTGGGCGTGTACGTGAGCTGTGGATCGCGCGTCAGGTTGCCGACCAGGATGATGCGGTTGTAGCTGGCCATCGTATGTCCTCTCCGTCGTTACGGACCGCGTGCATATTGTAGGAGCCGACACGCACGGCGATACCTTCGGCTGCGATGCTGAGGCTCGCGTCCGGCGGCAACGCCCCTACCGAGCCACTCGAACATCAGTGTAGCCACTTGGGTGTGGCATGGCCAAGCGTCAGCGCGGCCATGCCCGGCCGCCGTCATGCCCGCTCCCGGCGCGCCGCGATTGGGCGTGCCACACGTAGTGTAAGTTCACGCACGGTGATTCAGTCCTCTGTCGCCTCGTCCGTGGCGACGGCGACGGCCTCTTCCCGAGCCGGGGCACGCGGGCTCTCATGCCGGCGCTCGGATCGCGAGCGGCGGTGACCGCCCTCGTCATCGCCGCGCTCGGACCGCTCGGGGCGCTCCGAGCCGGTTGGAATGCTGCGCAGCATCTGCTCTTCAGTCATCCCCTCGGCGCTGAGGATCAGGCCGCGCAGGATCGCCTCGGACAGCTCGATGTCGCGCTGCAACCCGACGATCTTGGACGGGTCGGCCCGAAAGTAGGTCAGCACATAGCAGCCGCGCTTGCGGCCCTGAATCTCGTAGGCCAGTTTGCGCTCGTCCCACTTCTTGGACACGATCACCTGGGCTTCGGCCCGCTTCATGAGCCGGTCGATCTCAGCCTCGACATGGTGGAAGTCGGCCGCGACCGTCGGGTCGAAGACGCACATCGCTTCATATTGTCTCAAGACTCGTTCTCCAAACTCGCCGATTGTCGGCCGGAACCTCATGCCCGGCCTACGCGTTGTACTGATTCATCGCCGCATCGATTCCGTTCGCGACCCAACACTCGACCGCATCCGCCGCCCGCTTCACCGCCTGTTCGATCGCCGGCTGCTCGTCGGGCGAGAATCTCGTGAGCACGTAATCGACCGGGTCACCCACCGGCGGGTCGATGCCGATTCGCAGGCGGGCGAAGGCATCGCTGCCGAGCCGGTTGATGATGTCGCCCAGTCCCTTCTGGCCTCCCGCCGATCCCCCGGGCCGCAGGCGCAACTTGCCCAACGGCAAGGCCATGTCATCGCTGATGACGAGCAGCTCGTTCAATTCCAGCCGGTAAAACGCTCCGGCCGCGTGCACGGCCTGACCGCTGCGGTTCATGAACGTCGTCGGCTTCAGCAGCACCACGCGCTGGTTGCCGATCGATCCGCTGCCGAACCCGCCGTGGAACTTCTCCTGGCCTATATCGATCACGTGCCGACCGGCCAGCTCGTCAACGACGCGAAACCCCAAGTTGTGTCGCGTCGCTGCATATCGCGTGCCGGGGTTGCCGAGGCCCACGATGAGCTTGACGTCTCCCATACATCAGTGGTCAGGGTTCAGGGTTCAGTAGAGGCCGACGCTGGGCCTGCGGCCCAGAAGTATGAAACACCCTTGATTTCGATAGAGGGTTCGCGAAGCGAACCCTGAACTCTGAACCCTGAACCCTGAACCCTGACTCGCAGGTCTGGAGACCTGCGGTACAGCGAACCGGCGATACATCGGGACGCTACTTCTTCTCCTTCTCTGGCTTCTTCTCTGGCTTCTTTTCGGCGGCTTCCTCTTCGGCCTCCTCCTTGCCGCGTCCGATGACCTCAGGCTGCTGCGGCGCCTCGCCCTCGACCGCGATCGGAGCCGCGACGTGCTCGGCGATCACGCGGACCGTTGCCACGATCGCATCCGGATCCGCGACCGACTTCACGCCCGGCGGCAGCGGAACGTCTTTGACCAGCAGCGAATCGCCCAGGTTCATGTGCGCCACGTTGGGGCGGATCATCTCGGGGATGTCGACCACCAGGCATTCGACTTCCATGTCGGCCATGGTGAGCTCGAGAATGCCGCCGTGGCCGAGCCCCTTGGGCGTGCCGCGCAGCTCAAGACCGACCCTGACGCGCACGCGCTCGTTCAAGTCGACGCGGGCCAGGTCCACGTGGATCGGGTGGTGTTGCAGGTGGTCGAACTGCACTTCCTTGATCAGGTACTGATCGGTCTTGCCGTTCATCTCGACCTTGAGCAGGTGTGCCCCGTGGGACAGGGCCAACTGAACGTCATGGCGGTTCAGGCTGATCGGCTCGGGCGCCTGGCCGTGTCCGTAGATGATGCCCGGAAGCTGGCCGGCAGCCCGGACGTGGCGCGTGTACTTGGTTCCGAACTGAGTCCTCGGGACGGCCTTGATGGCGGTTGTTTCCATGTCAGTCGCTCACTCCTTGGTTACATAAACAGTGCGCTCACCGACCGATGGTCGTGAATGCGGCGGATGGCCTCGCCCATCAGGTTGGCAACGCTGAGCACCTGGATGTTCTTGAGCCGGCTAGTAACCTCCGGCGAAAGCGGCACCGTGTCGGTCACGCAAATCTGCTCGATTGGCACGCTGCTGAGCCGCTGAACGCACGGACCGGCGAAGATGGGGTGCGTGGCGGCCACGTACACCGGCCCGCAACGGTGTTGCTTGAGCAGTTTGACCGCCTCGGCCACGGTGCCGCCGGTCGTGATCATGTCGTCGAAGATCAGGACGGTCTTGTCTTCGACGTTGCCGATGATGTTCACCGCGACGGTCGAGTCGCTGGCGACGCGGCGTTTGTCGATGACCGCCAACTCGCCTCCCAGCCGCTGTCCATACTCGTTGGCCGTCTTGATATTGCCGACGTCGGGCGAAACAACGGCGATGTTCTGCAGGTGCAGCTCCCTGAAGTGCTCGGCGATCACCGGCGCACTGGACAGGTGGTCGAGCGGGATGTCGAAGAAGCCCTGGATTTGATCGGCGTGCAGGTTCATCGCCAGCACGCGATGGGCGCCGGCCTCGACGATCATGTTCGCGACGAGCTTGGCCGTGATGGGCGTCCGGCCCTCGCTCTTGCGGTCTTGCCGCGCGTATCCGTAGTACGGAATCACGGCCGTGATCCGGCTGGCCGACGCCCGCCGCAGAGAGTCGATGAAAATCAGGAGCTGCATCAGGTTGTCATTGACCGGCGGGCAGGTCGGCTGCAGGACGAAACAGTCCTTGCCGCGCACGTCGTCATCGAGCTTGATGAGCGTCTCACCGTCGGGGAACCGGTCGATCAAGGCCCGGCCCGGCGTGATTTTCAGATAGTCGCAGATGCGCCGCGTCAGATCGGTGCCGGCGGTTCCGCTGAAGATCTTCATCTCACCCAGCGGGTGCGACCCATCGGTTCTGCCGTTTGCCGTCATCGTTGCACCGCCGCGGTCCTGACCGCCTTTTCGCCGACGTTGCCCGTACTGGCGTATCCACCCACCGCCTCGCCATCGCCGACCTGGTCGCCGGCCATCAGGCACGCAAACGGCCCCACCCGGCACGAGCGGCCCACGCTGGCGCCCTCGGCAATATAAGTGAATGGGTAGACGACCGTGTCGCGCCCGATCTCGGCGCCCTGCTGAATCCACGTGCTGCCGGGATCGACGAGCGTGACCCCGGCGGCCATCCACTGCCGCTGAATCCGCGCCTGCATGATCCGGCCAACGAGTGCCAGTGCTTCGCGCGAGTTGATGCCGGTCGCCTCCTCCGCTGGCACCGCCGCTATGGCCCCGACGCGCTGGCCGTCGGCTAGCAAGATCTGAACGGTGTCAGTCAGGTAATACTCGCCTTTCAGCGGATTCGGCTTGATCTTGTGCAGGGCGGCGAACAGCGCCCGCTTGTCAAAACAATAATAGCTCGGATTGACCTCGTTGAGTGCGAGCTGCTCGGGCGTGCAATCGCGCTGCTCGACGATCCGTTGCAAGCGGCCTTGGGCATCACGCACGATCCTGCCGTAGCCGTCCGGATCGGGCAGGATCGACGTCGCCAACGTCAGTGGGTCGCCGCTGCGCCGATGCTCGCTGAGCAGCGCCTCAATGGTCTCGGTGCGGACGAGGGGCATATCGCCCGCGATGACGACCACCTTGCCATCGAACGCCGCCAGAGCCGCTTCGCAGCACAACACGGCGTGGCCGGTGCCTTTGCGTTCGGTCTGCTCGATCCAACGCAGGTCGCGATCACGGTCGAACGCTGCCCGGACTAGTTCAGCCCGGTGGCCGATGACGACGTGGATGGGGCCGATCCCGGCAGCGCGGCAGGCCTCGAGCACGTAGGACAGCATCGGACGCCCGCAGACTTCGTGCAGCACCTTGGGTCGGTCGCTGTTCATGCGCGTCGATTGGCCCGCGGCCAGGATGATCGCTGCCGTCTTCATGCATCCGCCGTCCGCACTCGCTGCGATGATCGCCGCACGACTCGCAGACCTGGAGGTCTGCGGTACACCGGCCGACACACTACCCGGCCAGGACTCGAACCTGGAAAACCAGAACCAAAATCTGGTGTGTTACCGATTACACCACCGGGTAAACGACACCAGCTTATCCGAAGACCGTATCCGCGAAAACAGAGTGGGCGCGGCCTACGTCCGACTGACCGAGGCTTGAACCTCCCGCCGCGAAGAGGAAGGCCCATCGTCCCGGCCGGCCCAACCACCAGCCAAGACCGCCCCATCGGGTCAATCCGCCCAGCAGCCTACCAGCCTGCCCCTCGTTTGCAAGCGCGGTCTACCGCTGCGTCGCTCGTCGGGAACCCGCAGGATGCCACGCCGCCACGTTCAGCCCTTTCGGGCCGCATGCGGGACGCGCGCCAATCCGGGACGCGCTAGCGCCGCGCGCGTGTCCCGGACCAGCGCTTCGGACGCTGCGCCGCTTGCCCATGTCAGCTATGCTTCGTGCGATCTCGGACACCCGTGACACCCTTCCGGGATGAAGATTGGCAACGCGGCCGCCTATTTGCATAGCAGCGGGAACGGCGGCGCGGGATGCTTCGAGGAGCGCGTCGCGGATCGTTACGCTCGACGTTGGCCGCGCTTGATGCAGTCTTGGCGCAGACGCGTAGCCTTGTAAGGGGGAGCCCGGTATACTGCTGAGCGGAGGTGAGCACATGTCCGCGAAACGTGTACTGGGGGGCGTGGTGGCTGGGTTGCTGTTGGGCGTGGCCGCGGCGACGGCGCAGACGCCGTTTTGTCTGCCCGACGCCGACGGCGACGGCCATCCGCTGTTTGGCAATCCGGAGGTGATGCTCAACCCCTTCGCGCCGCTTATGGGTCTCAACGTTGTTCCGGTCTCCGGCGCCATTGGCGACCTGGACGCCGATGGCGATGTGGATGCGGTGGCCACGTTTGCGGCCCAGACGCCCTCGGCCGGCTCGCCTACGCAGGTTTCGGTCCTGCTCAACAAAGGCGACGGCGTGTTTGTGGCCGACGCCGTCTACGAGCCGGGCGATTTCCCAAGCTCGGCAGCGATTGGTGACCTGGACGGCGACGGGTTGGGCGATCTGGCCATTACCAACGTTTTTGCCGGAACGGTTTCGGTATTGATTAACGCCGGCAGCGTCGGTGGTCAGCCTTCCTTTCCGAACCGAGTGCCGTACGCCGTCGGTACCCGGCCGCGATCCGTCGTCATGGCGCTTCTTGACGGCGACTCGGACCTCGACCTGGCCGTGGCCAACGGGATGGCGAACACGGTGTCCGTCCTGCTTAACAACGGCGATGGCACGTTCGGGCCGGCAACCAGCTACGCCGTCGCCAACATCCCGGACGCTTCAGTCCTGCTGGGCAGCACCGGCGCGTTCGGCGGACCCTACCTGGCGGCGGGCGATCTGGATGGCGACGGCGACTTGGACTTGGCGGTGCCGGTCTCGAGCGGTGTCTCGGTGCTCAAGAACGACGGCCCGGGCACGTTCGCGGGCCAGACGACGTTTCCCGCCGGCGGGTCGGTCTGGAACGTGGCGATCGGGAACGTGGACGAGGACACCGATGCCGACTTGGTGACCGCCAACTTCGCATCGGACACGCTTTCGGTACTCAAGAACAACGGCAACGCGACATTCGCGGCGCCGGAAACGTTCAGCGTCGTGCCCGTTGATGACGGCGGGGTGTTCGAGCCGACGACCGTGTCGCTAGGCGATGCGGACGCTGACGGCGACCTCGACTTGGCCGCCGGGCTCGCACATTCCGTCGGGATCGTTAGCGTGTGGAAAAACCAGGGCGGCGGTAGCTTTGCCGACTTGACAGTCGTTTCGGCTGAACGGGACGCGAGAATGGTGTGGTGGGCGGACCTGAACGCTGACGGTTACCAGGATCTCGGAGTATGCGCGCGCGATCCCGGCGCGCAGAAGTTCTGCTCCCTCCTGAACAACGGCGCCGGCGCGTTGCTGATCGATCAGAGCAACTACGATCAGTTCAACCCGCCCGCGCCGTTCCCGTGGGAGGATCCATACCAGATTGAGTTCGTCGACTTAGACCAAGATACCGACCTCGACATCGTCGTGCTCAACGAAGGACAACCCACCGTGAGCGGCTCGAATGTCGCCACGCTTCTGAACGATGGGAATGGCATGTTCGATCACGCGGTGCACCATCCTATCGCGGGCTTCTTTCCGCGCTCGATGGCCATAGGAGATATGAACCGGGATGGATATCCTGATATCGTTCTGACGGGGCCTGAGAACCCATCCTTGTCTACGCCAGGGTTCGTCGCGATCCTGACCAACATTGGAAGTGGGATGTTGACCGAGGCAGTGGTGTACCCGAGCGGCGGCACATACTCGATATCGCTGTCGCTCGCCGACATCAACGGCGACCTGACTCCTGATGCCATTGTTACAAACTATGATTCGGGTAGCTTATCAATCCTTCTGAACGACGGCCTCGCCGCCTTGGGCGAGCCGATCGTGCAGGCCTTGCCATATCCGGGGCCTGAGTTCCTTGCCGTTGGGGACGTCAATGCAGACGGCTACGTCGATGTGGTTATCAAAAAGTCGTTCGGCGTCCAGGGTGTTTATGTCAGCTTCGGAGCACCTGATGGTGACTTCACGGCGGGCCCGCTCAACGAACTACTCCCTCAGGTGGCAAGCTTCGAACTCATGGACGTCGATGACGATTGTGATCTCGACCTGGTCGTAGCTAGTGGAAACACGCCAGCACAAGCCACAACCTTTACCGTGATGTTGAACGACGGAGATGGAACACTGGTTCCAATGCACGAGTATTGGTTGGCTGGAACGCAGGGAGCCTATGCGACAGCCCGGACCGATATCGACCTCGATGGCAGATTAGACATAGTGATATCCACGCGCGGCGCTGCTTCTGTTTTCCGCGGGAACGGCAATGGAAGCTTCGAACCCGGTGTTTCCTACGGAAGCGGGTCAGGCATCGAGGGACTGGCGCTAGGCGATCTGGATGGAGACGGCGCACCCGACGTCGGAAGTGCCAATCGGTCGAGCGACGCATTCTCGCTCCTTTGGAATTTCGGTTGCGCGGCTCAAGCAGCGGCGAACCCATCTGATCTTAGCAGCGATGGCGATGTTGACGTTGAGGACTATGCCGTCATGTTCGCGTGTTTTGCAGGTCCGGGAGTCTGCCAAGTCAATGAAGCCTGTAATCCGCTGGGGGTCGCCAACACGGATCTCGACGGCGACGGTGACGTTGATGTACGCGACGCGGCGCTGTTTCTGAATGCGTTCGCGCCGTGAGCACAATGCGGGCGGGGCACTCGGCCCCGCCCGCGTCAGAGTTCACCGTCACGACTGCTGAAGCGTTGTATTGACTCAGTAGTGGATGAACGTCTTGTTGGCAGCGACCTCGATCGTGCCGGCGGTAATCTCGGCTCCGTTGCCCGAACTGCCCATCGTGAGGTTCTGGTTCACCACGAGTGTGCCGTTACTGTCGAGCAGCGACAGCTTGCCCGTTGTGGTGATTGCCTTGTCCACGATAATCATATCGGTCCCGCCACCAATAGCGAAGTTGCCGACGAGAGAGTTCATGACTGAGATGGCTGAGCTGAACTGCAGGGTGCTGCCGCTATAAGCTCGCCATCGAGGTCTGGTGTCTTCGAACATGTCGTCGTCTACCTCGTAGGGAGCGACCAGAAGCGTGGTGCCACCACTAGGTCCTGCAACGACGTCTCCGCCCACCGAGACGAACTTGCCTGCGCCGACAATCTTGAGATTGCCTTGAATGTGCGAGTCATTCCCTAGGAAGAGGGTCTTTCCGCTTGCGATCGTGATCTCTGCCAAATCGTCGCTGCCGAGGATGCCACCTCCTGCCAGCGTGTGATTCGCCGACACAAAGGCTAACGTCGCCTTGTTGCTGCTGCCCGTGGCGTCCAGGAGGTTGATCCCCTCGCCAGCGGCGTTAGATGTCAACGGGCTGCTGCCGCTGCCGAGCGTCAACGTTGCCGAAGAGCCGGACGTGGGCTTGATGTCGATGCGTGTTCCCGTAACGCCCTCGATGGTTACGTTCCGCGCAACAGCAGTTGTGCCTGTAACCTCAGCGATTTTTGTTGCGCAGATTACGGCATCGTCGTCGGAGTCGGGTGTGGCGCCGGGTCCCGTGATGTCTGAGCAACTGTTTCCCGACTTCCAGTTGGAACTCGTACTCCAGTCGCCGGTGTCGCCCGTCGGTTGGAAGTAATACGTGTCCGCGAGGATCGTGCTAATCCCAAGTGCGAGACTTGCCACAACGATGATCATGGCTTGAATCGTTCTCATGCAATCATCCTTTCTGCTCTTAGGCACAGACGAACCGGTTTAATCACGGAGATCCGTCCGTGGCTACATTGCCAGTAACGATCAGCTTGCAGGCTTGGCTGCCGCCGACCTCGATTTTCTCGACGCTTACATCCTGGGCGTCGAGCGTCGCTTCCGTGGCGAAGTTGTCGCCTCCGTTGACGGTGACGACGAGCTCGCCGTTGACGGTGATGTCATCTTCGGCGTCGATCGTGGACAGGCCGACCATGGCGAGCCTGTCCAGGCCGCTCAACGTTCCGCCGTCGAAGTCGAACAGGGCAAGTCCGCCGCTGGACGGATTGCCACCGTAGATATTGAGCTGCACTGGAGTAAGCGTTCCGGCGTCGAATTCGAGTGTGGCGTCGGCGTCGACGGTATCGGCGGCCTCGACCGTCAACGACGGTGAAGTGCCGCTGGCAGCGAACGTGCCACCCGCTACTAACAGCCTGGCATGCTCGCCGGCAGCATTTCCGGCCATGGCACTTATCCAGTCTGGCGTTAGGCTTCCGCTCCCGAGCTTGACGCACTGGGTGATGCCGTTCAGGGCGTCGACCAGCATCGAAGCGTTGCAGTCGACGGTAACACTGGCCGCAACGTCCACGTCGCCGTAGCTGTAGACCGACAAACCAGTGATCGTCATGGCCGCATCGGCGTCCAGCGTGCTGACCTTCGTGGAACTGTACCCGGTCAGCGACAGGCGCCCCGTGGCCGTGAACGAGCCGGCCCCGCTCTTCTGCAGCGTCATGGCGTAGCTGGCGTTGGAGACGATGTCGAACAGCCCGTACGACGCGGTCGACGACGAATAGTCCCAGTTGGCGGTCGTGGTCGTGCCTACCAAGTCAGCCGCGCGCACGTGGATGTCGTGGTTACCCGTCAGCGGCGGGATCGTGTCGCTCCGCCAATTTGAGGCAGTCTGCCAGCTTGACGTACTGCTGCTGCCTCCGTCCCAGGAGTACGTGCCCGCCCCGGCGGTCGCGGCAAATGCACAGACGGCCGCTGCCGCCACCAAGAGTGTGATTCTCATGTGATGTCCTTTTCGCTAGAGCGCAGGCTTCTTCTTTGCCCGCCGTGCTCTGCGCACGCGCAACGGCGGACATGAACTTGAGTCGGTGACTCGCGTCGGATCACGGCGCGAGCCTGAGATCAAACGGCAGAGACACAATCATGGTTATCTTGAGTCGGCGCCTCCTTCCAGGGGCTATTGTGTTCATTCGAGGCGTCGTGCCATCCGAAAACACATCAGCCCCCTATCTGTATAGAACCAAGATTTGGCCCGGACCCCCCGCGCAAATTCGAAGATTTCTCAAAATTCTCGCCGGCGCACGTTGGGACACACATCATTGAAGGTGCACGCCAGTTTGGCTCTGCCGCGCGCCAGACATCGCTCAACGGCCTTTGGAGTGCTTTCCAACTCTCGGGCGATCTGACGACAACTCAGACCCTCGTGGTAGTAGAGCTGCAGAACGCGCCGTTGTGCCTCGGGCAAGCGGTCCAGACCAGCCATCAAGGCGTGGCCGGCTTCTGCCAGGTCGGCCAGCTCGGACGGTCCGGGCCAGGACGAGGCGACGGCTTCGAGGTCTTCCGGCGAGTCTGGCGACTCTTCACACGCCGAGCCGGCACGCTTGCATGCCAGCTCGCGGTGGATCAACCGGGCCCACGCCCAGCGCAGGTTGTGCCGCAGGCAGGTGCGGCGGGAGCGAGCGTCCAGTGTCATGAGCCATGACATCTGCGGCAAGATTTTGATCCAGGCTTCCTGAAGCACGTCTACGCGCTCGAACGAGCCGCGCAGCTCGCGCGGAATCCCGACGCGGCTATGCAGCAGGACGCCGCGCGCTTCACCAATGAATTCCTCTGGCTCCATGTCAACCTCCTCTTCCTTCGAGTGACCGACTGATTGCACCTCCGACGGTGTGCGCGCAGCGGTTGAGCTGGCGCACGGGCCGGGTGCCGGCGTTGCGTCTGAGGAGCACGACGACCGACTCACTGCCGCCGCACGTTTGGAACCACGCGCGCAGTGGCTGCGCAGCCGTCAAGAGTCGGCCGAGCTCGCTTCAATGGCGGCGCTGACGCCGAGCTGACTCGGTGACAGTTCTGTGTCTGTGCACCTTCGGCCTTGAAATAGTCAAGTTGATTGTGTACAGTGCGATGTTGTCTGGATGGCCCTCCTTTCTGCGAGGGGCGACCTGTTGCGAGGTCGCAAGGGCCTGGAAGCGATCTCGCCGGGCGTCCCGGATTCGAGCGACACGGCGACTGTGCACTCGAACGGAACGCCTCGGCGGATCGCCACCCTCACCAGCTCGTGTCGCGAGGGCGCGCAGCCCGAGCGCCGAGCCGTTCAAGCGATCTTCACATGTCTCAGTCGTGTCGCCGACGACGGAGGGTTGCGGGGGCTTGGCCCGCCGCGCACGTCATATTCCGCCCCTTCAACACCAGCCGGTTGTGTAGCAAGGGGGCACGGCAGACAGTCTTCGGTCGTCGCCGTGCGGCTCACAACCGTACAGATTCTACGCGATAATCCTACCACATCTCCACGAACCGTGCAAGCAGATTCCGACGGTGAACCAGCGGAATCGCGACGGCCGTGAGATTCTAGCGCTGCGCTATGTTCAGCTTAACAAACTTGCGGATTAGGCGGCTTCAAACAATAACTTTTACTTTTCGCCATATTGGCGACGACTCTGGATTCGAGCGCCGATCGTGTAGTTCCACTGTGGATGCGTCGT
>Ga0187892_10003453_pt1 | contig 28901 bp, 26 predicted proteins | sample MA1701073metaG_FD_139345 | JGI IMG/M metagenome (GOLD analysis project Ga0187892, IMG submission 139345) | Bio-ooze microbial communities from a basaltic lava cave in the Kipuka Kanohina Cave System on the Island of Hawaii, USA - MA170107-3 metaG ... | reverse complement strand
GATGCGTATCGCCAGGGCCGGATCGTGGCCGCGATCTGCCACGCCGGCTGGGTGCCGATCAGTGCCGGCATCGTCAAAGGCCACAGGGCCACTGGCTCGGTCGGCATCAAGGACGATCTCGAGAACGCCGGCGCCACGTGGGTCGATGCGCCGGCGCTCCGCGACGGCAATCTCGTCTGGGGCCGCGTCGTTGAAGACATTCCCGACTTCTGCCGCCAGCTGGTTGCCGCGCTCTCGAGCCTGCGCGATCCGCCGCAGCCGTGAAGCCGTCACTCGTCGTACTGGCCGCGGGCGTCGCCCGGCGCTTCGGCCGCCTCAAACAACTCGAACCCATCGGACCGGTCGGCGAGACGCTGCTCGATTACGGCATCCATGATGCCGTGCTCGCCGGCATGGGGGACATCGTCATCGTCATTCGCCGTGAAACCGAGGACGCGTTCCGCCGGCACGCAGAGGTGGCGTGGCCGGGACTGCCCGTCCGCTTCGTATTCCAGGATCTGACCGTGGCGGGCGCGCCGGAACGCGCCTCGCGGTCAAAACCGTGGGGCACGACGCAGGCCGTGCTCGCGGCGGAGCCGGCGCTTCACGGCCCGTTCGCAGTCATGAACGCTGATGACTTCTACGGCGCGCGGTCGATCGCGCTCACCGCGGCGCATCTCCGCGGGCCGGACGCGCAGCACACGTCCATTGTGATCGGGTACCCGCTCGGCTCGACACTCTCCGAGCGCGGCGGTGTCTCCCGGGCGCTCACCGTCACGGATGCCACGGGCAGTCTCGTCAGCCTCACCGAGTACACGAACGTGCGGCGTGACAACGCGCAGATTGTGGGCGAGCGCAACGGCCGGGCTGTGGCGCTCGATCCGGCGGCGCTCGTCTCCATGAACCTCTGGGGATTCGCGCCGCGCGTATTTCCCCGGCTTCGCGATGCGTTTCGCGCGTTCCTCGACACGTGGCACGCCGATGATGAGGCGGAGTGCGCGCTGCCTGATGCCGTGCACGCTGTTCTCGAGAGAGGCGCGGCCACCGTACGCGTCGTGCCGTCACCCGATGCGTGGATCGGCATCACATGGGCCGAGGATCACGCTGCCGTGCAGGCGCGGATCCGGCAGCTTGTCGAAGCGGGCAGTTACCCGACTCCGCTGCGTCCGCCGCGTGGCGCGTGAGGGACCCGCGCAGTATCGTGGCGGCAGGTTGTCCGGCGAATCGACGAACGACGGAGGACGGGACATGCGACGTCGCCACCTCGTGAACCTCGGTGTTGCCGCTCTGCTGCTCAGCCTGCTCGCACAATCGGCGGACGCGCAGGTACGCCGGATCCGGATCGATCGGCGCGAACCGTTCGCGGACGGCCAGTCCTTCGGTACCGTCGGCCCGTACGAAAAGCTGGTCGGCAGCCTGTACCTCGAGGTGGACCCGGATCATCCGGCCAACGCGCGCATCACGGATGTGAAGCTGGCGCCTCGCAATTCGCGCGGCAGAGTCGAAGTGCGTACGGACTTCTACCTGATCAAGCCGGTGGATCCATCGCGCGGCAGCGGCAAGCTGCTCTACGACGTGCACAACCGCGGTGGCAAGGTGGCGCTCGGAACCATGAACGGCGCGGGCGGCAACGACCCGAACAGCGCCGGCACCGGGTTCCTCATGAACCGCGGCTTCTCCATCCTCTGGACCGGCTGGAGTGGTGATGTGCTGCCAGGCAGCAACCGACTCACCGCCGACATGCCCGTCGCAACGCGCAACGGCGAACCGGTGACCGGCCGCGTGTACAGCGAGCTGGAGAGCGGCGGCTACCAGCTCTACCGCAACAACTTCATCACCAACAGCTCGGAGAGCGCAGACCAGTCGCTCCGGAGCATTCCTCTCGATTGGGGACCCACTCGTTCCTATCCCGCACTCTCGCTCGACAACCGTGACGCCACGCTGACCATGCGGCCACGGCGAGACGCCACGCCGACCGAGGTTCCGAGCAGCCACTGGCGCTTTGCGCGCGAGGAGAACGGCCAGGTCATCCCCGATGCGACTCAGCTGTACGTGCAGGACGGATTCCGCCTCGGCTGGCTCTACGACCTGGTCTATACCGCGAAGGATCCGCGCGTCACCGGCCTCGGTTTCGCCGCGGTGCGCGACCCCGTCTCATTCTTTCGCTATGCCGCTGCTGACGACGAGGGCAACGCCAATCCCCTGGCCGGCGCGATCCGCTACGCGTTCGCGTTCGGCACATCCCAGTCGGGTCGCTTCCTGAACCACTTCGTATACGAAGGATTCAATGATGACACGGGCGGCCGCTGGGTCTTCGACGGCATCATCATCGATGTCGGCGGCAGCGGGAAGGGCATCTTCAATTACCGTTTCGGGCAGACCACGCGCCACGGCAGCCAGCACGAGGAGAACCTGATCCCATCCGATTTCTTCCCGTTCAACACGGTGCCGCAAACGGACCCGGTGACGGGTAAGACGGACGACATGCTGGCTCGTGCGCGCCGCTCCGGCCGCGTACCGAAAATCTTCTTCGAGCAGACGTCGACCGAGTACTGGAGCCGCGCCGCATCGCTCGTCCATACGGACGTACAGGGCACGCGCGATGTCGCTGTCGATCCGAACGTGCGCATCTACTTCATCGCCGGTGTAGCCCACACGTCCATTACGGGCGGTCACTATGACAACCCGCTGAACCGAACGAGCCGGGCGCCGATCAGCCGCGCACTGCTTGTTGCCCTGGACGACTGGGTGACCCGGGGCATCGAGCCGCCGCCCAGTACGTATCCGCGCATCGACAACGGCACGCTCGTCGATCTCGCGACGTACCGTGCACGGTTCCCGTCCATCCCGAACGTGCGCGCGCCGATCGTCGTGTACGCACCGCTGCGCCTCGATCCGGGACCGCGCTGGTACACGGAGGGCATTGCCGACATCGTGCCGCCGCGGGCCGGCGAGCCCTACCGTACGCTCGTGCCCGCCGTCAACGATGACGGGAACGAGATCGCCGGAATTCACCTGCCCGACGTGGCCATGCCTGTTGCGACGCTGACCGGCTGGAATCCGCGTGCGGCGGCCTGGGGCGCGGATGGCATGCTCACCCGCTGGATGGGGTCTCTGCTGACCTTCCCGCGTACGGCATCCGAGCGGCAGGCTGCGCGCGATCCGCGTCGCGCGATCGCCGAGCGCTATCCCACACGCGAGGACTATCTGCGGCAGTACGAGGCGGCCGCTCGGCGACTTGTCGAGCAGCGCTATCTGCTTGCGGATGACGCCGCCGCCCTCATACGCGCGGCGAGCCAGCGGCAGTACTGGTAGCGTGCTAAGCTCAACGCTTGCGGCGCTTGCTCGGCTGTGCCACGCGCCGCTCATAGGCCGCCTCGAGTGCGGAGGATACCGCCGCGGCCGTGGCCTGACCTAACACAACGCTCGTTGCACCCTGCTCACCCCACTTCCCCTTCACCGGAATGAACGCCTCCGGGTGCGAGGTCACGAATGCGTCCTGGTCATACGGGGTGAGCATCACTGTAGCATAACCGTCGCGCGGATAGCCCAGCGTGGCGAAGATCCGGCCCTGAACCCGGAAATCCGGATGACCCATGTGGGCTTGCTCGACAACCTCGGGGAGGGCGAGCGCCATCTTGCGAAAGCGGTCCGTTGTCATGGTGGCCAGCGCCTGTTTCGTGCAGGACTGAAACGTGGCATGCGGCGCGCATCGGGCCGCGTTCCAATCTTGCCAGGGCTTGCGCCAGCCGCAAGATCGCGCCCGTCCACCCGCCTCACTCCCGCGCCAGCGCCACGCGTGAGCACCCGCCGGAAAGCGCTGCCGCCCCGTTGCATCCGCACGGCGTGCGCGTGTGGGGGCCCGTACCAGGGTTTACGCAATGGTTGCACGCGAGTAAGCCAGCCTTGTGTTGGCGACGGGGCCATCTCTATGATCTTCGCATGCGTACACTGCCTGTAGTCCTCGCCATCGCCCTGCTGCCGCCCGCCGCCCGGGCTGGAGCGCAGAACCGGGCGGACTCGACTTCCGTGGCGCGGCGCGATGCCACCAACACGCTCCCGCTCGTGACCTCGCGCACGGCAAGGTTCACGACCGATCACGGAACGTGGATGTCCGTCGATGTATCGCCCGACGCGTCCACGATCGTCTTCGATCTGCTGGGCGACATCTACACCGTGCCCATAACCGGTGGCAAAGCCACGCGCATTATCGGCGGCACATCCGTGGACATGCAGCCGCGCTATTCGCCGGACGGCAGAACACTCGTGTTCATGTCTGACCGCAATGGCTCCGATGCGACATGGCTGGCGGACGCGGACGGCCAGCACGTGCGCCTGCTCACGGGCGGCGGCAGCTATCCTGTATGGACGCCCGATGGCCGGCAGGTTGTGACCGGCAACCGGCTGATCGACGTGCGTGGCGGGACGGGCGTGCCCCTGACGGGCGTCGGCACGGGCGCGAGCCTCACGGCCGATGGCCGCTACATCTGGTTCCAGAGCGGAACGCAGGCCGGTCGCTACGATCGCAATCGGGGCACGATCTCCAGCCGAACGAACCTGCCAGGCGGTGTGCTGCGACCGATGGTGAGCCGGGACGGCCGGCGACTGGTGTACTTCACTCGGTTCGAGGCGCAATCGGCGCTCGTGGTGCGCGATCTGGCCAGCGGCAGCGAGCAGTGGGTCACGATGAATGCGCAGCCGGAAGCGTTCGTGCCGCCGCCGCCGTTCCAGGGACCGTTTCCGCCGGGCGTGACTCCGCCGCCACCACCGCCGCCGCCTGGGATCGGACCGCTGCCGAGTTCGGCGTGGCTGCCGGACGAAACTGCGATCGTCACATCCTTCGGGGGCAAGCTCTGGCGCATCGAGATCCCGTCGGGTCGCAAGACGGAGATTCCGTTCACGGCGGAAGTCGAGCAGTCGCTCGGCGCGCTGGTGCGCGGCTCCCACGAGGTTGGCGACTCGATCGTGGCGCGGGAAATACAGGCGCCCACGCTCTCGCCCGACGGCAAACGCGTCGCGTTCACGGCGCTCGGCAAGATCTGGGTGATGGACCTGCCCTCCGGAACACCACGCCGGCTCACGAACGCGACGAATCTCGTCGAGGCCGCGCCGACATGGACGCCCGATGGTCTATCCGTTACGTACGCCACCTGGGTCGACGGCGCCGGCGGCGACATCATGCAGGTGAGCGCGAGCGGCGGCACACCGCGCAACCTCACGCGCGCGCCGGCGCTGTATGCGCGGCTCAACTACACGCCGGACGGTTCGCGGCTGGTCTTCGCACGCGCGCCGCGCCAGGCGTTCACGGCCAGCGCGAATGAGGCGCTCGTCCAGCCACGGACCTCCACGGGCGCGGGTACCGAGCTGAACTTCGAGCTGCGGTGGATGCCGGCGGCCGGCGGGCCGCAACATCCGATCGTGATGGTGGCCGATGTCGGTGCGCTGCCGCTCGGCGGCTATCCGCATTTCACGGCGGACGCAGCGCGCGTCTTCTATCTTGATGGCGCCGCGCTCGTGTCCGTCGCATGGGACGGTTCCGATCGCAAGGTCGTGCTGGCGCGCGCCACGCCGCAGACGGTGCTCTCGCCCGATGGAGTGCACGTGCTGAGTCGCGCGGGGCAGCGTCGTCACATCTACCTCTTCGAGCGGCCACGCGTCGCGGACTCCGTGGTCGTGGATGCGACGGCTGCCACGCCGGTCGTGCCCGTGCGCCGGCTCACCCGCGCCGGCGGCGATTTCCCCTCCTTCTCGCGCGACGGCGGCAAGGCCGTGTGGAGTCACGGCACCGCGCTGTTCGTGTATGACATTGCGCAGGGCGACAAGGCGGTCGCGGACTCCCTGAGCGCAGCGCTCAGACGCGCACCGCCGGTGGCGGGCGACACGGCTCGGCGTGCCCAGGCTGACACGACGCGCCGTGCCCCGGCCGATTCGGCCGCTCCATGTACGCCGGTCCTGGACGCGACCCGACACACGATCCGGATCGCCATGGCAGCCGATATACCCACTGGCGTGACAGTCCTGCGAGGCGCGCGCATCCTGACCATGAAGGAGCGCGAGATCATCGAGAACGGCGACATCGTCATTACCGGCAACCGCATCACCGCCGTCGGGCCGCGCGGACAGGTCAGTATTCCGCGGGGTGCACGCGCGATCGACGTAAGCGGCAAGACCATCCTGCCTGGATACGTCGATGTGCACGCGCAGATGGCAGCGCCAGGCCAGGTGCAGCGTACGATCGTGCCGCAGTACCTGGCCAATCTCGCGTTCGGCGTGACGGCGACGCGCGATCCGGAATCGCAGGCCGCCGACATATTCACGTACGCGGACCGCGTCGCGCTGGGTGAGTTGCTCGGCCCGCGCGTGTTCGCGACGGGGCCGACTGCGCTCGACTCGGGCGCCGTGCTCCGTACGAACGCCGACGCGCGCAACTTCCTGGCGGCATACGTGCACGACTTTCGGAGCGGCAGTGTGCGCGGCGATCTCACAGCGCCGCGCACCGATCGGCAGCGGTTCCTCACGGTCAGCCGGGAGCTTGGACTCACCGCGGTCACGAATGGCTCACCCGACTTCCGCAAGAGCCTGAGCGCGATTCTCGATGGCTACGCCGCGCACCTCGGATCGTACGAGATTTTTCCCGTGCACGACGACGTGGCGAAGCTGATCGCCGAGGCGGGAACCGCATACACGCCCATGCTGCTCGGCCGCGTCGGCACGCGCCAGGGCATGGAGTACGTGCTCGCGACTGAAGCGCCGCATGCGGACCCGAAGGTGCAGCGCTTCATGGTCCACCGCGATATCGACCGACTCACGCGCGGTCGCTTCACCTGGGCCGACCCCGTCGAGTACCCCTTCGATCTCATCGCGCAGGGGGCAGCCCGAATCGTCGCACATGGCGGCCGCATCGCCATCGGCTCGAACGGCCGCGTGCAAGGCCTCGCCTTCCACTGGGAGATGTGGCTGCTCGCGAAGGGCGGATTGCCGAACCACGACATCCTGCGAGCGGCTACGCTCTTCGGCGCCGAGTCGATCGGTCTCGGTGCGCAGCTCGGCTCGATCGAAAGCGGAAAACTCGCCGATCTGCAGGTCCTCGATGCGGATCCGCTGCGTGACATCCGCAACACCAATACGGTGCGATACGTGATGCGAAACGGGCGACTCTACGACGCGCGGACGCTCGACCAGGTCGCGCCCGATCGGAAGAAGCTGGACAACCTCTGGTGGCTGGCCGAGGTAACGGCCGAGGAGAACCGCTGATGCTCACCAACCACGTCGCCCTGGCGTATCGGACGCTGGGCGCCGCGCTGCTCTCGAGCGCATTGCTCGTGCCAGGGCTCGCCGCGCAGAACGCCGGGCGCGAGTACACGGTCGTGCCCGGCACGATGCCGCACGACCCGACGAACACGCTGCCACTCAAGCCGACGCGCATCGCGCGCTTCACCGTCGATGAGGGCACGTGGATGTCGTTGTCGCTGTCGCCCGACGGACGCACTCTGCTCTTCGATCTGCTCGGCGATATCTACTCCGTGCCGATCACCGGCGGTAAGGCAAAGCGAATCCTGGGCGGGACCTCGATGGATGTGCAGCCGGCCTTCTCGCCGGATGGAAGTCGAATCGCCTTCGTCTCGGATCGTTCGGGCAGTGATCAGCTCTGGATCGCGAATGCCGATGGCTCGGATCCCGTGCGGCTGTCGCGAATCCAGAGTGGATCGGTGCCGTTCCCGGTGTGGACACCCGACGGCCAGTACATACTCGGCGGGCCGAACCTCTATCACCTGGCTGGCGGCGAGGGCGTGCCGGTTCCATTCGGCACGGGCGTCACCAGCTTTTCGCCCGACGGCAAACGCGCGTACATGTGGAACCGGACGGGCCAGACGCTCGTGTTCGATCTGACAACGGGCCGCAGTCACGCGATCGTGAGCAATCCTGGTGGTACAATGCAGGCTACGGTCAGCCCCGACGGCAGGAAACTGGCGTACTTCACGCGCCATGACAGTCGCACGGCTCTCATGCTGCGCGATATCGCGAGCGGCGATGAGAGGGTGCTGAAAACGGACGTGCAGCACGATGCCAGTCAGCGCGCCTCCAGTCTGGGCCTGATGCCTAAGCCAGCCTGGCTGCCGGATGGATCCGCCATCCTCACGACGTACGACGGCAAGATCTGGAAGATCGACGTCACCACGGGCAAAGCGACCATGATCCCCTTCAGTGCGGATGTCGAGCAGTACATGGGACCGCTGTCGCGCTTTCAGTACGCCATTCCGGACACGTTCCTGGCTCGGCAGATGCGCGATCCTGCGCCATCGCCGGACCTGACGCGGCTTGCATTCACTGCGCTGGACAAGCTGTACATCACCGAGCTGAAGGGCGGGGCACCGAAGCGCGTGACGAACGCACGGAACACGGTCGAGCACTCGCCCACGTGGTCACCGGATGGCAGGCAGATCGTGTTCGCCACATGGACCGATGAAGCGGGCGGCGAGCTGTTTGTCGTCAACTCCGATGGGACGGGCCTGCGCAAGCTCAGCTCGGCGCCCGCCTTCTACTATCGGCCCGTGATCTCGCCGGATGGCAGGCGCATCGTTTTCGCGACCGGGCCCTGGGTGCCGCGGCGCAACTACGTGGACCGGCTGAGCGGCGCTCTCGATGAAGGGCCGCTCACGCTCGCCTGGATGAACGCCGAGGGTGGCAGGGTGCACGAAATCGTCGAGGTCGGCGGCGTATCCTCCATGCCGGACGGTCCACTCGCGCATTTCGGGCCGGACCCCGATCGCATCCTTTACTCCAGTGGTGGCGACCTGCGATCGGTGCGCTGGGACGGATCCGACCCGCGCACGATCTATACCGGCGATGCCGTGATGCTCTCGCCGGATGGCAGGTACGGCTTCGTCACCAACAGCGCCAGCAAGCGCATCTCGGTGTTCCCGGCGCCCTCGGTCGGCAGCGCCGTTGGCTTGAGTGCGCGCACGGAACGGCCGCTCGTGCCCACACAGACCGCCATCGAGGTGGGCGCCGAGTTCCCGGGCTGGACGAAAGACGGGAAGTATCTGTACTTCGCGCTCGGCCGTTCCTTCTTCCTGTACGACATGGCCGCCGCCATGAGCGCCCGCGCGGACTCGCTGCGAGCGGCGTGGCAGAAACGCCTTGCCGGAGACACGCTGCCCGTGCCCGGCGCCGATACACTGCCGCACCGCCCCGCGTACTCGCCCGCACGCTTCGACATCAGGATCGCAGTAGCCGCCGAGAAACCGCGCGGCGTCGTGGCGCTCAGGGGCGCGCGCATCATCAGCATGCGAGGCGATGAGGTCATCGAGTCGGGCGATGTCATCGTCACGGACAATCGGATCACCGCCGTGGGCGCATCCGGCAGCGTGGCGATCCCGCCGAATGCGACGAGTATCGACGTGTCCGGCAAGACGATCATTCCCGGCTGGGTGGACGTCCACGCGCACACGTGGCCCTCTCCGGATGTTCACAAGACCGCCGTGCCGGCGTTCCACGCGAACCTCGCCTTTGGTGTGACCACGATGCGCGATCCGCAGACGAACACCAGCGCCATCATCACCTACGGCGATCGCATCCGTGCCGGTGACATGCTCGGTCCGCGCTTCATGGGCACGGGGCAGGGCATCTTCAGTGGCGAACAGATCAATACACTGACTCGCGCGCGCGAAGTGGTACGCCGCTACGCCGAGTTCTATGAGACGCAGACGATCAAACAGTACCTCGCCGGCAACCGCCGGACCCGACAGCTCGTCGCCATGGCGACGTACGAGCACCGCATCACGCCCACGACCGAGGGCGCCGGCGACTTCAAGATGAGCATTTCGGAGATGCTGGACGGCTACGCCGGCCACGAACACGCGTACGAGATATGGCCTGTGTACAAGGACTTCGCGCTTCTTTCGGCCGCGAGCGAGATCACGTACACGCCCACAATGCTGGTCGCGTACGGCGGGCCGGAAGGGAAGTACTATATGATCGCGCGCGAGAATGCGTATGAAGAGCCGCGTCTCAAGCGGTTCACGTTCCAGCCGGATCTGAACCGGCGCACGCGCCAGGGCATCTGGGTGCCCGAAGACGAGTTCATCTTCAAGGGCGTTTCCGCGGCTGCCGCCAAGATTGTCGCGCATGGCGGAGACGTGGGTGTGGGCGCACACCATGAAGTGCAGGGGATCGGCACGCCATGGGATCTGCTGTTGATAGCCTCCAGCGGTATGCCAAACCATGACGCATTGCGGGTCGGCACCATCTTCGGCGCGAAATCGATCGGGCTGGACCGTGAGCTCGGTTCCATCGAAGCCGGCAAGCTCGCCGATCTCATCGTCTTCGATGCGAATCCGCTGGGCGACCTCCGCAGCATCCTGAACCCGCGCTACGTCATGCGGAACGGCGTCCTCTTCGAGTCGGAGACGCTGGACGAGATCTGGCCGCAGAAGCGCAAGCTCGAGCGGCGCTGGTGGATGGACTGGGTACCGGGGCCGTGGTGACGCCCGGTCTCACGATGTGAACAGGCGGCCGCGAGTCGAGTGCGGCGAGGCAGGGCTAGGCGAACTCGTAGTCGAGCTCGAACGGATGCCCCATGCCGTGTCCGACCGCGGATGTGCCTGCGCCCCTGAGGCCGAGCAGGTCACCGGTGGCGGATCCGGCGATCACCGAATAGGACTCCTTCGCCAGGCCATCCTCGAATACTCCAGCGCGTTGAAGCACGAAGGTGCCAGTCCTGCTACCGATTCGCCCGGCGACCCGCTCGAGGCCGACGAACGCAGCTGTGCCATCCGGACGGTACATCATCAGGTATTCGACGTGCCCCTCGCCTTCGATATCGCCGGTGAACGTCTTGACGACGCTGGCCCGCGTGAGCCGGGGCAGGCCGTCGCCTTCACTCAAGGCGTTTTCGTCCCACTTCGTGATGGCAAAACGAGCCTGCGCTGTTTCCTGCATGGTCCTCCTTCTTCGGGAGTGTTCGTGAGCCGGCCAACGGCTGTCATGGAATCATGAAGCGGTATCGCCAGCAAGCGACGACAGGTGTGTCAGGACACAGACCCAACGGCCTTCCTGCTTGACAAACACACATGATGAGCGCTCGTTGAGCAGGAAAGGCTCGCCGCGATAGTGCCCTCCGGAAACGCCCTTGGCTACCGCCACCGCCGTGTGACCATAGAATCGCACATCCATTTCGTGCGTCTCCATCACATTGTGCACCAGCTCCCCGGACGCGACCAGAGACAGGAACCGCGCCTTGCCACCCAGGCTCCCGTCTGTACCAACGATCACCCACTCGTCGGCCATGAACGCGGCGATGGCTGCGGGATCGTTCTCGATCATGGCCTGATCCCATCGGGTTGCCACATCACGGAGCTCCTGCTCTTCCGGGTTGTTCATGCGCCACGCTCACAGAAGATGGCTACTGTTATTGTCATGAGCCCACGAGATAGCGGATTCGCCACGATCCGTCATCCTGCCGTTCCCACATTGCCATGAACCTGTACGTCATTGCGACCGCGGCCTGACCCTGCGATTGGACGGAGCCGGTGATGGTGCCGAGTTCGTAGGCCATCCTATCCGAAACCATCAGCGCGGTGGTCTGATGCTGCGCGCTGATCACATCGGTTCTGGAGAGCCCAGCGACTTCGAAGCTGTCGACTGCCGCCCAGCCGCGCACTTCGTCACCGCTCGGAAGGACGTAGACAACGTCAGGCGCGTAGATCCGGGAGATGGCAATGGTGTCCTTCCGCTGTGCCGCGTCAATATGCTGGCGCCAGGCTCCCGCCACCTGCACCTGGACCGGGTCAAATGCCGAATCTGGCGCGATTTGGCCGGCGCGATCCTCGGTGGACCCGGAACTGCAGGCCTGAAGCACAACCAGCGTCGCAAGGAAGCCCATTGCCCGCGACTTCGGGCTTCGCACTGCTCGGGGATACACGGCGGGCTCGCCACGGGGCTGGGAGGAGTTCGGCGTTCCGTGTGGGCGTGCCTGCGGTGACGCGGGCTCGGGCCGTGCTCCCACGATCGTCTGTCCAGCGCTCGATCCCGGCGCACGGCTCTTGCTCGCACGGAACACGGCGATCTGGTTGCGACCGCGGACCGTATCGAAGGAAGCCGGCGTGAGCAGCGTGCGGATCCGCTCATCAACCGGAACGGAGAGAATGCGGTCCAGGGTAAGCCCGGCGGCCGCAATCGCCGCCCGATAATCGCTCAACTGGTGGTGATGGATATCCGCTTCAGCGGACAGAATGAAAGCAGGAGTGTTCTGCATTTCGTACCCTTCCCAGGTCATCTCCGGATGCGTGACGGAAAAAACGAGGTGACCACGCGGCCTCAACACGCGCGCGAATTCCTTCATCGCTGTCGCGAGCGATGGCAAGTGCTTCAGCGTCTGCGCGCAGTTCACACGATCGAAGCTTTCGCCGCGAAACGGTAGAGCGGACTCGAGGTCCGCCAGGACGAACGGAATCGCTGGATTCTTCTGACGGGCCCGGCGAAGCATCTCCGGGGAGAAGTCGATTCCGACGACATGGGCGCCCAGACCGAAAAAGCAACCGCTGTATCGGCCCGTGCCACAGCCGGCATCGAGAACAGCGATGCCCGACTCACAGCTGACCTCGTGCAGAACGGCTTCTTCCTCGAGGGCAATCTGCGGATTCGGATCGGTGTCGTACGTGGCCGCCCAGCGCTCGTACGCTCGGAACGTTCTTTCACTCACGGAAACGCTCGCCCCGTTCGTTGCAGAGGCAGGTGCTGCCTGCTGTTCACATCGTGATCAGGATCACCATGAGCATGAGAGATACCAGGCATGCTACGAAGGTCCGAACTGCGTTGGCTGAGTTCCAGCGCCGCTCGAAATCGAGGCGCGCCTGTTTGCTCGAGGCGTCATCCATGGCCTCCGCGTTCAGTAGCTGCAGCTTGTTGTTGAGCGGGATGTTGATTGCGATGGTCGGCAGCTGCACACCCAGCAGATACGCGAGCAGAGCCGCACCCAGGAGCCAGCGGCCCAGACCGTCCAGGCTGCCGAAGGCGAGCAGCGCCGAAGCCGGCAGCGCGAGAATCGAGCCTGCCCAGACCAGCATGAAGAGTGGTTGATTGCGCTGAATCACGCGATCCATGACCTGGAATGCCCGAATGAAGTCTCGGTCCCGGAGCCTGGCAATACCCGGCATGGCAACCACGGCAAAGGCAAACAGGAATCCCGCCACCAGTGAGCACAGGAACGTGGCAAGGATCAGCGCGGCCTCGTGGATAATCATCGTTACGCGGGACCTCTCAAGGGATGCGCTGCGCCGCTCGGAGCAGGGCGCTTGCAGCAGGAACGTGCGTCGCTCGCGACAGGAACACCGCCATCACAACGCGAGCTTTGCCGCGGCAGCGGTCAGCGCGCAACAAAGGCATGGACTCCACCGAAGAAGCCCAACCCCGCCGCCCACTTCAGCCAGCCGCGCTTGCCGCCGAGCGCGTTTCCTCCTTCGCGCGTCCAGAGCGCGACGACGCCACACGTCGTCTCGGTCTGAAACTGAATCGGTGCATCCGAGAACCGAGTGTAGACCTCGATGCCTTCCAGCATTCCCGGCTTCAGGAGGTCATCGATCGGTTGGAAGGCCGATTGCTGGATGCGGATGCCATCAAGAAACAACGCAGGTTCGCAAAGCCCTCGGGTGCGGCGATCCACACCCTCCGCAGCTTCTTCGTTTCCGCGGCCCCTCAGCATGATCAGGTCCGCGGTCATGCCACCCGGGTTTGCCCCACGCTTCACTGGAACCACGTAGACAAAGCCCATGGTCCGAAAGAAATCGGAAACCCGCGCTGGTTGCAGTGACGACCAGTGGCTCCAGCGGGACCGCTTCAATACCGACGCGGATCTGCAACTCGAGCGTCTGATTCGGGCCGAGATCGATCGAACTGGACGTGTAGCTTGCAAAGCCGACATGACGAACGCGAACGGCATAGCGACCGGCTTTCGGCGCGGTGAGCTGAAACCAACCGGTGCTGTCCGTTACCGATGAGGCACTCTGCTGCAAGGAGCTGTCCAGCAAATGCACTTCCGCTGCAGACACGGGCGCGCCTGAACCCTCTTGAATGACGCGACCGACAACAAACTGGGCGATCGCAGGTCGCGGCAGGGCAGACAGGACGAGGAGCAACGCAGGGACGCGCATTCGATCACCCCGAACGGCGATGGGCACACCAGAGCCACGCGCTTTGCCAACGTAGGATGGGTGAAGGGAAAGTCAAGCGCGGGCTCGACCGCAGGCACGCTTGCCATGGCAAGACTGGCGCGCGTTAATCACCCAGTGACCGGACGATTGCGCCCGCGGCCGGGCGCGCCTCGAGGAGCGAGTCCGCCAGCGGCCGGTCCAGCGCGCGGCCGGCGAAGTACTCGCGTTCGAGTGCGCTCCGGATCGCATCGCATGTCTTCTCGGAACCCAGCGCGACGATGCATCCGCCAAAGCCGGCACCCGTGAGTCGCGCGCCGGCGGCGCCGGCACGGCGCGCGATCGTGACCATCGCGTCCAGCTCGGGCGTGCTCACCTGGTAGTTGTCGCGGAGGCTGTCGTGGGACGCGTCCATCAATGCGCCAAGAGCCGCGGCATCACCGGCACGGAGCGCGTGCTCCGCGGCCACCACGCGATAGGCCTCCGTGCTCACGTGCCGGAAGCGCGCATGCAGCAGGATCGGCAGCCGGTCCCGCGCCTGCTGAAGCAGCGCCTCGAGCGGATACTGTGCCAGCAGTCGGCGGTACGTGCTCGCGGGGGCACCCAGCGCGGCGGTCAGCAGTGCGAGCGCCTCGACACACTGCTGTGTCCGCTCGTTGTACGCGTCGCGCGCCGCGCCGCTCTTCTCCGCGCGAACGCCGGAATCAGCGATCACGAAGCGCCAGTCCTCCGGTACCGCGATCGGCTCGGCGTGCAGCGGCAGGAAATCGATGCGCGCGGCATGACCTTCCTGCGCCAGAAGGCAGATGGCCTGGTCCATGCCGCCGCCGCGTGTGCCCACGTACAGTTCGGCCCGCGCCATGCGCTCCGCCATTTCGAGCGGCGGCAGTGCAAGGCCGTTCACGCGCAGCAGCGCAAGACCCACCGCAACGACGAGCGCAGATGAGGAGCTGAGCCCGGCCGCGACGGGTATGTCGCTTTCCAGCTCGGCATCAAAACCGCGCGGCTCGTGCAGGTCCGCGAGCAGTTCATTCGCCGCGGCCTTCGCGTAGTTGCCCCAGTCCCCCGCGTCGAACGGCGGAATCGGCGCGGCCAACTCGAACTCGCGCGGAGCCAGGCTCGCGTCCGCCGGCTCGATACGCACGCGCGCGTCCGCGCGCGGCCGGACGCGGAGCCGAACGCGCCGCGGAATCGCCATCGGCAGCACGGACAGCCCGAGGTAATCGATGTGTTCGCCGATGAGATTGACGCGCCCCGGAGCCTCGACGTCGAGATGCATCACATGCGGCGATACGCAGGCCCGGCACCGCCTTCGCGCGGCGTCCAGCGCGGCCCCAGCACATCGGTAGCCTTGCAGTCCACGCAGTTTGGCGGATTCACGACGAGCCGCTCGCCATCGCGCTCGTAGACGCCGGCCGGACACATGTGCGAGTAGAACTCGGCGGCTTCGGCGGCGACGTCCTTGCCGATGATGAGATGTGATGGGATGTCATCACGCGTCGCATTTCCGGACTTGAAGACGGCATCCAGTTTGCGAAACGTCAGCTGGTTGTCAGGGACGAGACCGTCTTCGGCCGCCGGTGTGCGCGGGACATCAGCATCGGCTTCGATCTTCACGCGGCCGCCGGCGAACGCGCCCCGCGTCAGCGACATGAGCGTCGACTTGAAGCCGCCCGCGTAGAAGCCGTCCTTGAAGACGAGGCGCATGTTGCGGCGCTGATACAGGTCGTCACGGATGTAGCTGGCATCCAGCAGTCGATCATACTCGGCCAGTGCCGCCCGCGTGGTGTCCCCCTTTTTCAGCGCGGCAAAGATCGTCCGCGCGGCGTAGATGCCGGACTGCATCGCGTAGTGGATGCCCTTGAGCGATGCGACTTCGACCAGGCCCGCCGAATCGCCGAGGATCAGGACGCCATCGCCGTGCCGGCGCTCCGGCAGGGAATAGAACCCGCCTTCCGGTATCGTCTTGGCTCCCCATTCCACCATCTCGCCGCCATCCAGGTACTCGCGGAACAGCGGGTGCGTCTTCATGCGCTGCAGCAGTCCGTGCACATCGAGCCGGGCATCGCGATAGTCGAGCCCGACGACGAGGCCGAGCGCGAGCAGCTGCGGTTCGAGCGGATAGAAGAAGCTGCCACCGAATGCATCGCGCGGCAGCGGCCAGCCCAACGTGTGGATCACGGCATCGAGCGGCTTCTTCGTTTCCCAGAGTTCCTTGACGCCGAGCGCAAAGATCTGCGGGTTCGGCGAGGTCACGCGCTGCCAGGCCATCCAGGCCTGCGCCAGGGTGCCGCGTGTGCCTTCCGCCAGCGCCGTCACCTTTGCGACGACATCCGCCGATGGAACAGCGGACGGGCCCGCTTCGCCCTCGCGATTCAGGCCCGATGGCGTGGTGCGCACGCCACGCACGCGCTGCCCATCGACCAGCAGCGATGCGGCAGGGAAGCCCGAGAACAGGTTGACGCCCAGGGATTCCGCCTTCTCGCCCAGCCAACGCACGATCTCACAGATCGAAGCAATGTGATTGCCGTGATTCTTCATGGTCGGTGGCGTGGGAATGCGAACGGCGGAGCCACCCGTCAGCAGATACACGCGCTCCGCTGCAACGGCGGAGCGGAACGGCAGCTCGGCGTCCGGTACGCCGGGAAACAGCTCGCGAAACGGCGCCGGATTCACGACTGCGCCGGACAGCGAATGCTCACCCAGAGTGGCCGCCTTCTCGAGTACGCCGATCTGCACGTCAAGACTTCCGCCCTGCGCCTGATCCTGCCTGACCATCTGCGCCAGCGCGATCGCGCCCGCCAGACCGGCCGGACCGCCGCCCACGAACAGCACATCCATCTCGATCGCATCGGCCTCCGGCGTGTCTTCCAGAATCAGCCGATCCAGCGGCAGCGCCGGCTGATACTTCGATGGCACGAATTCCCGTGTCATGATCGCTTTCGTTTCCTCCTGCGAGTTGTCATCAACCGGTGTGGAATCCGATCGTGTCCTGCGCGTCATCCTGCGGCGCGAGCGGCAGCGCCATTGCCGTGGTGCCCGCCTCGAGCGTTTCAACCTCGAGCGGCACAACCAGCAACGCGTCCGCGCGCGCCACCGAGCTGAGGATGCCCGAGCCCTGCTCGCCCGTGAGTCGTGCGAGCCACTCCGCGCCGCGAGCCTCGAGCGTCACGCGCAGAAACCGCATCAGGCCCGGTGGCGACTTGATGCGGTCTGCCACCCGCACGTGGATCGTTCGCGAGTGCAGCTTCGACCGGCCCAGCATCTTGCGCAACGCGGGCTTCACGAGCACCTCGAACGTCACCAGAGCAGACACCGGATTGCCGGGCAGCCCGAACACGGGCAGCGGAGGACGGCCGCTGCGCGCGATCCAGCCGAACGAGAAGGGGCTGCCCGGCCGGATCCGCACGCGCCAAAACGCAGTGCGCATGCCTATCCGCTCGAGCACATCCTTCACCAGGTCGTGATCACCCACACTCGCACCGGCGGTCGTGACCAGTGCGTCCAGGTCCAGCGCCGGCACCAGATGCTCCTCGAGGCTCGACGCATCATCGCGCGCAATGCCCAGCCGGACCGGCTCGGCACCCAACGCCAGGGCCGCCGCCGCAAGCCCGTAACTGTTCGAGTCGACGATGCGCCGGCCCGCCAGCACCGCCGCGGTATCTCCGATCTCCGTCAGCTCGTCGCCGGTCGACAGCAGCCCTACGCGCGGCCGCCGCCCGACCGGCACGCGTGCGCGCCCGACTGTCGCCAGCACGCCAACCTCGCCCGCACGCAGCACCACGCCCGCGCGCAGCACTTCCGTACCGCGCACCAGATCCTCGCCGCGACGGCGTACGTTCCGGCCGGCATCCGCGTCATCGAAGATCTCGACAACGCCCGCCATTACGCGGGCGTGCTCGATCCGGATCACGCCATCCGCGCCGGCCGGAATCGGCGCGCCCGTCATCAGCCGCACCGCCTCGCCCGGACCCACCGTTCGTGTGGGAAACGCGCCCGCCGCCACCGACTCGATCACGCGTAGCGCGCGCGGCGCCGCTGTTGTTGCACCGCGCACGTCGGCCGCGCGCACGGCAAAGCCGTCCATCGCGCTGTTGTCCCAGGGCGGCTGATCGATGGGCGATGTCACGGGTTCCGCGAGCGTGCGGCCGAGCGCCTCCGTCAGCGCGACTTCTTCCGTCTCCAGCGGCTGCACCGCATCCAGGATGCGCTGCAGCGCCTCGTGCACCAGCAGCCAGTCCGCCTGTCGCGGCTGACTCATGGCAACGACTCCGCGAGCTGCTCGGCTCGCTCGTGCTCGCCCGGCGTGTTCACGTTGAGGAACAGACGCTCCGGGTCGCCATAACGCCGCACGTCGGCAAGAGAGACGCGATGCACGCGCACGTCTTCATGAAACGCGATCATCCGGTAGTCGCCGCGGTCCAGCGCCGTGCGGAGCGCCGGCAGGCAGCGCACGGAATACCAGGCGCAAAGCGGCTCGACGGAACGCCGGCTGCCGCTCTCCGGGATGACCACGTCCGGCCGTTCGCCATCCGCTCCCAGCGATCGCGACACGAGTGCAGCCATCAGCTCGGGCGAGAGGAACGGCATGTCGCAGGCCACAGCCAGGATCCCGTCGTTTCCGCGCTCCGCCGCCCAGAGCAGGGCAGTGCCGATGCCGCCGAGCGCGCCGGTCTCCGGCCACGCGTCCGCGCGCGAAGGAAGGGTCACGGCCGCCGCCAGTGCCGGGTCGTTCGCGATCAGCACGAGTTCCGGCGTCACTGCGCTAACGGCGCGTATAGCACGGTCGATGATGCGCTCGCCGCCGACGCGCGCCAGCGCCTTGGGACTGCCGAACCGCGTGCTACGGCCGCCCGCCTGGATCGCACCCAGCACGGCGGCACTCATGCGCCCATCCGCTCCGCGCCCCGGCTGCCGGCCCGCGCCAGTATGGGCAGCCCGGCATTGGCCGCGATGGCCGCCGCGAGCGTTGTGGGAATGGACCGGCTGGCAACCCACGCGAGTCCCGCCCGCGCCGCCGTCGCGGCGATCGGACCGCTGACCCGCGCCGTCAGCACCAGGCCAAGCACGGACAGATCCGCGCCGTCGAGAAATGCCGCGCCGATCGCGCGCAGCACAGCGCTGTGCCGCGCCACATCAATGCTGGGCGCATTGAGCGTTGGCCCGCTGGAAAGCGCGGCGCCATGAATGCCGCCGGCAGGGGAGGCGGCGTTGCAGGCCGCGAAGACGGCTTTGAGCAAGTCGGCGGCCTCATCCGCAGTGGGCGCGAGCGGCGCTCGCGCGCGGCGAAGCAGACCGGGCGCGCAGTGAAGGAAATGATGGAGCCCGCAGCCCGCCTCCTGACGGTGCCGCTGCTCCTCGGTCGCGCGCTGCAGGCCCGCCGCGTCGACGTCCGCGGCCACGTGCACGGCGCCGCTCTCGAGCAGCTCCCAGCGGACCGAGCGCAGATCCGCGCGACGCACCACCGCGCCTTCGCTCACCAGCCACCCGGCGAGCAGTGCGGCCCAGTCGCCGGGCGAAGAGGCGCCCGTCGCGAGGCGCGTTCCGTTCGCGCTCAGCGTCCATGGCACCTCCTGTGGCAACGCGGATTCGCTCATGTCACCAGGGCGGGGCCATGGCCCGGCCGAAGAGCAGCGCCTCGGCCAGAGCAAACGAAACGTAAGCGAGAAAGCCGAGCCCGGCCGTGAGTACGGCTTTGCTGTTGCTCCAGCGCGTCTCATCGAAATCGAGCGCCTGCCGGATCGCCACAATGACGGCGAGCAGTTTCCACGTGGCCACGGAATACTTGACGGGTGCGTCCAGTATCGTGATCGCACGAAGGGCGTAGAGCAGCCCGGGCGCCTGAGCAAACCCGACTGTGCGCAGAAGCTCACCCCACGTCGCTTTGCCGCGCAGCAGTTTGGCGCCGATGACATAGGTGATGCCGGACCAGAGCAGCCATGCGATGAGCTCGCGGAATATGGAGTAGGCCACGAGCGTGAGACCGGCGCGCGATTCGCCGATCGCCAGCGACACGGCGGACAGGCACACGACGATCGCAGCCTGCGGTGTGGCCGATGTGTCGGCTTCCACATCCTCATAGACATCGGGGCGCAACCGGGCCGCGCCGATCAGCCGATCGCCGAACAGCGGCTTGCGCGGTGCTGCGACTGCGTTGCGCTCAGGTTTGTCCATGACGATGGAACCCGCTACGCGAGGTCATGATCCGGTCTCGGCCGCGGGGAACGCGCGCAGCGCCGTCGCCTTGAGCTGCGCGACGACTTTTGTTCCCACGGCCAGGCCCAACTGTTCCGTGCTGCGTCGTGTCACGAGCGCGGTCAGCTCCGGACCGCCGGTCAGCCGCACGCGCACGAGCGGACCGGCCGGCACGAGCGCGGAAACGGACAGCACGAAGCGATTGATCGCGCTCGTTGCGCCCGCCTGTTCCGGCGGCGCGATCACGACGTCCTCAGGTCTGTAGCTGACGTGCACGCGCTGGCCCGATGCGAACGCCGGGGTCCGGTCGGCGCCCGCGACGAGCAGCCCGGCCCCGATCTGTACGGTCACCAGGCCCGGCTCCGCTGACGTCACCGTGCCGTCCACCAGCAGCTCCGCCCCCGAGAGTGCCGCCGTGAAGGATGTGCTGGGGGCGAGCGCAATGTCCATGGGCGTGCCTTCCTGCGCGATGCGACCCGACTCCATCACCACGACGCGGTCGGCCAGCGCAAACGCCTCCGTCGCGTCATGCGTGATCAGGATCGCGGCGGCGGCCCGCCGCACGATCCGCTCGAGGTCTTCACGAAAGCGGCGCCTCGCATCGACATCCAGGTTGGCCGTGGGCTCATCCAGCAGCAGCACGTCCGGCCGCGCGATCAGGGCCCGCGCCAATGCCACCCGCTGCACTTCGCCGCCCGATAGTGTGGCGACGTTGGCGGCAGCGAGCCGTCCCAGATCCAGCCATTCCAGCGCTTCGGCGACGGCTTTCCGCAGGCCTGCGCCGCGCGCACCGCGTACGCGTAACGCATAGCCGACATTCGATTCGACCGTGCCCGAGAACAGGTGCGGCCGCTGGAACACCGGCGCCAGCCGCCGCAGGCTCCGCGTGTCGCCCGCACGAACTTCCCGGCCTTCGAGCAGCACGCGACCGCTGTCCGCGCGCTCGAGCAGCGAGAGAATGCGGAACAACGTCGACTTGCCCGCCCCATTCGGGCCCAGCACGGCGAGCACCTCGTTCCGGTGCACGGCGATGCGGTCGACCTCGACCACCGTGCGGCCCGGGTAGCGGCGAACCAGCCGCTCGCCAGCGAGCAGCGGACTCAGCTCCACGGCTGCCCCGCGGCGCGCTGCCAGCCCGAACGGCCTTGTTGCAGCTGTGTCAGCAGCAGGTTCACGGCGAAGGCGACAGACAGAAGCACGATGCCGAGCGCGAGCGCAACGGCAAAGTTGCCACGCCGCGTCTCCAGTACGATCGCCGTCGTGATGACCCGCGTCTCGCCGCGGATGTTGCCGCCCACCAGCAGCACGGCGCCCACTTCCGAGATGACTGCGCCGAACCCGGCGATCACTGCGGCCACCAGCCCGAGCCGCGCCTCCCGCAGATGCGTGAACAGCGACTGCACTCGCGTCGCGCCCAGCGCTCTCGCCTGCAGCCGCACATCGCCCGGAATCGATTGCACCGCCGCGAGCGTGATCCCGGCCACGTAGGGCGCCGCAAGGATCGCCTGGGCCAGCACCATCGCGATCGGGGAGAACAACAACTCGAACCGACCGGCCGGTCCGGCGCGCGACAGCATGAGGTAGACAAAGAGGCCGACGACGACGGGCGGCAGCGCAAACGCGGTGTGCACGAGGGCCACGACAATGCGACGGCCGGGGAACCGCGTCAGCGCGATGAACACGCCCACCGGCAGACCCAGCAATACGCCCAATGCAACGGCAGCGCCCGACACGCGAAGCGAGAGAGCCAGCACTTCGCGCACGTACGGATCGCCACCGAACAACAGGCGAGCCGCTTCTTTCAGGCTCTCGATGATGAGGTCCATGTCAGCGCGCGCGACCGGCGGCGCCGCTGCGCATCAGAAGCGGAACACCAGACCGGCTGTGAGCGAGAAGTTCTGCGCCCATTCGTCGGCCGGCAGCAGCCGGGCCTGTTCCCCCTTGATCAGGAAGGCACGCGGTGTTTTCAGCTTCCAGAGCACGTTGCGCGCATCCACTCGGATACCGACGCGCTCCGTTGCCAGCCATTCGATGCCGCCGCCGAGCTGGCCGAGAAAGCTCGTGCCGAAGTTGAACCGTACCTCGCCGGGCAGCTCCGAATGCGGAGCCTGATCCGCGGCGAGATCCGTTGCGATGCCGGCACCGAAGATCAGGTAAGGCAGGAACCCGCGATACGTGCGGGGACCGGTCAGGTTGAAGCGAAGCGACGCCGTCCCGATCAGGAGCGTCATGTCCGCGTCACCGATCACCTGCCGCGTCGTGTCGCCGGGCACCGTATCGTACACGGCGCGAGTACGCGAAAAGTAACCCACGTCGCCTTCCAGACCGAACGGGCCACTGATCATCAGACTGTAGCGCGCCCCGAAGAACGCCCCGGAGGACGGCCCGAGATCGAGCGTACCTTTGCCCGACGAAAGGTAGCCGCCGAACGCCATCGCGGATTGCCGTGCACTGATGAAGCGGTAGGGCGAGTCGATTCCCTGCGCGGCCCCATCCGTCGCCGCCGACAACCCGAGAATCACGACTAAACCGCTATGAAGTAACAGCTTGCGCATTGAAGACACTCTCCAGAAATTCAGCAGCCGGCGGAACCGCCAGCGTATGGCCAAGGTAGACAACCGCGCGGAGTCCCCGCAAGCAACGCTGGACTGGACAATCAGTTGACGTCCTCGCCGGGGCTCCGCCCGATCCCATTCGCATTCGAGGCAGGTGATGTCCGTCGTGCGTACATCAACACGACTCGCCGTGGCTGAGCACGGCGTGAGCCTGACGGGCACGCCGCACGCCCCTTGCCGCTGGTGAGCCGCTCGCGCCTGGCCTTTTTCGCGCTCATTGTTGCCTGCGCGGACGGACCGACCGGGCCGGCCGCTCGCTCCGTCAGCCTTGCCGTGGCCGACGGCGATGCGCAGTTCGGCACACCCGGCAGCTCGCTCGAGTGGCCGTTCAGCGTGCGCGTGACCGATGCGTCCCGCGGCGGCGCCGTCAAAGATGTCGAGATCAGCTGGCGCATCACGAGCGGATCCGGTGCGGCGATCACCATTGTTGCGGCGAAATCCGATGGTCTGGGCATCGCCTCGGCCCGGCTGCGCCTCGGCCCGGACACCGGTACGTATCGCGCGGAGCCCAACGCACCGCGCCGAGTCGGCGCCGCGCCCGTGTTCTCCGCGCGCGCGATTCCCGCGCCCGTCATTGAATCGTCGACACCGGCGCTCGCCGCGGCCGGCCAGACGGTCACGATCACCGGCCGCAACTTCAGCGCGACGGCCGAGCAGAACGCGGTGCTCTTCGGCGGGCTGCGCGGCCGTACGCTCAGCGCCACGGCCACGACGCTCACGGCCGAGGTGCCTCGCTGCGCGTTGTCCCGCAGCGTCGATCTCCGCGTGGCCATTGGCGCCGTCGAGAGCGCGCCGCGCGTCGTCCAGACCGTGGCCGGTACCGCCACACCCGTCAATCTGAACACGGGCCAGGCGCGCCGCTTTGAAGGCACCGATCTGGAATGTCTTCAATTCAGCTCGGCGCCCGCCGGCACCCGCTACCTTGCTGTGTCACAGAATGCCGTCGATGCAGTGACGCTCCCGCTCCGCTTCGAGCTGCGCGCGCTCTCCGGAAGCACGGCGCCCGTGACGTTCGCCGCCGCGCCCGCACCCGCGCTGCGCAGCGACGCCGCGTCCGACTGGGAGCTGCGGCTGCGCCTGCAGGAGCGGTCGCTCGGACCTGTCCACATCGCGTCCGCCGCCGAGCTGCGCGAGCAGGGCGCAACCGCGGACCCGCAGCTCGGCGAGTCCCGCGAATTCAATGTGCTGAAGCAGGACAACACGACGCGCAAGATCACGGCCGTCGTTCAGGCCATCTCGCAGCGCGCCATTCTCTATGTCGACCGGGACGCGCCGTCCGGCGGCCTCACGGCCGCGGACCTCCAACGCTTCGGTGATCTCTTCGACAACCCGATTTACACCACCGATGTCGAAGTCTACGGCACACCCTCGGACACGGACGCTAACGGCAAAGTCATCATACTGTTCACGCCTGCCGTCAACGCGCTCACCAGTCGCTCCGATGCCGGCTTCATAGCCGGCTACTTCTACGGCTGTGATCTGGTGGCGAGGTCGCGCTGCTCGGCGACCAACAGCGGCGAAATCTTCTACAGCATGGTCCCGGATCCCTCAGGCCAGTTCAGCGGCGCGCGCACGAAAGATGTGGTGCTGCGCACCGTGCCGGGCGTGCTGGCGCACGAGTTTCAGCACATGATCAACTTCCACCGCAAGGGCGGCCGCCTCGACGTGCTCTGGCTGTCCGAGGGGCTGGCGCACTCGGCGGAGGACATTGTCGGTGATCAGTTCCTGGTGCAGGGCGATGTGCAGACCGCAAATGACTTCAAGCGCCCCAACTATGTTCGCGCGCAGATCTGGCTGAGCAACCTGAGGCAGACGCACGTCGTGGCGGAGGATCCGCCCGGCTCGCTCGAGCTGCGCGGCGCGGGCTGGCTCCTCGTCCGCTATCTGACGGAGCATTACGGCGGGACCCCGCTCCTGGGTCAGCTCACGGCCAGCACCGCCGTGGGCGCCGCCAACATCACCGCTGCCACGAGCCGCGCGTGGAAGGAGCTGCTCTCCGAATTCGGCGTGGCCGTCTGGGCCGACCGCGCCCCCGATCTCGCCGGCGTCACGGTCGATCCACGCCATACGTTCGGAACGTTCGATCTGCGCGCCCGCATCGGCGCGCTGTCCGGCGGGTTCCCGCTCAATCCACCGGTCGTCGTGGCGCAGGACTTTCTGCTGAGCGCAACGATGGCCTCGGCCGCTGCCGACTACCTGATCCTGCAGCCATCGTCCCTGGCTGCACAGCGTCTCCACCTCATCTTCGCAGGGCCCCGAGGCGGCCCCTTCACGCCGCCCGGCGCACCGCAGCTCACGCTGCTGCGCATCCGCTGAGTCAGGACAACGGCGCGCGCACGCCGGCTGCAGGCAGGCGCAGCCGCTGCGTCTGAGCGAGTGTGACGCCGCCGATGATGATGGCTGCGCCGAGAAACTGGACCGGCGTGGGTTTTTCTCCGAGCAGCAGCCATGCACCGAGCAGCGCGAAGACAGGCACGAGATTCGAGTAGGTCGATGTGCGCGTGGGCCCGAGATGGCGCACGCCGTAGGACCAGAGCACATAGGCCACGCCGATACTCAGGGCGCCCGCATAGACAACGGCGAACCACGCCTGTGCATCGAGTGCGCCCAGGTCCAGCTTCAGGGTTGCGGGCAGCCCCGCCAGACAGATGGCGATGGACCCGGCCCATAGCATCCAGGTGGTGACGGGCAACGCGCCATAGCGCACGATCAGACCGCGACTGCCCACCGCGTAGATCGCCCAGGCCAGCGTGGCCCCGATCAGCAGAAAGTCGCCAAGCAGCGTCGTCTCGCCGGCGCCCGGCGATCCGGAAGCGGCCACGACGAGCGCAATGCCGGCGAGCGTCGCTACCGCGCCGATCCACACGCGTCGGCCCACCCGCTCCTGACCAACGGCTGCGGAGAGCAGCGCCGTGGCGATGGGTGTTCCCGCCAGCAGCAGGCTGGCGGTGCCGGCGCGCGTGTTGGCCAGGCCCAGAATGAAACACAACTGGTAAATGAGATTCCCGAGCATGCCCAGTGCGATCACGCGCCAGCGGTCCGGCGGGTCGGGCAGGCGCAGGCCGCCACGCTGTGCAAGCGCGACCGTCACGACGAGCGCGGCCAGCGGGAATCGCAGTGTGTTGAACGCCAGGGCGGGAATCGTGGCGAGCGCCTGCTTGGCAATCGAGAAGTTGAGCGCCCAGATCCAGCTCATGGCGAGCAGCGCGAGATTCGCGCGCAGGATCTGCGGCGCGTACGACGGATGCGTGCTGGCCCCCTGCGAGATCATCGGCCGCACAAGATTCTCGCATCCCCGCACGCGCGCAAGCCCGCGCTCCCGCGGGTTGCGGTGCCGTCGGCGGGTGCCCTACCTTCGAGCCGAGCGCGCACCCGTTGCGCTGGTTCGCCTTGCCGGAGGAACCGCATGGTCGCTGCCGTTGTCCTGATCCGGGCGGAACGAGAACACATCGCAACCGCCGCGCAGGAAGTCGCCGAAATCGATGGCGTCGCCGAAGTCTACTCCGTGTCCGGCGACTGGGATCTGGTCGCCATCGTGCGGGTGCCCGAATGGGAGCAGATCGCGGAAGTCGTCACCGAACAGCTCGCCAAAGTGCCCGGCCTCTCGCGCACGTATACGCTGGTCTCGTTTCGCGTCTACTCGCGCAAGGATCTCGACAGCGCGTTCGACATGTTCCAATGAGTACGGCGCCGCACGAAACCGCATCGGGGACAGCCATGGATGGGGCACGCTGGTTCGAGGGTAAGCGAGCGCTGGTGTTCGGTGTGGCCAACGAGCGAAGCATTGCGTGGGGCATTACCCAGGCGCTCGCGGCCGGCGGGTGCCGCGACTTTGTCTTCACCTATGCCGGCGAAGTTCTGGAAAAACGGGTGCGGCCGCTGGCCGAAAGCGTCGGTGCGCGCCTCATCCTGCCGTGCGATGTGGGCGACGATGCGCAGATCGCGGATGTGTTCGCCAGAGTCGGCGAGATGTGGGATGGCGCTGACGTGCTGATTCACTCGATCGCGTTTGCGCAGCGGGAAGATCTCGAGGGCCGCTTTCTCGACACATCCCGTGAGGGCTTTCTCAAGGCGCTCGACATCAGTGTCTACTCGCTCGTGTCCCTCGCGCGGCCGGCCGCACCGCTGCTGGCCGCCCGCAGGGGAAGCATTGTCACGCTCACCTACTTTGGCTCGGAGAAGGTCGTACCGAACTACAACGTGATGGGCGTTGCCAAGGCGGCGCTCGAAGCCAGTGTGCGCTACCTGGCCAGCGACCTCGGGCCGCTGGGCGTGCGCGTCAACGCGATCAGCGCGGGTCCGGTCAAGACCCTTGCCGCCGCCGGCATCAAGGGCTTCAAGGGCATGCTCGGTTTTGCCGAGGAAAAGGCGCCGCTCAAGCGGGGCGTATCGCAGGCGGAGGTCGGCCACGCGGCCGCGTTCCTGCTCAGTGATCTCGGTTCCGGCATCACCGGTGAAGTCCTGCACGTCGATGCCGGCTATAACATCATGGGCATGTAGTGCAGGCGCAGAAGTCAACGAGAGGACAGAGGAGCGGAGTCGGTCGCTTCGGCGCCCACGCCGCCCTCCTCGACTGCCGCGGCGCTCTCGCGTTCTGCGGGACGGCTCGCCGGGTGCGCACGGTTGCGCGCGTACCAGTCGCGAATCACGTCGCGCGCGACATCGCGGCCGCCGTAACCGAACGCGATACCGGCCGCCAGTGCCGCTGCGCCGACCACCGCGATGAAGAAGACCAGGACAATGTCCTGTGCAATGTCGAGCTGTTCGAGCGCCATGAACGTGGCGAGCAGCAGCACGGCCGCCTTGGCCGCACGCGCCAGCGTGGGCGCACCCGCCACGCCGCCCGTCGACGCCAGTACCAGATCCTTCAGGAACTCGCCCAGCAGATTGCCCAGGACCAGCACGATGATCGCTGCAATCACGTTGGGGATGTAATTCACCAGCTCACTGAACAGTACGCTCACCGCGGACACGCCCAGCGCATTGGCGCCGAGAATGATCACGAGCAGCATGATCGCCCAGAAGATCAGCTTGCCCAGCACCGCCGAAGGATCCAGCGTAGTGCCGGCGCGCTCCAGCGCTTCCGTCACGCCGCCTTCACGCATCCATCGATCGAATCCGATCTTGCGCAGGACGAAGCTGGTGCCGCGCTCGAACATCTTGGCGATCACCACGCCGACCAGCAGCACACCCACAGCCATGGCCAGTCGCGGCGCGAACTCGCCGATCTCGACGAAGCCCTGACTCAACTGTTCGAACAGCTGCTGCTGCATTCCGGATCTCCGCATGGCAGGCCGCGGAACGCTGGCGAGCCGCGTCGCTCGGCGCAAGAGCAGGAACCGCCGCATGCGCTTCTTCGTTGATGGTTCCGGCCGTTCCTGGCAGATTGTGATCGGCAGGGAATCCTGGGGAACTCATATGGCTCTGCTCGTTCCCGTCGGCCGCAATGACCCCGTGCGCACCGCGCCGCTGCGCGCGGTGTCGGCCGACGCCGCTCAGGCCGAGATCGATGCGCTGGATGAGGCGGGCCTGCAGAAATTGGTGGACAGCTCACGGATCAGGGAAAGCTGAAACCATGAGGGAATTCGAGGACGCCGAAGGCTCGGTCTGGGTCGCATCCGCGCGCGAGGAACAGACCCCGCGGCACCATACGCGCTGGTATCTCGTCTTCCAGGCGCGCAATCAGGAGCCGCAGCTCGCGTTGCCGGAGATTCGCTGGCAGACGCTCGAAACCGCCGAGCGAACGCTTGCCACCATGTCACTGTTCGAGCTGCGCCGCCGGCTCAATACCGCGCGCCGGCGCAGTGGGGCGGGTGTCTAGCGAATACCGCCGCCCGTGCTGGCAGGCGCGGCGCCGGAGATCTCGCCCGCACTGCGATTGAAGACCGCGAGTCTCGAGACGATCTGATCCTCCAGCACCTTGGCCCGCGACGTCGATGACGCCCGGTTGTTCAGGATACTGAAG
>Ga0187892_10003451_pt1 | contig 28908 bp, 30 predicted proteins | sample MA1701073metaG_FD_139345 | JGI IMG/M metagenome (GOLD analysis project Ga0187892, IMG submission 139345) | Bio-ooze microbial communities from a basaltic lava cave in the Kipuka Kanohina Cave System on the Island of Hawaii, USA - MA170107-3 metaG ... | reverse complement strand
TTCAAACGCCTGCTCTTACGTTTTGAGACCAAGCAAAAACGTCATCGCGGATTCAAGCTGATCGCCTTCACACTCATCAATCTTAGAGAGTTTTGTAAAGCGTGAAACTTGCAACCAGTTCTCGATCAAGTTTCGGACGCCGAGGTGTTGCGCGCCCGATTGGCCGAATTGGCGGCCAGTCGTTAAGTTCCCTCATCAGCTTTCACCTGCAATTCGCCATCACTGCGCGGCAGGCTCATTCTTCCGCAATATCGAGCCTGCCGTTTCGACAACATCACAATCGAAAGAGAGGGTCTTATGAGAAGAACCATCTGCATTACATCCGTCATGCTGGCGCTGGCGTCGTTCGTTCTCGTCGCGGCGGCGCAGACCAGCACGTCGCGCATCAGCGGCACGGTCACCGACTCCACTGGCGCGGTCGTCTCCGGCGCGAAGGTCACCGCCAGGAATGACGCCACCGGCGTCGCTCAGACGCAGACCACCACCGAAGCCGGTCTCTATTCATTCGCGTCCCTGCCAGTCGGCAGTTACACCCTCACGGTCGAGATGTCGGGCTTCAAGACCGCGAACCAGGCGGGCGTCGTCATTCAGGTCAACACGCCGGTCACGGTTGACATCGCGATGGAAGTCGGACAGGCGAACGAAGTCGTCAACATCACCGGCGGCGCCGAGCGGTTGCAGACCGACAACGCCACCATCGGCAATGTCGTCCAACGGAAGGCGATTGAATCTCTGCCCCTCAACGGGCGCAACCCGCTCACCTTGATCGTGCTCGAACCGGGCGTCGTGCAGCGTTCGTTTGGCGGCATCGGCGCTGGGGTTCACGTCAACGGCTCCCGCGACCGCGCCTTCAACGTGACAATTGACGGCATCGAGGCGAACGAGTCCACGGTGCCCAACCCGGTCTCGAACCTTTACCGCATCAACCCCGACAACATTCAGGAGTACAAGGTCACGACCAACAACGCGACGGCCGAGGAAGGGCGCAACAGCGGCGCCTCGATCTCGATTGCGACGCGCGGCGGGACGAACGAATACCACGGCACCGTCTGGGAATTCGCCCGCAACACCGCGCTCAACTCGAACGACTTCTTCGCCAACGCGCGCGGCACGCAGAAGCCCGACATCAAGCTGCATCAGTACGGCCTCGAGGGCGGCGGCCCGATCATCAAAAACAAGACCTTCTTCTTCGGCAGTTGGCAGGGCCAGAACGTGAAATTCACCCAGCCGATTGACCAGACCTTCGGCTTCCCGACCATCTACACGCCGAGCGCGCTGGCGGGCAATTTCCGTTACCTCAAAGGCGGCGTCAACAGTCCCTCGCTGGTTGATCCGAAGACCGGCGCGTTGCGCGCCGGCGTGCGCACTTGCGACCCGGCGAATGCCAACGACACCAACTGCGTCGCCACTTACAACATCTTCGGCAACGACCCGCGCAGGATCGGCATTGACCCGGTGATCGCGAAATTGTTCAACTCTTACCCGAAGCCGAACGATTACACGTTCGGCGACGGCTTGAACACGGCGACCTATTCGTGGAACCCGCCGACGCAGAATGAAGGGCCGAATTGGGCCGCCCGCGTTGACCACACGATCAACGAAAGGAACACGATCTTCGGGCGCTTCCTTTACGCCGACCAGAACACCCGCAAGGGCGACCCGCTTAACTCACGCCCGCAGGTCTTCCCAGGCTTCGCCCCGCTCGGCGAAGTCTTCCGCGCTTCGAAGAACCTGTCCATCGGCTGGCGCTCGCAAATTTCATCGAACGTGAGCAACGAGTTCATCGTCGGTTTCGCCCGGTTCTTCTTCCTGTTCACGCAGGGCGAGGCCAATCCGGATTTCCCGAACATCCCGCCCTTCGTGTTCAACCTCGCCAGCCGGCCTTTCATCAACACTCCGCGCACGGCGCGCGGCGTGACCACGCCCCAGTTCATGGACAACCTGAGCATCCTCAAGGGCGCGCACCAGATCGGCGCGGGCCTCAACGTGCGGTTTTACCAGCACAACGACCAGCGCGGACAGCCGGGCGGCATCAACGTCACGCCGTCGCTCTCGTTCAGCGCCACTACCCTGCCGCCGACGATTCCGGCTGGCACGACAACCGGCATCAACGCGACCGACCTGACCCGCCTGCGCAGCTCGATCAACGACTTGCTGGGAACCCCGGCGGTCCTGACGCAAGTCTTCATCGGCGACATCAAGAGCGACGCCTTCCTGCCTTTCATCAAAGACGGCAAAGTTTCGCTCTTCGACGTGGGCACTCGCTTGAAGCAGTACAACGCTTACATCCAGGATCAGTGGAGGATGCGCCATAACCTGACGATCAATTACGGCGTGCGAATGGAATATAACCCTCCACCGAAGGAAGCGGCCAAGCGCGTTTACATCGCCAACCAACCGATTGACGGCTCGCAAGGGCCGGTCACCTACGGCCAGGGCAAGAGTTTTTACACCGCCAAGCACGACCTCGCGTTCGGCCCGCGTCTGGGCATCGCGTGGAGTCCGGGCAAGAGCAACAAGTTCGTCGTCCGCACGGGCTACGGCATCGCCTACGACCCGATCTCGTCGTTCCAGGTGACGGCGGTCATGGGCCGCCCGCCGGGACTGGTCACGACCTGCCAGTCAACGGTCGGAACGACGCCCACGGCGGGCTGCGCGAGCGTGCCCGCGAACACGCGCATCGCCGAAGGCTTCCCGCAGGCGTTAGCGGCGCCGACGACCAAACCGTCGTCGTTCTTCACGCTGCCGGCGACCTTGCTCAGCAACGCGCCGCCGGTCGCCGCCTTCGATCCGAATTACCAACTGCCGACGGTGCATCAGTGGAACTTGAACCTGCAATACGAACTGCCGATGGGCTTCATCGCGCAAGGCGCTTACATCGGGCGTCGCGGCACTCACCTGCAGCGCGCTTATGACATCAACCAGATTGACGCCGCGCCGATCCTGGGCGATTTCCTGAAGATGCAGTCGAACCTGTCGAGGGGTTGCAACCCCGACGGGTTGAACTGCCCGGCGGGTATAACCGGCCAGTTGATCTCCTTCGTCAATTACCCGGCGTCAGTCCCGAACAGCCCGAAGGGCGCGCTGACACAAGCCTTCGTCAATTCCGGCACGACGATCACCGAATTGCAGCAGAACAACGCGGGTACCTTCGCCGGGCGCATCGAGAACACGACGCTGGCGTTGAGACTGCGCCCGAACCAGCAATTCGGCATCATCACCTACATTGACGCCGGCGGCGATTCCTACTACCACGCCGGGCAGTTCACGCTGCGCAAGCGGTTCGAGAAGGGTTTGCTGTTCGGTTTGTCCTACACCTTCGCCAAGTCCATTGATGACCAATCGTTCGATCCGGTAGGCGCGGCCTCCGGCGGCGGCTTGTCCACCACCAGCTCGCGCGCGCCGACCACCATTCGTGACTGGCGAAACGAGCGGGCGCGTTCCGACTTCGACCGGACGCACGTGCTGTCGGCCAGCGGCGTCTGGGAAGCGCCTTTCGGCAAGGGCAAATGGCTCGATCCCCACAACGGGTTCGCCAACGCGATCGTGGGCGGCTGGAGTTTGAACGGCATCTTCACGAAGATGTCGGGCGAACCGTTCTCCGTGAGGAGCAATATCAGAACGTTGAACAACTCGCACGACTCGCGCGCCGCCATCATCAAGCCGGTCGAAGCGAAGTTACAAGACAAGCCCGGTGTCTTTGGGCCAGTGGTCTTCGCCGACGCCAGCGCCTTCGCGATCCCCGCCCCAGGCTCGGACGGCGCGGGCCGCAACATCTTCATCTCGCCGGGCTATTGGAACGTTGATCTCGGCATCAACAAATCGTTCCAGTTGACCGAGCGGTTCAGGCTCGATTTCCGCACGGAGATGTTCAATGCGTTCAACCACACCAACTTCGACAACCCGCGCGACGCGTCAACCGGAAGCCCGAGTATTCTCTCGACGGTTTTCGGCCAGACCTGCTGCGCGGCAGTGGCCCCGCCCACCACGCAAACCATCATCCAGACGGGCGAGGCTTCGCGCGTCATTCAGTTCGCGCTGAAGTTGAAGTTCTAGTCCGTTTGCGAATCAATGCATCCGCGCCGGAGCAAATCGTCGGAAACCTTCTCCCGGCGGTTCGCTCCGGCATTTTGTTTTTATCCGGGAAAAACGCCATGGATTCACCTGCTATCGCCACAACTCCGGTTTTTCAATTGAACCCGCGCGTCAAAAGCTTGCGCCCTTCGGCCACTCTGGCGATGAATGAACGCAGCGCGCGACTGGCGCGCGAGGGACGCGCGATTTACAAACTCGGATTCGGCCAATCGCCCTTTCCGGTCCCACCTTCCGTGGTCGCGGCTTTACAGTCGAACGCCTTTCAGAAAGATTACCTGCCCGTCAAAGGGCTGCCCGCGTTGCGCGCCGCCGTGGCGGAATTTCACGGGCGTTGGCATGGCCTGCCCGCTACAGCCGAAGACATTCTCATCGGCCCCGGCTCGAAGGAATTGCTCTTTCTCGCGCAACTGGTCTATCAAGCCGATCTCATCCTGCCCGCGCCCAGTTGGGTCTCGTACGAGCCGCAAGCCCGGCTGCTCGGACTCGACGTTCACTGGGCGCAAACGCGCGGCGAGGATGGCTGGCGCTTGACGCCCGATGGGCTGGAACAAGTTTGCCAGGCCACCGCAGACCGCCCGCGCCTGCTGATTCTCAATTATCCGAACAATCCGACGGGATTGACCTACGACGCTGCGCAATTGGAAGCGCTCGCGCAGGTGGCCCGGCGGCACAGGCTGCTGGTTGTGGCCGATGAGATTTATGGCGAACTGCATCACAGCGGCACTCACGTTTCTATCGCCCGGTTTTATCCTGAAGGCGCAATCGTCAGCGGCGGCTTGAGCAAATGGCTCGGAGCGGGCGGTTGGCGGCTGGGGACCTTCTGCTTCCCCACAAATTTGCGTTGGCTGCTCGACGCGATGGCCTGCGTCGCGGGCGAGACGTTTTCGGCGGTCGCCGCGCCGGTTCAGTACGCCGCCGTGACCGCCTTCGAGCGCGGCCAGGAGATCGAGCATTACCTCACCCAGTCTCGCCGCGTCTTGCGGGCGCTGGGGCGAACCGTCAGTCAACGCTTGCGGGCCGCTGGCATCAACGCGCCCACGCCGGACGGGGCGTTTTACCTTTATCCTGATTTCACATCACAAGCCGAACGATTGCGCTCGCGCAGGCTGACGACGAGCGCCGCTCTTTGCGAACAGTTGCTGGCCGACACCGGCGTGGCGTTGTTGCCCGGTTCGGATTTCGGACGTCCGGCAACCGAACTGGCTTGCCGCCTGGCTTATGTGGATTTCGACGGCGCTCAATGTTTGCTCGCGGCGGAGCGGATTCCGCTTGAAGAAGAGTTAGGCGAGCAGTTTTTGATTGAACATTGTGGCCGTGTGCTGACGGCGATTGATCTTTTGGGTAAATGGTTATGAAACTGTCCGGACACTGTTGTTGTTTGCTCCTGGTGTTGTCGCTCTTCGCTGGACTAGATCGGTTTGCAATCCCCCCAACGGCAGTTGGGGGATTGTTCAAGTCCGACCTACTCCAGCGATCTGATCGTTCTTTGAATCCCCCCAACGGCAGTTGGGGGATTGTTCAAGTCCGACCTACTCGCCCTCCTGTGACCAGAAAGGTCGGACTTGAACAATCCCCCAACTGCCGTTGGGGGGATTCGGGAAGCTTGCGCGCCGTTTGTAGGCTGGGCTTGAATAATCCCCCAACTGCCGTTGGGGGGATTCGGGAGCTCAATCTTTTACGCGCCCTAACCGCGCAAACACCCGACGCATCAACTCAAAAATTTGGGCAAAAATTCGCGCAAAGCCGCACAGGCATGGTGGCGACTGGTTCAAGCTACGCGACACAGGCCGCTGTTCAAATCCTGGAATCGGGCGGCAACGCGATTGACGCCGCCGCCGCCGCGTGGTTTGCGCTGATTGTGACCGATCCGGCGAATACCAGTCTCGGCGGGCGGGCGCAAATCCTGCTGCGTTTACGCGACAGCCGGGTCGTCGCATTGGACGGCGCCACCGAAGCGCCAGCTGGTGTCCCGCCGTTACGCGCCGCCGGAGATGAGCGCGTCGGCTACGCGGTCGCGCCCATTCCCGGCGGCTTGGCCGCCGTCGCCACGATGCAACGTCAATACGGCAAGCTGCGACTCGCAGCGGTGACTCAACCCGCAATCGAACTGGCTGAAAACGGATTCGTCGTGCCCCCGCGTTTGGCGGTGACTTGGCGGCAAACGCGCGCGGCGTTGGCGCGCAATCCCGGCGCGGCGCAAAACTTCCTCAAGCCGGACGGCTCGGCCTGGCAAGCTGGCGAAACCTTTCGCCAGCCGAACCTGGCGCGCACATTGCGGCTGATTGCGGAGCAAGGCGTCCGCGCGTTCTATCGCGGCGAACTGGCTGACGCTATGACGCGCGATGTCGCCGCCCACGGCGGATTTTGGCGGAAGGAGGATTTGCTCAACTACCGCGCGCAACCAGGCGTGGTCGTGCGCTCTGCTTATCGCGGCTATCAGGTGGTTTCAGCGGGCGGGCGCGCTTGGGGCAACACGCTCTCGGAGATGCTCAACATCCTCTCGCATTTCAAGCTGAGCCAGGGCGAACCGACGGCGGAGGAGATTGAATTGATCGCGCGCGTCATCGCCCAGGCGCTGGCCGACCGGCCGCAAGAGCTTGGCACGTTGAAACCCAAACCGGACGGTTATTCGCTGGAGTTACTCTCTTCGCCCGCGTTCGCCGCCGAGCGGGCCGAACTCATTCGCCAGCGGCTGCGGACGGGTTCATCAAATGCGCCGACCAGACCGCCTGAAGGCGGAACTCCAAACATTGAGTCAAACATTGAATTGCGCGACACGACGCATTTGTCCGTGATGGATGTCGCAGGCGCCGCCGTTTCCCTGACCACTTCGATCGGGCCGTCGTTCGGCGCGCGCGTCGCTACGCCCGAACTTGGATTTTTGTACGCGCACAGTTACCGGATGCGTTCCGCCCCGCAACCACGCGAGCGCGATTTGACCGAAATGACTCCGACGATTGTTTTCAAGGGCGGCCAGCCGCTGCTCGCGGTGGGCGCAGCGGGCAGCGAACGCATTCCATCGGCCATCCTGCAAGTCATCAGCAATGCGCTCGACCGCCGCTGGACGCTGGAACGCGCGATGCTCGCGCCGCGCATTTTTTGCGTGGAGCAAAAACTACGGCTGCATCAGGGCTTCGCGCCCGCGACGATTGAGGCTTTGCGCGATCGCGGATTTGAAATCGAAATAGTCCCGCCGGACGCCGCGCGCCATCAGGGGTTGGCGCACGCCGTGCAATACGACCCCGTTACAAAAACGTATTTCGGCGCGGCGGATCCGGGCGATAGTGGGAGCGCCGCCGCGCCCGCAGCTAATGGAACCAGGCAATAGATTTCGTCTGGTTTAGTTCGGTTTGATCTTTTATACTCGCGCCGCCATGCCAATCCCCGAACTGAACGAAAATGGTTTGTTGCCCGAAGGCATTCACGATTGCACGCTTGATGAAATCGGCGCGCGGTTTGGCCGCTTTCAAACAACGGATCGCCGCGTCCGGTTGTTCGAGAAGTTGCGCGCGCTGGTGGAGGAAGAACGCCAGGCAGGATTGGCGGTTGAGTTGATCGTTGACGGCAGCTTCGTTACTGATAAACCGGAGCCGGGCGACATTGACTTGGTGATTGTGTTGCCGGCGGACTTCGATTTGAGTGTCGAGTTGCCGCCTTTCAAGTACAATGCAATCTCGAAGAGGCAACTGAGACGGCATTTTCCTTTTGACGTGTTTGTTGTCCGAGAACGTGCGCAAGAGCACGAAAAACGAGTACAATATTTTCAGCAGGTGAAAGACGATGAAACCCTCGAAAAAAGAAAAGGATTGTTGGGGATCAAGTTATGAACCAAACACAGAAGTTAGTTTCCAGAACCGTAGACAATATCGGGTTGATGCATTCGTCATTGGTCTCTCTGCGTGATGAAGTATTGCCGGTGAATCCGAAACTCTTTGCGATTATGGCCGAAGGGCCGATTGACGACCTGCGCAGCTTGCTAGATTACTACGAAGAGCTTGTCACACACCCGGAGTTCAGCGTGCAAGACGAGAACGACTCTCAGGCTGGGGAACCGCAAATCGAAGAGACAGTCATTACGGCATCGCCATAAGAGACTTCAATCGTTCAAGCATTGCAGGTAGCCGCCCAGCTACTGACTAATGCCTCATCGTGAAAGCCCTCGCCCAATTCTGAGTGTAGTTGCAATATGGGCACACCCAGCCTTTTTCCGTCGCCACCAACACCCCTTCACCATCAAGATGCCATTCATCTTTCCTGTTCCCACCGCAGGTGTAAGGATGAAAATCATGCGCCTGTTGATAGCGGTTCAGAGCCGCAACTTGCTCAGGCGTCCACGGCGCGCGGATAATTTCAGAGTCTCTTTCGTTCTCAGAGTCAGACATTTTCAACCCTCCATTCGATCCCGATTCTTGCGGCCGGTTTTATTTCTCAGTCATTGGACGTGGTAGATTCGCCCAATGCCCATTAGCATCTATGCCGCTCACCACCACTCCCTTCGCATTCCACCCCATAAACGCCCGCACGTCAGCCGCGCAATACCGCAACGTCAATCCACACCGTCTGCGATCCGAATCGTTCGCTTCAGAACCGTGCAGCGTCAGGTCGCTGTGGATCGAAATCTCTCCGGCTCGCAAAACGTCGTTCACCGGTTCCCCGAACCGCTCGACACCAGCGACGGATTGGTTGAGCACGTTACCTTCATCGTCTTCGCTCAAATGCCAGGTCAGATGGCCGTACAGGTGCGATCCGGGAATGAACCGCATGCAGGCGTTCTCGACATCGGCGGCGTCAATCGCCAACCACACGGTCACGGTCTTTGAAGGCGTCAACGGCCAATAGCTCGCGTCCTGATGCCAACTCACCCGCTTGCCATCGCGCGGCAGCTTGCAAAAGTAGTGCGATCCCCATCCGATCACGTTCTGGCCGAGCAGGTCTTTCACGACGGCGACGACGCGTGGATGCGTGAGCAGATCGTAGACTTCCCCGTACTTCAAATGCGCAGTGCTGATCGAATAACTGTCGCCGCCCTCGGCAATTACGCGGGCGAGTAACAGGTCGAAATAATGACGATGAACGGCCATCTCGTCTTGGTCGAAGATGCGGATGCCTTTGAGGAAGCCGTCGCGGTTGAACGACTCAATCTGCTCGCGCGCGAGCGTCTGCGGGTTTTCGACTCCGAGTGGATGGAAGCGCAGGTCGCGCTCGATCCGATCGAGTTCCGTGTTGTCGGGGATGATCTTGAATTGCGGTGGCGCGTTCACGGCGGTCACTTCCTGGTTTGGGCTTCGACCGGCCTGAAAATCCGGAAGGGCGAGCGCAAGACCACGATCTTCAGCAGCGGCCCGGGGCGCTCCTCGTCGGTTTCTACGGAGACTGAAATCGCAGGCGCAGTGTTGGATTGGAAGATCAATCTCCTCTCCCCAGGTTCGTTGATTTCGATGATCGGCTTGCCGAGCTTGTTCTGGTAGAACTGATTGACTGCATCGAAATGTCCATCAGAGACGCGCAGGGTGATCATTTCGCGGCCAGGTATTCTAATCGAGCTGCCCACCGTCGCCCCGGGATATTCGTATGGACTGAGATCGAGCGGCTTTTCATCGGTCAGCGTAACAGCCGCGCCAGCTTCGCTGGCTCGATCGGCAGCTTCGCGGGCGTGATCCAGAGCTTCGCGGGCACGATCCTGGGCCTGGCGGGCGCGATCCTCAGCTTGGCGCATTTGATCCTCTGCCTGCTGCCTCAGATCTTCCTGACGCCTGCGCGCCTCCTCTTCTCTTTGTTGGCGAGCGAATTCTGCCGACCCCAGAGGCGGCGCCGGATTTCCCCTGCGGCTCGCCCCCCTCATCAACGCGCCGATCGCCGCGCCGATGAGCAGCACGAACAGGAACGCGATCATCCAGCGCCAGAGTTTGATCCCTCGCTTGATCGGGGCGGTGGCCTGGATTGGCGGCGCAGGAACGTAAGGCGCTTGGTAGTAGCGTTCAGTCTCACCAGCGATGGCGTCGGCGACGCTCGGCGGCAAATGGCCCGATCCGGGCGGGGCGGCCGAAGGCTCTTGTTTACCGTAGTTGCGCGTCGTAGCGACTGAGCCTTCGGTCTCGACAAAATGTGGCGCGCCGCATTGACGGCAAAACCGCGCGCCAGCGGGAGATTCATAACCGCAATGTTGACAGGTTTGATACATAGTTCGAGCCTCGCTTGATGTGATTGAACAACACGTTTTACGCCGCCAGCCGATTATTGTTCTGGGTTTGTGCGACAACGAGCCGGATCTGAAAATGAACTGATAGTGTTTTCAAGACGATTTCAGCCGGTTGATGAGATTGAGGAGAGGCGCCAGATCGTGAGCGGATCGTTGCGCGCGAAGGTGATTGAGAAACCTCTCCAATCTTGGCAGCAACGCGCCTTCAAAAGCCGTCTCCTTGATCGTCTCGGCGCGCTCCATAAAGGCTTCCATCAAGATCATTCGACTATCGAGCAAGTAGCAGAGGAAGATCAAATCCTTATCTCTGCCGGCAATCAATTTGCTGACGGCAAGATCGTATATTTCCAGGCACCTCGCCACAACCTGGCCGTTGTCATCTTTGAGCGGTTGCAGGCGGTCTTGCCAGCCAGGCGTAAACGACACTACCGCCATACCGAGCGGATCAGCAAAATAGCCGTGTTTCTCATAGAAATCGCTGAGGTGGCCAAGATTGTCCCGCACCATTTCCATCATTTCGTGGCCGTGCTGTCCGAGCAGGAAGTCGGCTTCGACTGATCTGTCCACGATCTCTGGAACAAACTCGGTGACAGCAAACAGGCTGTGCGAACCGACAATCACAGGCTCGGTAATTTTGGTCAGATCGCTAACCCGGCGAATGAGATCAAAAAACTGCCATCTTTTCACAACGTCTCCTTATCTCCTCTCTTTCTTCAGAGGGTAGAAGCCCGACGAATGGCGTCGAAGAACGCAACCTCTGGCCTTCGTCCGAATCTTCCGTGATGATGGCGATCAACTCCGGTACGGTGTGCCTGTCAAGAATCTCCTCCCACTCTTCAAAACACCAGGCTTCTCGCGTCCCCCGTTCATAAGCCAACAGCCAACGCTTGAGGTTAGCGCGAGCCTTCTCGATTACGCGATCAGGGTCTGCCATCATCAGCGCAGCGATCTCCTTGTGGTATTCGAGGGCCACCAAGTCTATGAATTGCTGCGAGTCAATTGGTACAGGTTGTATGGATGCGCCTGTCATACGTCGAATCATAGCTCCGATTGATCAAAACGAAAATCAAAAGTCGAACAAGCTGCCTTGCGCCGACGGACGGCGGAAAGTTTGCCGGCGCTCTTTCATTTCGTACCTGGCCTGATTCAAACCGAGCCGGCGCGTGTGAATCTCAAACGATTTTTTGACCATCTCCCAGAACGGCCCTTCGCCGCGCATGCGTTCGCCGAACTCGCTCTTGTTCAGTACGCCGCCTTTAACTTCCTTGATGCGATTGACAATCTTCTGCGCCCGCAGCGGCATCGTTTGTTCCAGGCGTTCGAGGAAGTACGGTTTGACGCTGCCTGGCAACCGCAGCAGGTTGATGAAGGCCGACTTCGCCCCAGCGTCACGCGCGCGTTCGAGCAATTGCGGAATCTCGTGCTCGTTCAAGCCGGGAATTACCGGGGCGATCCCCAGCCCGACTTCGATCCCCGCGTCGGCGAACGCCTTCATCGCCGCGAACCGGTGTTCGGGAAAAGGCGCGAATGGTTCGAGTGCGCGGTTCACGTCGTGATCCAGAAACGGGATGGTGAAATGGATCATCACGTCGGCGACTTCCGAAATCCGCTTGATCAATTCCAGATCGCGCCGGACGAGCGCCGATTTCGTGATGATGCTCACCGGATTGCGGAACTCCAGGCAGACTTCGAGGCATTTGTGAGTGAGTTGGTAATTCGCCTCGAGCGGGATGTACGGGTCGGAAGTGAAGGAGAAGACGAGCACGTCGCCTTTCCACTTCTTCTTCATCAACTCTTCGCGCAACAATTCCGGCGCGCGCACTTTGGCGACGATCTTGCGCTCGAAATCCGTGCCCGCGCCGAAACCCAGGTATTCGTGCGTGGGCCGCGAGAAACAATATGTGCAGGCATGCGGGCAGCCGCGGTAGCAGTTGACCGAATACTCGAACGGGATGTCGGGACTGTTGTTGCTGGTGATGATCGAACGCGTGGCGGTCTCTTCAAAGACTTCGAGCCTGGCTTCGGGCGGTTCGCCGATCCATTCGTGCTGCGTGCTGAGCCAGGGATTGGGAGGGTTGTTGATGTAACGCATGGTTGGGAGTGGACATATTTCATATTTCATCTGGCATATGAAATATGAAATATGTCAGATAACCGGATGGCAGTTACTCCAATGACACGGGCCTTTCCAGTTTCAACCGAATGATCGTCTTTTCATCGAGTCTGACCTCTTTGCCTTTGGTCATAAAGACTCCGGCGACGGCGCTTCCACCCAGGATTGAAGCGCCAGCAATCGCGCCGCCCTGGCTTATGCCGCCTAAACCAACACCCCCTCCGCCCTCGGAAGCCGCTCCGGCCAGGATAGCAATCGTCACTCCAATGTAGCCGACGCCGGCTGCCGCGCCGACGTTTTGCAAAACCTTGCCGCCATCCTTGCCGCCCTTGAGCGTGCCTTCGCCATCCGATTTCACCTTCTCGTCACGGGTGAAATCGGAAGCCGATTTGATCACCGCCGAAATTTTCTGCTCTTGCCCTTCAACGCGGATGCGGTCGAAAGTGATGTGCAACCGCCCGCCTTTTAACGGACGTTTCGCGGGTTCGGCCAGCGTTACGCGACCGACCATTTCGGTCCCCGCGTTCAAAAGCCTGATGCCATCAACGATTACGTCCCGGCGTACCGTGGCGAGCACTTCGTCGCCAGGTTCGCTCAACTTCGAGCTGACTGGATCGCGCAACGTCAATTGAATCTCGGTTCCCACTGGAATCACCAACGCGCGATCCTGCGATTGTCCGAAGCCGGCGGGATGAATGACTGAGCAAAACAGCGCGAGCAGAAAAACAAACGAGCAAAACCTTTTGAGCATTTCGGTACCTCCCTTGAAAAGCTTGCCCCCGAACGATCGAGGCAAAGGCAACGTTGAAACCGGGGAGCGTGAGTATGGTACTCCTCGCCGGAAGCACTGGCAAGATTGCGCTTTTTTCGATTATTCCACTGTTGCTTTTCAACCTGCTGCTTGCTCTAATTGGCCACTCGATCCGCTATGCGCCAACTGAACAGATACAAAAGCGATGAGACTTTTTACACTCGAAGAAGCGAACGCGCTGTTGCCCGGCATCAAAAGATTGTTCGGCAAGATTGACCGCGCACGCGCCACCTTGCGGCGATTGGCGCCCGAAGCCAAACGCGCCAGCGAAACACCGGGTGGCGGCGGAACCGTTTATGGAATTCAGTACGTTGATTCGTTAACGACGCTGATGGTTTGCGCGCAAGAGATCGCCAATCTCGGCATCGAGATCAAAGATTTCGATCGCGGGCTATGTGATTTCCCGCATATGCGCGAAGGCCGCGTCGTTTACCTGTGCTGGCAGAGAGGCGAAGAGAGCATCGAATGGTGGCATGACACGGATGCGGGATTCGCTGGCAGACAGCCGCTGTGAGCGAAAAGCAGAGAGTGGGAGAATACGGAACAGACGGAAATAACGGAACAAACGGAAAGGCTTGAGGAAAACCTCCGTTTGTTCCGTTATTTCCGTTTGTTCCGTATTCTCTTTGACGGCTTCACCACCCTACCGTTTGAAGCCAGTAACGCGCTCAGTCTCGCGCGGGCAAAGCTCGCAGATCAACATCTCAAGCTGCAATCGCGGCGTCGCCAGCGAGGTTTTGAGCGCCACGTCGGTTTGAGCGATCCGCGCAATTCCTTTCAAAATCCGCTCCGTCTCCATCTTCCGCGCGCGCTCGTTAAACCGGGTGACGGCGTAAGGCGACATCCCAACGGCCTTCGCCACTTCGGAATTGGGCGCGTTCTGCCGCATCAACTCCTTCGCCGCCAGCACCCGGCGATAGTTGCTGGCAATCGCGCCGAGGATGAATAACGACAGCGTCTCCGGGCGTTCGGAAGCGTTAGCATAAATCCGGTCGAGCAGGTTGATCGCGCGCCGCCGGTCGCCGTCCAAAATCGCATCGGTCAATTCAAAGTTCGAATGCTCGCGCGAATTGAGAACCAGCAGGTCAATCTCCTCCTTGCCGATCCTGCCCTTCGCGCCGGCGTAATTCATCAGCTTGTCGAGCTCCGACGAAAGCCGCAGCAGATCAACTCCGACCATTCCGACCAGATAAGCCGCCGCCTGTGGTTCGATGAATCCACCAGCGCGCGAAACGTAATCGCGGATCCATTGCGGCGCGGCTTCGCGGTCATCCAGAGGTTCAAAGCTCACCACCGCGCAGGTCTTCCGCAGCATCGTCGCAATGTTGCGGCGGTTATCGAGCGCGTCGGACACAAAGACCAGGACCGTGGTTTCGACCGGCGCGCGCAAGTAATCTTTCAAAAGCTCGAGTTGGCGATCATCACTGATCGCTTCAAAGCCGGTGACCGCGACCATCCGCCGCTCGGAAATCATCGGAAACTGCCTCGCCATCGCCAGCGCGTCATCGAGATTTCCCTGCGCGACTGAGATTGTGGTGAAGTTGAAGTCGCGCACTGATTGATCAACCGCCGCGTCGAGCAATTTCTTTAACGCCTGGTCACGCAGATATTTTTCCGCGCCTTCAAACAGGTAGAGCGACGCTATCTGGCCGCTCTGAAGCTTGCGGTGGAATTCGGATTGGGATTTGATGGCGTCAGCAGATGTCTGGCGTTTCATTCTATTTCTTCAAAACCCTTCCAGAATCGTTGACATCACGCTCTTCGCAAAATCACGCGCGACGCGGTCAACGGCCGGCCCTTCTTCGCTGAAGAACATCTGCGGATCGCCCGAAATCTCGTACTCGTCACGAAAGACGAGATTCTGGTTGTCAAAGATGATTTTGTTCCGAGTCTGATCGCGCACGGTCAGAGAGGCGACAATGATGACCTCAAACAACCGCGCCCGTGAGCGATCATCGAGCAGCACAGGTCGGAAACTGAACGTTTTGATCGTACCGATCATCACCGCATCCGCGCCTTCGGCCGTGGAAACGACGTTGAGCGAACGCCCGCGCCGCAACACTTCGTCAACCATCGCGGAAGTGAACCGCTGCTCGACTTTGTAGCGCAGGCTGGGGTTTTGGAACGGCGGGATGGCGAGCGTTTTGATGTGTTTCGGCAAAGCGTCGCCGCGACCGGCGGGTTTGTAACATTCGGTGAAGCTGCTGGTCAGAAGCAAAATGGCCCCAAACAAAATAAACTGAGTCTTTATTTTCATACACGCAAAATCTCCAGCGGTCATACCTCCAACTCGTCGAGTACCAAGATAGCGATCTCGGTCACGCGCTTGAGGGCGGCATCGTTTGTCAGGAACGCATCGCAACCCGCCGCGATAGCAGCGGCGATTTGGAAGGCGTCAGCGAGCTTCAAATTGTAACGCGCCCGCAACTCGGCAGCTTGCTCGGCAACGGCATCCACGCTGACGTAGCGTGTGTTGACGCCAGCAGTAATCACATTGCGGAATTTCTGCGCCAGCAACATATCCCCATGCCGGTAGGGATGCACCAAACACTCAGACAGGGTGATGGGCGACGTGACTGCCGTCGGAGCTCCAACCTGGATATTTTGAAAGAGTTGGTCGGTCAATGGCTGATAAGCAGAATTGCCTTCCACGTGGTAGATGACGGGCGCCGTGTCCAAAAACAACTGCTTTACACTTGCCAGCGCAAGAGTCATTTTCATCACTCGCGCCTCCACTGCTGCTCGCGCTGCTCATCCGATTCGCGCCGAGCGTCTGAGACCCAAGCTTGCGCGTCTACCCCGCCCAACAGGTCTGGCGCGACGCCCCGCAACGACATCCAACTATAACGCTGCAACGGTTCGTCCTCAGCCGGCTGTATTGCCAGATCGTGAACAATCTTCCCTACAAGCCGCAACTGCTCCGCAGCAGGTAATGGCTTGACCATTTGCTCATAGATATCTTCTATCGTGATTAATGTCATCAGAACGGCCTCCACAATTTATGATTGCGTTTTTGAAACATAGCATGCGCTGCTTCATTTCCGCAAAAGCAATCTTTGGGGAATTACACCGCAAAATTCGGATAGATTGCAGCAGCACGTCCGGCTAAGATCGCGCTTGGAGGACGACAGATATGACAATTTCACCAGTCAAAAGGATTGAGACTTCAACAATCGCAACCGCAGAAGAAAGATGCTGGCAAGCCGTCGAGACGCGCGACGCAAGCTGCGACGGTTTGTTCTATTACGGCGTGCGCACCACCGGCGTTTATTGCCGCCCATCGTGCGCCTCGCGGCAACCGAAGCGCGAAAACGTCGCCTTCTTCGCGCTGCCCGAAGCCGCGCGGCAAGCGGGTTTTCGCGCCTGCCGGCGCTGCCGCCCAGACGAAACGATCATCCGCGATCCGCAGGCTGAATTGGTGCAGAGCCTCTGCCGCTTGATTGATCAGCACCTGGAAGAGCAACCGAATTTCGGCGCGCTGAGCGAGCAGGTAAAACTCAGCCAGTTTCACTTGCAACGCCTCTTCAAAAAACTGATGGGCATCACGCCGCGCCAGTACGCCGAAGCGCGCCGCGCCGATCTTTTCAAATCGCGCGTCAAATCGGGCCAGAGCGTGACCGACGCAATGTACGAAGCGGGCTACGGCTCCAGCAGCCGGCTTTATGAAAAAGCCGCCGCGCAATTGGGCATGACCCCGGCCACTTATCGCAAGGGAGGAAAAGGAATGAAGATCAGTTTCACGATTGCCGAATGCCCGCTCGGCCTGCTGCTCGTCGCAGCCACCGACAAAGGCATCTGCTCGGTGACGCTCGGAGACGGAAGCGCGCGGTTGACCGACGATTTGCGCGCCGAATTCCCGCAAGCCGACATCGCGCGCGATGAGACGCATCTGCGCGCGCAAGTCGGCGCGCTGCTCGCGCATCTGGCCGGACAGGAACCGCACCCCGAACTTTCGCTTGATGTGCAGGGCACAGCGTTTCAGAAAAGAGTTTGGGAAGAATTGCGCCGCATTCCCTATGGCCAGACGGCTTCGTATAGTGAGGTCGCGCGCCGCATCGGCCAGCCTACAGCCACGCGCGCCGTAGCTCGCGCCTGCGCGACCAATCCAACGGCCCTCGTCACGCCGTGTCATCGAGTAGTCCGCGAGAACGGCGAAATGGGCGGTTACCGCTGGGGCGTCGAACGCAAACGCCAGTTGTTAGAGCAAGAAAAGTCTGCGTCACAAGGAGGAAAATGACTATGCTGAACCGCTTCCGAATAATCGCTCTGCCGATTGAGGGATTCGACTCATTGCTTCAACTCAACGATGAATCGCTGAGAGCTTATGGCGCACGACGCCTGGTGGCCGACAAGAAACCCGGTTATCCCTGCCGGGTAAGTCTGATTGACGCGGAACCAGGCGAGACAGTCTTGCTGGTTCCCTTCACTCACCACGACGTGGATTCTCCCTATCGCGCGTCCGGGCCGATTTTCGTGCGCGCCAATGCGAGGATGGCCGAGCTGGCGATCAATGAAATCCCGGCGATGCTCCGTTCCCGGCCGCTGTCCATTCGAGCTTACGATGAGGAAGCGATGATGGTCGGCGCTGACGTGGTAAACGGGAGCGAGCTTGAAGAACGGATTTCCCGCTTCTTCGACGACGAGAACGTCAAGTATCTGCACCTTCACAACGCCCGTCCAGGTTGTTTCAACTGCCGGGTGGAGCGTGCGTGATGGCTCCTACAGGTTCTTCAGCCAGATGTTCCGCAACTCCAGTTTCATCGGAGGCCCGGTGTGCATCTGGAAGCCGATCAGTCCGCCCATCGCGCGCCCCGCCGCATCGTCATCCACCGCTTGCGCCATCAGATGTCCGTTGAAAATGTGTGTAAGCACATTGCCGCGCGCGATGATGTGAACCTGATTCCAATCGTTGGTCTTAATAAGCGCCTTCAGATCGTCGCCGCTGCGCAGATTGGCGACCACTCGCTTCTTGCCAGGCTGCAGTTGCGTCATCTGACCGCGCATCGCCAGGAAGCCTCGCCCGCGCTCTTCATAAAGCTGACCTGTGAACTGGTTCGCGAAATCAATGTCCGCCTGATAGCCTTTCAACACCCACTTGCCGACTTCGGGCAATTCGACGCTGCGGTACTGAACGCCGCTGTTAGTCGAGTTCATGCGATACTCCAACTTCAACTCGAAATCCTTCGGCTGACCACCGCGCCAAATAAGAAAGGTATTCAGCTTAACGGGCTTTTCCGCCGTGCTTTCGCCGATGATGGTTTCATTTTCGACGCGCCAGAACTGCGAATCGCCGTCCCAGCCTTTCAGCGTCTTGCCGTCGAAGATGGCTTCAAACCCCGTGTGATCATCCATCGCCAGAGCTTCAATGCCGGGGCCGCGGCCCTGACCGCGCGGCGGGCCTCCTTGTCCGCCGGGGCTTTGAGGCGGAGGGCCTTGTTGAGCGATGGTCGAAAAGGTGAACAGCGCAACCGCGAGCAAGGCGGCGGAAATTGCAACGAGCTTTTTCATTGAGTTCTCCTTGATGAATCAGTACCGCGACCGGTAGGGAGCGGCGCTCATAGCAACCGCTCCCTACCGGTCGCGGTACTGATTTAGGCTACTTTTTCCCACTGCCGGGTCTTCGCCGACTTCAACACCGCATCGGTCACGTGATCAGTGGCCAAACCATCTCTGAACGTCGGCGCGCATTCTTTGCCTTCGCCAACCGCTTGCAGGAAATCGGCGAATTGGTGAACGAAGGTGTGTTCGTAGCCGATCTGCAACCCCGGAACCCACCAATGCTTCATGTACGGATGATCGCCATCAGTGATGTGAACGCTGCGCCAGCCGCGCGTGATCCCTTCGTCGCGGTGATCGAAGTACTGGATGCGATGCAGATCGTGCAGGTCCCAGAAGGCCGAAGCATGCTCGCCGTTGATTTCCAGCGTGTAGAGCGCCTTGTGCCCGCGCGCATACCGCGTAGCTTCAAACGTCGCAAGCGAGCCATTCTGGAACCGGCAGAGAAATGCGCTGGCGTCGTCAATGCCGACAGGTTCGACGTTGCCAGTCAGATTGTGCTTGCGCTCTTTGATGAAGGTCTCGGTCATCGCTGTGACTTCGCTGATCGGGCCGTTCAGCCACATCGCGGTGTCAATGTTGTGAGCCAGCAGATCGCCGGTCACGCCGCTGCCCGCAACCGCCACGTCGAGTCGCCACAAGCCTTCACCACCCTGCGGCAAATCCTTCGAGATCGTCCAATCCTGCAGAAACTTCGCGCGGTAATGGAAAATCCGCCCGAAGCACCCCTCGTCAAGCAAGTTTTTGAGCAGCGTGACCGCTGGAACGCGGCGATAGTTGTACCAGACCGTGTTGGGAACTTTGGCGGCTTCCACCGCTTCGACCATCGCCTGCGCTTCGGCGGCGTTGCGCCCCAGCGGTTTCTCGCACATCACCATCTTGCCTGCCTTGGCGGCAGCGATGGCGATCTCGGCGTGCGTGTCGTTCGGGCTGGCGATGTCAATCAGGTCAATGTCTTTGCGCTCGACCAGCTTGCGCCAATCGGCCTCGACTGATTCGTAGCCCCAGTTAGCCGCGAAGGATTGCACGCGGTCGGGATTGCGGGCGCAGACAGTCTTCAGGACAGGCTGGTAGGGTAGATCAAAGAATCGTCCGGCTTGCAGGAATGCATTGGAGTGGGTGCGGCCCATGAAACCATAACCGACTAAACCGATATTCAGATGTTTTTTTGTCATAACTCGCTCTTGGTAACTTCGCCGCTGAATAAAATGTTCGGCGACCTACTCGCTCGGGACTGGACCAAAAGATTCGGGATGCTGATGAACGAACTTAAACAGCATCTCAGTTAAGTCATCCGGGTATGCAAAGAACTCTGAGTCAAGCGCAGTGAGGCGGCCTTTCCCCTCTTCACTCATAGCATCCAGAGCGCTGCTGCGGCCATCTTGTGTGGGCGGCAACGGCGCGATAAGCGCGATTGCGCAACCGACGATTTCTGCACATGACTGTGCGCCAATAGCGCGAAGCGCTCTTGGCGCATATCCGATAATATCGGAATCGCTGTTACGGAAGTACAGGTTGAATCCTCCGTTGTTCACCTGAGCCTCGAGCTCCCAGACGGCGGAGAATACCTTTTGCGCCTCCGATTGCGCCGTGAAAGCGACGCGACCGAAATCGGCCCTTTCGCTTCGGGCTAGGCTGATCAGGAAACTATTCTTATCCATTGCAAGGTCACTTTATGTCAGATGAGCGACCGGAACCGGCGCCGTTCGCTCAGGCATTCTCACCCCTGCGGCGATTTCGTGGATCGCATGAATAATGTCCGCGCTGTAATAGCGGTTTCCGCAGACATCACAGACGCCGATCGTAATATTCTCCAAAATGACAAAGCCCTTTTTATGCTTGAACGCCTGGTGTTCGACTTTCTTCGGTCGAACTGTTCCTTCGCAGTATTCACATTGATAGCCGTGTATGGTCATTGCCACTACACCTTTATGACAAGGCGAGAAATGAAGCGTAGTCATCCTCATAAAACTTCTTGATCGCGGCCAACTCCCGGCGCAGCAAATCCTCCACTTGTCGTGTTGAGCAGTTCCCCAATCTCACCCAAATTACCTTCGGCGGATAGCCAAAAATCAGGCTACGGTCGTGCATATCCGAATCTTTCGAGACGATCATAAAATCGTTATCCTGCGCGTAAGCCCACACCAGTGGATCATTCGCTGTTTTCAAGCCAACATCTCGAACGTGAGTCGAGTCGGGAAATAGGTCAGCCAGACGGCGAGCCAGTTTCGGCGACAGGTTTTCGTCAAAGAGTAACTTCATGCCGCGAGTGGAACCGTCATCAGCCGACGTTCGCGGTCGGCAGCGAAAGCGATACAGGCTTTGAGGTCTTCCCGCGTCAAATCGGGAAAGTCATCGAGTATTTCTTCTTCCGTCATATCGGAGGCCAGATATTCAAGCACTTCGTACACTGTGATTCGCAAACCGCGCACACACGGCTTGCCGCCGCGTTTGTTCGGATCAATCGTGATGTAATCTTTGTAATTCATGATTTGAAATTGTCGGCTTTTTGTCCTGCTCGGTCAACGAACGCCTTTCCCAACCAAGCGCGCTTCAGCCGACCCGCCATCGCTCACTGCGTCAACCAAGTGGCGAATCGCATCCAAGCCTCCGTTCCCGCCAGCAGCAACCGCAACGGCTGCGACGCGATGATCAACAAAACGCCCCACGCAAACGCTGGATGAAGTCTGCGATGCTTCACGGTGTCGAAAGCCACGCAGGCGAGCAGACACAGATCGGTCAGGCCGAAGTAGATCAACGGGCCGCCGGTCTCGATGAACGTCAATGGTATGCGCGCGATGGCGGCGGTCAGAAACGCCCCGCAGGAGAGCAACATCAAACGCTTGTGAATCTCGCTTCGGCGGCGGAAGTAAAAAGCGCCCCCGACCAGGATCGCGAACATCAGCATATCGCCCAACGGCACGGCCAGAAAGACGAGTGGCGGCGGGTCTGGCGGAACGCCTCGTCGGGCTGCGGCGATGGCCGTGGTGACGCCTACCACCAGCACAAGTCCAGCCAACACTGCTCCGACCACACCCAGTCGGCGATGCAAGTCCGTGCGACGCCCGGCGACCAATCGAACCTGCGCTACAAAGAGAGCCACCCACAACGTCATCATTATGCCGTGCACGTGCACCAGGCTGGGCAGCGCCGGAGTTCCGAACAAACCTTTGAGGTAATAAGTCCGCGCGAACCCAATCAGGACGAGGAGGACGAAGCCGACCGCAGCCCAGGTGTATAAGCGACGATCTTTACCGATGCGTTGAATGCGTTGATCTACTGCCATCAGCAAGGCCCTGCTTGTTTCTCCCTACTCGTTTTTGCCGCTGATTTGTTTCTTCAGATCGGCAATCAGTTGCTCCTGCGCCCGCATCTGCGCGTCCTTCTCTTGCAGCGCCGCGTCCTTCTCTTGCAGCGCCGCGTCCTTCTCTTGCAGCGCCGCGTCTTTCTCTTGCAGCGCCGCGTCCTTCTCTTGCAGCGCCGCGTCCTTCTCTTGCAGCGCCGCGTCTTTCTCTTGCAGCGCCGCGTCTTTCTCTTGCAGCGCCGCCTGATACTCGATTTCTTTCTCTTGCAGCAATCTGGTGATGGTGCGATCCACTTCGTCTTCGGCGTCCATTTCTCTGCGCACCTGGGGGTCGCTGATGGCGCGCGCCAGGCGGTCAACCATCTTTTTGACCAAGGGGTCACTCAGGTCGCCGGTAAAGTTCAGCACGTGCGGATCGTCAGTGCGATATTCCTGATTGAAAACCATAAGCACTTTTTCAAGTCGTGTCATGGCGTCCTCCGTCAACAATGGGATTTGAACCGTGTAGCTTTCGTGATTGAGCAATTCGACGAACGGCTCGCGCGGGCGGGGCGAAATAATTTTGCCCGTCAGCGCGTCCGTCACCTGATGCTCCATTTTGAAGACCGCCGGATAACCCGCCGCCAGTTTGAAGCCCAGAATATAGATTGTCACAATCGGCAACGGCATGTTTCTGACCGCGCTGTCATTCAAACCGAGCGAATCTTCTTCCCGATAATTATCGGCCAGATAGCGACGAAAACGCATGATGTCGAGCAAGTGTTTCGCCTTCTGCAACTCGATCAGAACCTTGCGGTGTTCGCCCGCGACCAGCTTGATGACCGCTTTGAAGTCCAGCCGAAAAATATCGATGCCATAATCCGCCGATTCAGTCGCCGTCTCCTGCGGTTTGACCTCAATGCTGACGATCTCTTTGTCCAGCATCGTCGCCAGAAACTCGCGGGCCACCTCGGCGTTTTCCAGCAAATACTTGAAGACGCTGTCGTAGATGGGGTTCGCAATCAACATGCTAATTCCAACCGTGCGCGTTCCGCACCGCAATCATCGTGGCCAGAATGTTATTCCAAGTTTGCGGATTCAACATCGTTTCATTCGAGAACATGCAGCCATCCCAGTTGATGTGCTGCGTGTTTCGCGTCGGTTGGCCGTTTTCGTCGCGCAGCCACAAACCGGCGGCGCGCACAACGTCCATCTTGCCGTTCGGATCGTTCGGCAGACAGTGGCGTCCGGTCTTGTCGTGCGAGCCGGAGCCTTTGACCGTGGCGTCGTTTTGCGCGACGTGGAAGTCTTTCACCCACGGGCGCAACACGCTGGTCATCTTGCCCAGGGCTTCGTACAACACTTCCTTGTCCGACCAGTCGTAACCTTCCGGCAGCAGGCGGTGTTCGGGCGCGTTGTAACCCAGCGTGAACAGCATCGTGTGCGCCATGTCGGCTTGAATGCCGAGCGTTTCGGGACGGCCTACCTGTTCGAGCAGCTCGTTCAGATACTTCCAGCTATGCATGCCGCCCCAGCAGATTTCGCCTTCGGCGGCTAACCGCTCGCCGTAGCTTTCGGCGATGTCGCAGGCTTCACGGAATGTGGCGGCGATCTTCTTTGTGTTGCCCACCGGGTCTTCGGACCAATCGGCCGGGCTGCACGATGAATCAACGCGCACGATGCCGTATTTGCGAATCCCCAGCTTGTTGAGTTTCTGTGCGACTTCGCAGGATTTACGAACCTGCGTCAGGAAGGCTTTGCGTTCTTCTTCTGATCCCATCGCCGAGCCACCACCAGTCGGCCCCCACACAGGAGCGACCAGCGAGCCGATGACCAGCCCGCGCGACGCCACCTGGTCGGCAAGTTCTTTCAGTTGGTCATCCGTCGAATCAATGTCGGTGTGTGGAAGCGACAGGAAGATGTCCACGCCGTCGAACCGCTGGCCGTCCACTTCGGCGGCGGCGGTCAGATTGAGCATGGTTTCAAAATCAATCACGGGTTCCGCGTCCGGGCCGCCTTTGCCGACCAGGCCGGGCCACGTCGCGTTATGCAGTTTGGGAAATTGATTGCTCATTGGGTTTTTCCTTATGAAAGTGCCTTCTGAAAGTGTTGGTTGTTCCGCTGGGAGGCGGAAAAGGTTGATTGCTCTTGGGACTGATGGGGGCAATGGGATTGATGAGAGCGAGGCAAACAAATCAAATTAATTCAAGGGCTCCCATCTCTCCCATCAGTCCCATCACTCCCATCTCTCGCCCATTAGCGATCAAAACGTCAGCTTCAAAGCCACCTGAATCTGGCGCGGATCGAACGTGCGATTGATCGTGCCGAACGTGGCGTTGGAACGATTGCCGTCCGCCGGATAGAAATTGGTCTTGTTCTGCAGGTTGAAAAACTCGCCGCGCAATTGCAATTTCATATCCTCGCGCGGCAGGCGGAAGTTTTTGTGCAGCCCGAAGTCCAGTTGATAAAACGGATGGCTGCGCACGGTGTTGCGTCCCGCGTTGCCGAAGGGCTGCGAGCGGTCGGTCGGGATCACCACGTTCGCCGCGTTGAAATAGTTGGTGATCGTGCGCTGGCCTTCAGGCGCGAGCGGGTCGCCGATGACGTTGGGGCGCGGGTTGCCGCTGCCGACCTGGAACGCCGCCGCGGGCGAATAGCGCAAGGTGATCGGCTGGCCGCTCCACATATTGTTGATGAAGCTCAATTGCCAGCCGCCGATCACGGCGTCGGCCACCGCATTCATATTCGCGCCGAAGCGTCGCCCTTTGCCGATGGGCGCGTCCCACACGACGCTGGTCACGCTGGTCAGCGTCTGGTCATAGGCCGACACGCCTTTTTCCGCCGCAATGTTGAAATAATTCTGCGGCGACGTGCCGTTGCCGTTCGGGTTTTCCAGCGCCTGCGCCGAATTGTCCATCGCTTTTGAATACGTGAACGAACTCAGCAGATACAACCCACCCGCCGCCCGCCGCTCGAAGCGCAGTTGCAAGCCATGGTAATTCGACCAGCCGCCGGGGAAGTTGATGTTGATCGCGGCATAGGTCGGGATGCGCCGCCGCGCTTGCAACGTAGCGTTTTCCGTCGGGCCATTGGGCCGCGCCTGATTGAAATCGGCGAACATCGGCAGCTTCACGGCGCGGTTGCCGACGTAAGCCACATCCACCAGCGTGTTGCGCGCAACCTCGCGCTGAATCGAGAGAAACCAGTTTTGCACGTAGCTGCTTTGCGTATCGCGCGGTATGTATTTCACCGAAGCGTTGAGCGGGCGGAAGCTCGACGGCGCGGTGAAATCAGCCGGATAACCTTGCAACGTCATGCGGAAGGTCGTTTCGGTCGGAAGCTGGTTGACCGTGCCGTTGACGACCTGCGGCCCGTTGACCGCCAGCAAATTCCCCGTGCCCGCGCGGTTGAAATGGTTATAGCTGACGCCGTAACCGCCCCGCGCCACAAAGCCCCAACCGGCGGTGTAAGCGAAGCCCACACGCGGCCCCCAATTGTTGCGGTCGGGATTGAGCAGCGCCCGGTCGGCCAGCGAACCCGCCTTCGCCAACGCGATGGTGTTCGTCGCCGGATCGAAGTTGCTCAACTTGAGATCGCGCTCCCACTGCGGCGTGGCGTATTCGTAACGCACGCCCAGATTGAGCGTCAGCTTGGAATTGACTTTGAAATCGTCCTGCACGTAGCCGAAGTGCATGCGCTGGCTATATTGTGCGATGAAGAAGTTCACCAGCGCATAGTTGCTGCGCAGCCCGAACAGAAAGTCGGCCAGGTTATACGTCGCGCTGTCCGCCGGACCGCCCGTCGGACGGCTGAAATTGCCGCCATAAGTGTCCTGCCCGTAGAGCGGGTTCACGTCCATGATCTCCGTATGAATACGTTGAAATTCATAGCCGGTCTTGAGCGCGTGGCGCCCCAGTTGGAACGAGTAATTCACCTTCGGATTGACGTTGTAAGGATGCTGCCATTGCGGATTGGACGGGCGGCGACCCAGGCTGGTGAAGCCCGTGATGTTTTGCGTCGTGATCGGGCCGGTCAGGCTGCGGTCTTCGGGCAAGCCGGTGATGCCGAACAGTTCGCGCATGCTGGGGCCGCCGATGCCGACCGGCTCTTTGCCAGCGCGCGTGCGCGTCAAGCCCATGCGGAATTCGAGCAGCGAACTCGGCGTCGGCGTCCACGTCACCGCCCCGGCGAGTTGCTGGTTGAGCACGCGCGTGAAGCCGTTCCCCGACCCGCCCGACGGCCCCGGAATCACGGGTTCGTTGAAGACGTTGCTCTTGCGCTGGCCGATGCGCACGAAAGCCGTCGTGCGCGGGTTGAAGTGATGATCGAATTTGAGGTCGAACTTGTCGGTGAATTCCTTGCTGCGCGGCGAGTATTGAAAGTTGTTCGCGCGTCCCGGCGCGTTGGGCGTCGGCAGATCGTTCAACACCTTCAACGCAAACGGCGTGATTTTATTGACCGGAATCGGCGTGTTCGCCGCGAAGGTTTCATTCGTCAGCGGATTGCGCACCGCTTTGTCGAACAGCCCCCGGCGATCATCCAGCGTGGGCAACGAGCTGAACAGCGGCACGCGGCTGACCTCGCGGTAGCCTTCGTAACTCAAGAAGAAAAACGTGCTGTTGCGGCGAACGGGGCCGCCGAACACGCCGCCGAATTGATTGCGTTGCAAGATGGGTTTGACATTGCCCAACGGTTTGAAAAAGCCGACGGCGTTGAGCTTCGTGTTGCGCACGAATTCCCACAACGCGCCGTGGAATTGATTCGTCCCGCTCTTGACCGAAGCATTGATGACCGCGCCGCCGCTGCGCCCGAACTCGGCGCTCGTATTGTTGGTGACGACCTTGAACTCTTCGAGCGCGTCGGGCGAGACCTGCATCGCCTGGTTGGAAAAGTTCTGGTTGCTGGTGCCGTAAGAATTGTTGTCCACGCCGTCGAGCAGGAAGTTGTTGAAGGTCGAGCGCAGCCCGTTGGCGTTGAACGAACCTTCGCGCGCGTCGCCGCCTTGCGAATCCACCGAGGCCGCCAGCGTGGATTGCCGGATGCCGGTCGAGAGCAAGGCGAGCGTGGAGTATTGGCGGCCATTCAACGGCAATTCGACGATCTGCTGGCGGTTGATGATCTGGCCGCGATCGCTCGATTCGGTTTCGACCAGCGAGGCGGCGTCGGTGATTTGCACAGTCTCTGTAACCGCGCCGACCTTGAGCGTCAGGTCTACGCGCTGGCGGGCGTTGACGGTCACGGTCACGCCCTCGGCGACGGCGGTCGAAAAGCCGTTCATCTCGGCGCTCACGCGATATGGCCCGATCTTGACGTTGAGAAACTGGTAGCCGCCGTTCTCGTCGCTGACGGCGGTGACGGCAATGCCGGTGCCGGCATTGGTCAACGTGACTTTCGCGCCGGCCACGACGTTGCCGTCGGCGTCGCGCACCGTGCCAAGCACCGTCGCCGTGTCGAATTGCGCGAACGCGCTGGATACAAGCAGGAGACACAAAACAGTCGCTACTCCAACTGCGTGTCGCAGAATGCAGGCTGAACTTTTCATTTCGTCCTCCGTTGCTTTGGGCGGTTGATGGTTGGGTTGTTGGCGCGTCAAACGGCGCGAGCGAACGTTCGCCGCATCATAGCTTCTTTTGATAAAAGCGTTAGACACTATTTTAGGTTTATTTTGTAGCTGCCTTTGCTATTGCATTTCTCTTACGACTTATCAGCGGAATGCCGCCCCTTCGTCGGAGCGGCGTGCGATGCGGTACGGGGAGCGGTAGCGACCTGGCGCATCCCAGTCGCACACATCCGGAGTGCCAGGTCGCTACCGCTCCCCGTACCGCATCGCGCCGTATCCATCCGGATGTGCGTGGCGCGGAGTCACCAGGTCGCTACCGCTCCCCGTACCGCATCGCGCCGTATCCATCCGGATGTGCGTGGCGCGGAGTCACCAGGTCGCTACCGCTCGCGCGTACCGCATCGCTCATCCCGGATGTGTGCGACGCGGATGCGCCAAGTCGCCACCGCTCGCGCATACCTCGTCACTCATCATCATCAAAATCCGGCAGCGCATCGCCCTGTCCATTGAGGACATAATCAACCGCGCGCTCAATGTGGCGCGGCGTCCACAGATAACGCCGACTGCCTTTGTCCGCCCACGGGCTGTGACTGTCGCGCCAACAACCGTCTTCGCGCATTTGCCGTGTGGCGTTGGCCTTGAGCGCCGCGAGCACCGGCTCCGGTTTGCAAGAGGCGGTGACGACCGAGTGCGCATGATTGGTGCGGACATTGATTGCGCGCAACAGCCATCTGCGCTTTTCGCAAGTATCGCGGATGGCCGCTTCCACCGCCGCCCGCCGCGCCGCATCGAGTTCGGCCGGCGGATGTTTGAGCAGGTGTTGATTGTATTCATGCCAACGGTCATTGCGCGGAATGAACGGCGTGCCGTACTGGTTGTGGTAACGATCCGTCGAGCCGCGCTCATCGCCGTGCAGCCAGGTACCGTAACAGCGGAACGTGATGAGATAGGCCAACGGAATGCGGTCGTCGCTGAAATCGGGATTATATCCACCCATCGTCAACTCTCCTCTCAGATGAAATGTAAGCTCGTCGCCTCGATGCGGTACGTGAGCGGTGGCGCCACGATGCGGTACAGGGAGCGGTGGCGTCACGATGCGGTACAGGGAGCGGTGGCGCCACGATGCGGTACAGGGAGCGGTGGCGCCACGATGCGGTACAGGGAGCGGTGGCGCCACGATGCGGTACGGGGAGCGGTGGCGCCACGATGCGGTACAGGGAGCGGTGGCGCCACGATGCGGTACGGGGAGCGGTGGCGCCACGATGCGGTACAGGGAGCGGTGGCGCCACGA
>Ga0187892_10003449_pt1 | contig 28931 bp, 29 predicted proteins | sample MA1701073metaG_FD_139345 | JGI IMG/M metagenome (GOLD analysis project Ga0187892, IMG submission 139345) | Bio-ooze microbial communities from a basaltic lava cave in the Kipuka Kanohina Cave System on the Island of Hawaii, USA - MA170107-3 metaG ... | reverse complement strand
TGAGCCTGTACGGATCGACTGCGTATAAGAGATGTTATGTTAAGTAGAGCGTGCACACCATGTTGAAAACGCCCCGCCCTGTGGCGCCCGTGCCTGCTCGTCCAACTCGTTGTAAGACGTTGGGAAAGCGACTTTCCACCGGTGGTGTGCGGTATCTCACGCCGCAGCAGGCCGCCTACGTCAGCACCCCGCGAAACACCAGCCGAGCCTCTCCGCTGAGCCACAGCTCGTCGTACAGGCCCCCATTGGTGCGCCGACCACTCACTTCCAGGCGTTGGCCGCTGCGCGTGATCACCGTGGTGGGCAGCTGCCCCAGCCCCCACCCCTCCACGGCCATGGCGGCTGTCACCGCGCCGGTCCCGCACGCCAGGGTTTCGGCCTCGATGCCGCGCTCGTAGGTCCGCATGCGCCAGTGGGACGGCCGGGTGCCGGGCGAGATGAAGTTCACGTTCGCCCCCGGCGGCCCCAGCGCCCGGTCGGCGCGCAGGGCCCGGCCCCGGCGCTCCAGATCGACGGCCTCGACGTCGTCTACGAGGACCACGAGATGTGGCACCCCGACCACCCCCAGGACCGCGCGTCGCTCGCCATGGGTGGTGGCCAGGCCCTGGACCGGGTGGGGGGGCTCCGTGGGCGCCAGGCGCAGCTCGGCGCGGCGGTCGTCGGCCAGGCAGCGGCTCTCGAACACGCCCGCGTCGGTCTCCAGCCGCATACCGGCGGCCGGCGCTATGCCCAGCCGCGCCGCGAGGCGCGTGGCGCACAGGGCCGCGTTGCCACACATCGCGGCGTGCGACCCATCGCTGTTGAAGTAGATCATCCGGGCCGAGCCTGAAGCGCTCCCCGGGCCCACGAAGACGAGGCCGTCGGCTCCCACCCCCGAGCCGCGGGCGCAGGCAGCCCGCATGTCGGCCGCCGACCACTCCTCGGGCCCCGACAGCCGCGCGTCCACCATGACGAAGTCATTCCCCGACCCCGTCATCTTGTAGACCGGCAGGCCGATCAGATGCGGCCGAACCAGGCCATCAGTCGCAGGCGCGGGACCATCCAGATCGCTTCCCGCACGATGGCCCGGTTCATCTTGCTCTGGCCTTCGGTGCGGTCCACGAACACGATCGGGATCTCGGCCAGCTTGAGCTTTTTTCGCCATGCGCGAAACGTCATCTCGATCTGAAAGGCGTAGCCGTTGGAGTGCACGCGGTCGAGGTCGATCGTCTCGAGCACGTGCCTGCGAAAGCACTTGAACCCACCCGTGAGGTCCCAGATCCGCAGGCCCGTGACGAGACGGGCGTAGATATTGGCGCAATATGATAGCAACAACCGGCCCATGGGCCAGTTGACGACCGTCACCTTCCCTCCCAGGTAGCGCGATCCCAGCACCAGGTCGGCGCCGGCGATGGCCGTGAGAAACTGCTTTAAGTGCGCCGGGTCGTGCGAGAAGTCGGCGTCCATCTCGAACACATAGTCATAGCCTCGCGCGAGCGCCCAGCGGAACCCCTCCAGGTAAGCGGTCCCCAGCCCCGCCTTGCCGGGACGGTGCAGGGCGTGCACCCGGGAGCCCTGCCCCGCCGCCAGCCCGTCGGCGATCCGGCCGGTGCCGTCAGGCGAATTGTCGTCGACCACCAGGATCTCGAGCCGGGGGTCCTGGGCCAGGATCTGGGGGACGAGGCTCGGGAGATTGGACGCCTCGTTGTATGTGGGGACCACGACGAGCGCCCGCTCAGCCACGTCGCCTCCGGCGGAGCGCGGCTGGCACCGCGAAGGCCGCCAGGACGAGGCTGAGCGATACGAAGCTGATGACCTTTCCCCGCCTGTAGGGCGCCGAACGGTAGGCCAGCTCGACCCGGCGGGCGCCGGCGGGGACCGGGACCGTCAGGAGCGCGTGGTCGCCGCGGAGCACCTCGGCCGGCGCGCCGTCCACGCTGGCCCTCCAGTCCACGTACCAGTTCTCGGACACCAGCAGATAGCTGGAGGTGGGCGGGGCCGGTTCGAGCGCCACGACCATGGCACCGGGCTGCCACGACGTCACGCGGGCGCGGGCGGAGCTGGGGTCCGGCCAAGCGGTGAGGGCCGGCGCGTTCACCCGAGCACTCTCGGGCAGGAACACGACGCGGTCATAGCCGGGTAGGCGTGGGTCGGCCAGAGTCGCCGGGATCTGGTCGTCGGCGACCTTCATCGCGCCGGGGACGACGCGCGCGTAGGGTGGCGTGGTGTCGGCCTCATAGAGGTAGGCCTGCCGGCCCAAGGCGGTTGGCACCGGCCCCATCACGCGGTGATACCCGGGGATGTGCATGGTATCCGGCGCGACGACAAATCGCACGGCCAGCAGATTCCAGAGCCGGGTTGACCCGAGAAGGTAGCGCCACTCGTTCTTCCCGCCCAGGAGCTCGTCGTAGTAGCGCAGCTCGAAGCCGAAGTACCCTAGAACCTGAGGGACATCGTGTCCCTGGAGCACGTTGAGTGGATAGACGCCCAGGTCAAACGCGCGATACGGGCGTGCTGCAGAGCGGAGGTGCGCGACGATGGCATCTTCGCGATGCAGGCCCTCGCGTGGCGGCGGGTGGTAGTGCCAGAAGTGCCGGCCGTCGCGCCACAGGTCCGCCCCCAGCACCAGCGGCAGGACCGTGGCCCACGCGGCGACCGGGATGCGCTGCCGGACGTAGCCGAATCCGAGGAGGGCCGCGGCACCCAACGCCAGGGCGCTCAGCAGTGCTCCGACGCGGATGGTCGATCCGAGGGCCGCCGCCGCCGCCGCCCGCTCCGGCAACGCCAGCGCAAGGGCGATGTTGCCGAACACCCCGGCCAGCGCGAGGGCGGCTATGGCCGCCGCGGCGCCGAGCCAGGCGCGAAGGTGCCCCCGCCCCTCGCCGCGCTCAAGCCGGGCGGCACCGAGCGCCGCGGCCACCGCGGTCATGAAGGCCACGACGTAGAGTGCCATGCCCGGAGCTCGCGTCTTCTTGACGTACGGCATGACGGTCCACCACAGGCGGTAGAACGGCGTGCTCGCGCCCAGGCTGATGAGGAGGAAGAGCAGCCCGATGCCGCCCAGCCACCAGACGAGCCGCCGTCGCCGGTCGCCTAGCCCCAGGATGGCGAGCGCGACGACGGGCAGCCCGAGGTACTCGGAGTGCAGCTTCAGGGGATTCGAGCCCCAGTAGGCGTCGCCGTCGCCGGTGAACCCCGCAAGGAACAACTCGAGGACGTGATCCCACGGGAGGGCGTAGGAGGCCGACCCCGCGAAGCCCTGGTGGTAGCCTTCAGCCCGCGGCGAATGCGGCAGGTACTCCAGGAACGGCAGGATCTGGACGGCGGCGATCCCGAAGCCTACGACCAGCGCGCCGAGCGCGAGCCCGAGCCGGCCCACGCGGCGCCCGGCGGGCTCCGGGTCGGCCTCGCCGAACGTGAGGTACAGGGCGAAGAGTCCCGACGCGATGAGGAGGTAATACGTCATCTGGAAATGCGGGCTCAGGAGGGCGAGCCCGACCACGGTGCTCAGCACCCCGTAACCCCACCACCGCCGCTCGCGCAGGGCGACATGGAGCCCCAGCAGCGCGAGCGGCAGCATCGTGGAGACGAAGAGCTTCCCGTCGTGACCCGGGTTGGGCAGGGACACGAGGATTCCGGAGAGCTGATAGCTCACCCCTCCCACGACGGCGCCCACCCAGGACAGACCCAGGCGCCGCAGGAAGAGGTAGGTGAAGAGCCCGGCCAGGATGTAGTGCAGCACGAACCCGACACCCGTGACGAGGTCGGCCGGCAGGACCAGCCGCAGGAACGCCGTCGGGTAGAACACGTCGCCGTGCCCGACGGTGGCGACGTATGGCAGCCCGCCGAAAATCATGGGATTCCATAGCGGGATGTTGCCCGTGGCGCGCCACTGCGCGGTCTCCCACGCGCGGACGGAATACCCCGCGGCGTACTGGTCGCCGCCCGGGCCCGCTAGCCATTGGCCCCCGAGCATGGGGAGAGCCAGAATCGCGACCCACAGCGTCAGGAGCCCGGCCGCGGCGAGGGCCGGGCGCTTAGGTTCGTACACGCAGGTTCTCCCTGGTCCGTCCCGCGAGCAGCAGGGCGGCGAGCGGGGCAACCGCTTCGCACAGGGTCAGCACCAGCCGCGAGCCGAGGCTGAGGGCCACCGCCCCGCCGCTGCCCAGGGCCGGACTGAGCAGCCCGATGAGGACGATCTCGCGCACGCCGACGCCTCCCGGAGCGAACAGCGCCAGCAGGCCCACAATGTAGCCGAGTGCGAACACGCCGGCAGCCGTCGGGAGCGACAGGGCGCCCGGCAACCCGAGCCCCCGGGCGAGAAGCCAGAATGCGACGCCGTAGGTCACCCAGCTCGTGAGCGACAGGGCCGCGCTCTCCAGCACCGACGCCAGCGGCAGCGGCCGGAACTGGTGCCCCAGCCGCGCGGCTCCCGCGAGCCAGCGGGCCCCGCGGTCCCATGCGAGGATCCCGATGGGCGCGGCGGCGGCGAGCGCCGCCGCGCCCAGGCGCAGCGGCGATTCCGCGCGGGGGGTGGCCGCGGCCACCACGGCAACGGCCGTGCCCAGCCCAAGGGCCTGCATGGCGAATGCCGACGCCCCAGCCGCCCATGCCTCGACGCCGGCGCGTTGCGCCAGGACGATCAGGCCCGCGACGCTCCATATTTTGCCCGGGACGTATCGCCCGAGGTTCACCACGAGCCAGATCCGCGCGGCGTCAGGGTACGGCAGCGGTTGACGCCAGCCGGCGAGGAGGCGTCGCCACGACGCGATCTGGATGGCGTAGGTCAGGAACACGACCATCACCGACAGGGCGAGCCACTGCGGCGCGAGGCTGAGCGTCACGTGCAGCGAGCGGAATTCGTCCCAGTGGCGCGTGATCGCCCGCCACACCATCACCGCTACCACGCCGCCCGCGAGCAGCTGGGCCCCCCAGGTGAGCCACCTACGCATCCAGTGGCTTCCGGTAGACCGCCGCCAGGCGCTCGATGTGGCTCAAGTCTTGACGAACCGATAGAGGATGGAACGGGCGAAGAGCGCGATCATCGGAATCGGTGGGTGCAGGTACGTGCCGCCGATGCCATCGAGGCGGAACCCCGCCGTTTCGGCGAGCCGCGTCATCGTCTGCCAGGTCCACGAGAAGAAGTGTCCCTGACGATCACGAATCCGGAACGCGTTCCAGATGATCTCTTTGACATGGTATGGGTTGGGCACCGAGAGGATCAGCACGCCGCCCACCTTGAGGACGCGATGGATGTCCGCCAGCGTCCTGAACGGGTCGGGAACGTGCTCCAGCACCTCGAGGCAGAAGGCGAAGTCGTAGGAGCCGGCCGAGAACGGGATTCCCCGCGAGATGTCGTGGACGAGGACGTCGGGTCGGGCGAACGCCGGGTCGATCTCGATCCCCTGGTAGCGTACGCCGCCCGGAAGGACACCGCGCAATCCACGATCGCGCGCGCCGATGTCGAGCACGGCGGCGCCCGCCGGGACGCGAGCGAGCGTCGCCGCCTTCCGAAAGCGCATACGCTCTTCCGCGGGCGAATGCCATTCGGTGCGGGCAATGTAGAACTCGGCAAGGCCGCGGCCGCTCGCCGCCATCCGGTCGCTCACGGGAGCCGGTCCGTGTGGGTGCGGCGGTGACGGGTGGTCCGGTTGATGGCTGTGCAGATGGTCAGGGTTCCCTTCCCCACGCCCCACAATCACGGCCCATGCCCAAGGCCCGAGTCGCCGGCGTCGGGCGAAATCTAAGCGGAACCGGACGGCCCCCGCCATGCGCCCGGACGATCTCCGCTCCCATCGACGTCCGTGCGCTCGGCCCCCGCCCACGCGCGCCCACCGGGCGATTGGCCAAGTGCCGGGTGGGCTGACAAACTTCAGGCGAGCGGCCTGGACTGGGCACTACGCGGGAGGTCGTCCCATGGCGAAGGTCTACTACGTCGGCGATTGGGCAGTGGGCTGCGGCCCGCTGTTCGCCGAGACCCCCTTCAACTACGTGTACAAGGGCCTCGATCTGTACTACTACGGGAAGTGGCTGAAGGATGCCTTGGAGTCCGGCGGTCACCACGAGGTGGCCGACGTGCCGACCTGGGAATTCTATAACCTGCCCCCCGGTGCGTACGAGAAGATCCTCGCCACGTACGACGTCTTGATCTTCAGTGACGTCGAGGCGAAGAACTTCCAGCTGCACCCGCAGTTCTTCGATCGCAGCAAGCTGGGCACGCGGGTCCTGACGTTCCCGGATCGCATTCGCTTGACCATCGAGGCGGTGGCCGCCGGCCGGCGGATCATCTTCATGGGGGGGTGGCTGTCCTTCACGGGGGAGCTGGGCAAGGGGGGGTGCAATCGGACTCGGCTGAAGGAGATTCTCCCGGTGCGGTGCCTGGACCACGACGACCTGGTCGAAAGCACCGAGGGCTTCACGGCCGAGCCGACGCCGGGCCACGCGGCGACCTTCCGCGGCGTGGATCTCGCCAGCTTCCCGCCGATCCTCGGCTACAATCGGGTCCTGCCCCGGGACGGGTGCGACGTGTTGCTCAGGGTCAGGGAGACCGGCGATCCGCTCGTCGCGGTGGGGACGTTCGGCAAGGGCAAGGCCCTCGCCTACATGTCCGATCCCGCTCCTCATTGGGGCTGCAACTTCGTCTCCTGGCCGCACTACAGCGCGTTCTGGTTGAGGTGCCTGGACGCGATCGTCTAACGGCGAAGGCCCTGACGCGCCGACACGACGAGCCGGTAGAGTGCCTCGAAGTGCTCGGCCACAGCGGCGGGGTCGAGCCGCCGCCGCAGTGCCGCGCCCGCCGTCGCGGCGAGCCCGCGCGCGGCCGGATCGCTGAGGAGCTCCTCGATCGCGCGGGCGATCTCCCGGGCGTCCGGGCTCACGAGGCGTCCGGCCCCGCTCGTCGGAACGATGTCGCGCACACCGCCTCCGTCGCGGGTGGCCACCACCGGGACGCCCAGGAGCAGGGCTTCCGCGGCCGCGAGGCCGAAGCCCTCTCCCAGCGCGGGGAAGGCGAACACGTCGGCGTCCCCGATGGCCTCGGCGATGCGCGCGGGAGCGACCTCGCCGAGGAAGCGCACCTGGCCGGCGAGGCCCAGCTCGGCGACGCGGCGCTCGAGGCGGATCCGCTCGGGACCGTCCCCGACGATGGTGAGCGGGAGGATCCGCCCGCGCCCGCGGAGCTCGGTCAGCGCTTCGAGCAACAGGTGAATCCGTTTCCGCGGCATGAGTCGGCCGACCGTGACGACGCCGTCGCCGCCCCGGCTGAGGCGCGTGAAGCGGGCGGCATCGATCGGCATCGGCTGGACGACGATCCGCTCCGGGTCGATCCCGGTCGCCCGCGCAGCCCGGTCCGCGAGGTCCGAGGAGACCGCCGTGACCGCGGCGGCCCCGCGCAATATGCGCCGAGCGACGACCCGTGCCGTCGCCGATCCCTCGAGGAGCACCACATCCATGCCGTGGAGTGTCACGATGTACGGCCGACCGGCGAGCCACGCACTGAGGCCGCCGGGAATCCACCAGTGCGCGTGTACGACATCGAGTCGCTCCGCTGCCCAGAGACGTCGGAGGACCCGCGTCTGCCGCCACACGAGGGAGCCGAACCAGACCAGACCGGCCGGCGAGCGGGCCGCGGCGATCATGGAGCCCCGGTAGGCGAGCGTTTCGAAGCGTGCGGGGGCGTAGCGGACGCGCGTGACGGGCACCTGGTGGCGGACGCCCTGCCCTCCCCTTCCCTCGTCGGCCGGTGCGACGACGTGCACGGCGTGACCGCGCGCGTCGAGCCCCAGCACCAACCGCTCGATGAATGCGCCGGCCACGTCGCCGTCGTGACGGGGGTAGGCGTGCGTCAGGACGGCAACGCGCAAGGGGGGACGAGCCGTTTTCAGCTCGGCCAGATCGTGGGGACTCGACGCGCCGGGACGAATTCCAGCCGCGCCTGAGCCTCATGACACACGCGCACGACGGCCTCGAGGTTCGTCCGCAGGCTCTCAATGCCGTACAACCGGCTGCGGTTCAGCACCAGCTCGTCGGCGTGAAACTGCGTGACGAACACCAGCGGCCTCCCGGCCCCGTCGGGCCGGCGCAGCAGCGTCCGGAGCTCCGCCACGAGCGGGGCAAAGAGCCGCGGGCGGGCGGTGACGTTGATGCAGTACGTGGGTCGGCGCACGGCCTGCCACAGCTGCCCGGGGTCCCTCGTCTTGCGGGCGAGCTGGACGCCGCTCACCAGCGCCCAGGGCAATGACGTGGAGACGAAGCTCGGCGCTTCGAGGAGCCGGCCGGGCTGCTCGGTTCCCTCGGCCGGGCGCCGGTAATCGGCGTGAGACGGCCGAAACGGCGACCGCGGCGACGCATACCAGTCGAAGAGGTTCTCACGTCTCGCGGACGCCCGTGCGGTAAGCGTGCGATAGCCGGGGATGGCCGAGAACTCCACCGCGATGCCCAGGTCTTCCAGCGCGCGGCAGGCGCGGTTGTTGAGGTACGCCCACCCCATCCGCACGCTCGTTGGGGGGCCGGGGAGGCAGGTGACGAGATCCTCGTGGGCCTGGTGGAGCATCTCAACCTGCCAGTCGATGTCTTCGATCTCCTGATACCAGGTCCGGGTTCCGTGACCGCGTCGCCAGAAGTGGGGATGCCAGCCCAGCTCATCCCCGCTCGCGCGCAGGGATCGCAGCAGGGGCTCGTGGGTCCGAGCGAACCAGCCGTCGTGGCCCTCCAGCTCGCGGACCTGCTCGTCGGCCCGGATCAGCCAAGTGATCACCGGCGCCCGTCCGGCCTCATCGGTGACCCCGTGGAGCAGCTCCTTCAGAGCGGGGATGCCCTCCCTCGCCCCCCGCCACGAGAGCCCGTCGGACGGCTGGGGGACGCCGTCCAGGAACCCGAGCCGATCGGGATCGACATCGCACCCGATGACGGCGTAGACGGTCCGCACGGAATCACCAGAGATTGTCGAGGTCTGAATCAAAGAAGTCCACGCGGATCCGCCCCGCGATGCCCGCGGCGAGGACCACCGGGTAGGGGCGGACGATATACATGCCGGCGGATCTGAACGGCGGCGCATCCACCGTGGAGCTCAGGCCGACGACGCCATAGGTGCCGCGCGCGTCGTCGAGCGCGAACCGCATGGCCTCGGCGAGCAGATCGCGCGTGGCGGTCGGGGACCCGACGAACGAGCAGACCTTCACCAGATCCATGTCCTTCACAAGGTGCCGAGCCCGTCGGTACACGATGTAGCCGTCGATCGCCCCCGCGCGATCGCGGTGCAGGAACGTGACGTACGTCCGCTTCGGCTGGGCCAGCTTGTAGTTGAGGTACTCGGCGCCCCGCTTCCCATACAGCTCGTAGCGACGCTTCAAGAGGTCGTCCCAGATCGCATCCCACTCCGGCCGAAACCGGGTGATGGGCTCGAGCGTCCCGAACCGGACGCGCGTCTCCGGTCGCACGAACGCGTTCGCGAGGCGCACGAGCGGCCCGAGGGTGATCGACTTGTTCCAGTAGGCGAGGGCCTTGCCAGGCCGGAAGAACCTCGCGTAGTAGCGGCTTCCGTCGCGCCTGATCTGGTGGCCGCGGCGGAGATACGCCGGCTCGATGGCGGGGACGACGCCGACCGCCGCGTACTTCAACCCGGCGCCATCCTCGCAGGCCTTGAGCAGGCCGCGGCCCGCCGCCTTCCGCACGGCATCGTCGGACATGTCGAGCACGAGCGTCACGCCCCATCCCAGAGTCACGGGCGGGCGGCTGTCGGCGTAGCGAAACTCATGCGCAATCTGCGCGATGTGTCCCACCACCCGGCCGCCCGCCAGAGCCAGGTAGCGGCGGCATCGCTGCCAGTCGTAGAGCGAGCGCTCCCCCAGCTCCGGATGATCCGGGCTCCACCGGCGCATCATGGTGAGCGTCTCGGCGAGGTATCGCTCGTCAAACGGGATGATATCGACGTCCATCGCGTTATCGTGCGGATCGGCTCACGGGAGGATGTCAACCCAGCCCGTGGCATTCGCGACCACGGCCCGGCCGGTGCCGGGATCGAAGCCGATGCGACGAGGGAGTCCGCCGACCGGAACGACCCGAGCCACGGTCCGAGCCGCGCGGTTGATCACTGCCACCGCCCCGGGGATTCCCGCGTACAAGGTGGTGCCGTCGGGGGAGAGGGCAAGGCCGAAGGCACCGCCGGGCAGAACGATCGTTCCGATCGTCGCTCCCGTCGCGGTGCTGAGGACATGGACACGCGCGGAGGACTCATTGGCCACGTACAGCTCCTGGCCGTCGAGGGACACCGCGAGGCCCTGCGGCAGGCCGCCGACCGAGAACTGTCGGCCCAGCGTGTTGCCGGTGGTGTTCACCTCGACCACGAGGCCCGTCTGAAACGTGCTGACGTAGAGCACCGGATTCGTCGGGTGGAAGGCCAAGCCGTTGGGTGAGCCGCCCGCGAACAGGGCCGTGTCGACGGCCCGCGTGGCCGCGTCGATCGCGAACACCGATCCTTCATTGCCCGTGGCGTAGACGAAGGCGCCACTGGGCGACACCTCCACCACAAAGGGATCGGCGGGCACGGCAACCGTGCCAACCTGAATCCCGGCGACGACGCCGATCACGCCGACGTTTCTGGAGCTCTGGTTGGTGACATAGGCGGAGTCGCCCGCAGGGTTGAACGCCACCTGCGTGGGCACGCCGCCGACCCCAATGGTGGCGGTCACCGTGCGCGTCGCCAGGTCGATCCGGGCGACGCTGGCCGCGTCACCGAGCGTTGCCAGCGCGAGCCGATTCTGTGCCACGTCGAGGCCGTACGCGGCACCGGCGACCGGAATCCGGTAGAGCACGACGAGGGCGGCGGTGTCCCGGCCCTGGAGACCGGCGGCGGCGACGACGTCGGCATAGCCGATCGCCACCCCCTGCGCGTTACCGCCACTCGTCACCGACACCACCCCGCCGTCGCTGGTGGACCACGTGACCGGCACGCCGGGGAGCGGCTGACCGGCGTCGCCGGTTACCTGCGCGCTCAGCTGGAGGGTCGCACCCGGCGTGAGCGCGGCCGCGGCGGGTGTGACTCCCACGTGGAACATGGTCACGGTCGTCGGGACAGTCACGGCCACCTGTGCGTCGGCAGCGGCCTGCACGATGATCTGACAGCTTCCCGAGGTCACACCTGTTACCGTGCCCTCGTCGTCCACCTGGGCGACCGCCTCGTTCGTGGACACGAACACGACCTTGGGGTTGGCGATCTCGTCACCACCCCCATCGAAGGCGCGCACGGTGAGCTGTTGGGACGCGGTGACCTCGAGGAGCAGCGACACGGGGGTGACCACGATATTGGCCGGGACAACGGGCTCCGTGGACGACTTGCACCGGGTGAGCGTCGCGGTGGCGACGAGCCCGGCAAGCATGGCTGTTGCGCGGTACATGATGGGTCCTCCTCCCTCATATCGACCGTCGCGGGCGGCGCGGGGGCCGGAGGCCCCCCGACGATACCCACGCATCATTGGCGGCCGCAAGTAGGGCGCGATGCGCGCCATCACGGGGCCAGGGCTAGCGAAGCAGATCCACCCAGCCGGCTTCGTTCGCCACGATCGCGAGCCGTGTGCCCGCGTCCACGGCGACCCCGCGAGGCAGGCCACCGGTGACCACCGTCCGGACCACCTGGCGGGTGAGGCGGTCGATCACGGCCACCTTGCCATCCCACAGCAGGCTCGCGTAGAGGCTCGTCCCGTTCCCGCCCAGAGCGAGCCCGAACGCGCCGCCCTCGAGTGGCACAGACGCCACCGCGCTTCCCGTCCGGAGGTCGATCACGTGCACGCGATTGGTCCTCTCATTGGCCACGTACAGCTCGGACCCGTCCGGTGAGAGCGCCAGTGCTTGCGGGCGCCCGGACAGCGAGAAGGTGCGCGCATTTGTCATCGTGCGCCCGTTCACCTCCATAACCGTGCCCCCGTCGCGGGTCGCGACGTAGAGCAGCGTGTCGTTCGGGTGGAGCAGCATGAAGTGCGATGTGGCCGGGAGTGGCATCGAACCCGCGGCTTCGCGGGTGGCACGGTCAACCCGGTAGAGGGTGTTCGTGTTGGTGGCCACGAACAGCCAGGTGCCGTCCGCGGTCACCTGGAGCGGCACGGGGTCTCCCACCGTGGGCACCAGGGCCTGCTGGACACCTGCGGCCACGTCGATGATGCTGACGGACTGGGCGCTCTGGTTGCTGACGTAGGCCTTCGTCCCCGCGGCGCCGAATGTCACTCGGGTCGGCACGCCCCCCACGGCAACGGCCCAGCCGAGCGCTCGCGCTTGCCGCGCCGCTGCGTGCCGTGATCGCCGCGGTGCCCAACGAGACCGCCGTGACCAGGCCGGTGGGCGTGACCCGCACGACCACGCTGTCGGACGTTTCGAACATGAGGGAGGGGTTGCTGACGACCGTGCCGTCGACGGTCCGTACGGTGACGGTGAGCTGGCGGGTGGCGCCGAGGACCAGGTTCAGGAACTCGGGGCTCACCGTCACCTCTTGAGGGCCCTCGGGCCCCGTGCTGTCGCCGCATGCGAGGCAGAGCGTGGCGGCCACAGCCGTCAGGCGCAAGGCAGCCACGCCACCGGACAACGTCACGCCGACCGTGCTCCGTCTAGTCCAACCGTTGCGTGAGGCGGGTCAGGCCAACCGCCTCAACGCGCTGCAAGGTGCATGCTTCCGGCTGGCGTGTCCATTCCCGGGGTGTGTGTGGCGCCCGCGCAACGAGCCGAACCGAGCCTCACCCTACCGCTGGCCCCGGGCCGCAGCGTCACGGCCAACAGGGGGCTGGGTTGCACGATCTGTCTCGCGCAGCTGGGCCAGCTCCCGCCCGAGCGCCCGTACCTCCTCCCGCAGCCCCGCCACCATCTCGCCCACGAACCCGAACCCGAAGAGCGACACACCCGAGATCACCAGCACCATGATCAGGTCGAGCAGCGGCCGGAAGCCCACGCCGAACACGTAGCGCTGGATCAGGGCGAAGACGCCGGCGAGGAAGCCCAGGAGAAAGAGGAGCGCGCCCGAGACGCCGAAGAACAGCATCGGCCGCCGGCCGAAGCGCAGCTGGAACCACACCGACAGCAGGTCGAGCACGCCCACGGGAATCCGGCCGAGACCGAACTTGGAGCGTCCGGCATGGCGTGGGTGAACGGGAACCGGGCGCTCGGCGAGCCGGAACCCCTGCGCCGCGGCGATCACCACCATGAACCGGTGCCAGTCGGGGCGCGTGGGCACGATGTCCATCACCTCACGGCGGTACGCTTTCACCGAGTTGAGATCGGTCACGCGCACGCCGAACAGGTGGCGACACAGCGCGTTGTACACCCACGACACGAAGCGCTTGTCGTACTGCCCCTGCTTGGCGCCGGTCACGAGGTCGGCCCCGCCGGCGAGGATCGGAGCCACGAGGGCCGGAATGTCCGCCGGGCGGTACTGGAGGTCGGCCGGATAGAAGACGAGCACGCGACCCCGGGCGGCGTCGGTGCCCGAGCGCAGCGCGTCGGCGATGCCGTGCTGGGCGCGGTGCGTCACGGTGCGCACGAACGGGTGCCGGGCGGCCAGCTCGCGCAGCACGTCCGCCGTGCCGTCCCGGCTGCCGTCGTCCACGACGACGACCTCGCAGGCGTAGGGGAGCGGCAGCAGCGCCTCCCGCGCCTGCCGCACGAACTCCGGGAGGCTCTCGGCCTCGTCCTTGGCCGGGACGAGGATGCTGACCTCGGGCGCGGTGGCGGGGGTCGCGAGGCTCACAGGCGCCGGCGCATCCGGGCGGGGAGCACGCCCAGCTGGTCCCGGTACTTCGCCACGGTGCGGCGGGCGATCTTGACGCCGCGCTGCTCGAAGATCTCCACGATCTGCTGGTCGGTCAGCGGGTCCTTCGGGGCCTCCTCGGCGATCATCTTCTTGATCTGGGCCTTGATCGCCCGGGCGCTCGCGTCCTCCCCGGTGGTGGTCGAGAGGCCGCTCGAGAAGAAGAACTTGAGGGGCAGCAGGCCCCGCGGGGTCTGTACGTACTTCTCGTTGGTCACCCGGCTCACGGTGCTCTCGTGCATGTCCACGACGTCGGCGACCTCGCGCAGCGTGAGCGGCTTGAGGTACTCGACGCCCTTCTCGAAGAACTCGCGCTGCCGGTCCACGATGAAGTTCATGACCTTGAGCATCGTCTGGCGGCGCTGCTCGATCGCCTGGATCATCCAGTGGGCGCTGTTGAGCCGCTGGTTGATGAACTCACGGTTCTCGCCCTGGAACTGCTTCTTGTCCCGCGCGATGTCCTGATAGGTCTTGGAGATCCGCAGCCGGGGCAGGCCCCCGTCGTTCAAGAATACGTGGTACTTGTCGTCGATCTTCTGGACGACGAGGTCGGGCGTGATGTACCCCTCACCGCCCGCCGAATGCTGGAGCCCGGGCTTGGGATCGAGCTTCGCCAGGTCGTCGGCCACGCGCTGCACCTCAGCGGGCTGGAGCCCGAAGCGCTTGCCGAGGTCGCTCCAGCGGTGCGCGATGAGATCGTCGAAGGCCTCCTTGACCAGGCGGTAGGCCAGTGTGTCGATCTGCCGTTGCTCCTCGAGTTGGAGCAGCAGGCACTCGCGCAGATTGCGCGCGCCCACTCCCGGGGGGTCGAGCCGCTGGATCACACGCAGCAGCTCCTCGGCCTCCGCCGGGGTGTAGCGCAGGACCTCGGACGCGGGCTCCGTGTCGGACTCGGCCGCGTACTCCTCCAGCAGCTTGTTGGCCCCGGCCACGATCTCCTCGAGGCTGGCGACCAGGTACCCGTCCTCGCCGATATTGCCGAGAAACTCCTCGGCCAGGAGCTGTTGCCGGGGGGTGAGGTCGAGCAGACCGACCTGCTCGCGCAGGTAATCGATGAGGTCGCGGCCCTCGACCGGGACGGGCTCGACGTACTCGCGGGCCTCGCTCAGGTCCCGGACGCCGCTGCCCGGCTGGGCGTCCTCGTCGAGCAGAATCCGCTCCCAGTCGGGCTCGTCGCTCCCGGCCTTCTCGGGCTCGGCGGCGGCTTCGTCGGCCACGGCAACCTCGGCCTCGTCGGGCTCCTCGAGCTCCAGGAAGGGGTTGCTGAGCAGCTCCTGCTTGAGGTGCTGCTGCAAATCGAGCAGCGGCATGTACAGCAGGTCCATCGCCTGGTACAGGCGTGGATTGATCCGCAGCTCCTGGCGGAGCGCGGCGTGCTGCTGGAGGCCCGTCTTCATCGCGCTCACGCGGCCTGCGACAGCCGCGCGCGCAGGCGCGCGGTGAGCGTGGGTCCGAGATAGAGGTCCGCCACGCGATCGTCGAACACGAGCTCGCGCACGGTGCCGGAGACCTGCACCCGGCCCTCGAACATGATGTAGGCGCGATCCACGATGTCGAGCGTCTGCTCGACGTTGTGATCGGTGATCAGTACCCCGATCCCCCGATGGCGCAGGCCGGCCACGATGGTCTGGATGTCGTGGACGGCGATCGGGTCCACGCCCGCGAACGGCTCGTCGAGCAGCATGAACTTCGGCTCCGTGACGAGCGCGCGGGTGATCTCGAGGCGGCGTCGCTCCCCGCCCGACAGCTGGTAGCCCTTCTGGGCGCGCAGGTGCTTGATCGCGAGCTCGTCGAGCAGGGTTTCCAGGCGCGCGCGCCGCTCGCCGTCGGGGAGCGGCAGGGTCTCGAGGATGGCGAAGACGTTCTCTTCGACCGTGAGCTTGCGGAAGACGGACGGCTCCTGCGCGAGGTAGCCGATGCCGAGCCGCGCCCGGCGGTACATCGGCTCGCCGGTGAGCTCGCGCCCGTCCAGGCGAATGCGCCCGGCTTCGGCCCGGATCAAGCCGGTGATCATGTAGAACGTCGTGGTCTTCCCCGCCCCGTTGGGACCGAGGAGGCCGACGATCTCCCCCTGCATGAGCCGGAGGCTCACGTCGTTCACGACGCGGCGTCCCTTGTAGCTCTTCACGAGGCCGTCCACCTCGAGCCGGCTCGCGTCGCGCAGCACGGGGTGCTCCCCGCTCGACGACTCGGCGCGCGCGAGGGACTGCTCGGCGGCCGCGAGCAGACGCGCGGCGCCCCGGTCGGGCGCGCCGGTGAGCTGGGCCCAGACGGCCGGCGCGAACGCCACGGGCGCGTCCCCCCACAGCACGCCCGCCGGCACCACGACGACGCTCAAGAGGGCGAGTCGCGGCAGCACCGAGCCGCCCAGGTGGGCGCGCGCGTCGTCGAGCGACAGGGTCCCGGCCTCCGGAGCGCCGCCGGGGCGGGCATGCGCCAGGATCGTGAGGAACGCCTCGCGGTAGGCGACCGCCAGCTCGCGGAACGTCGCCCGCCCACCGGGGTCGGCGATGCGGGCGAGGGCCGCGGCCGCCAACGCGAGCGACGAGTCGCGCGTCGCCAGCAGCTCGGCGAGCGGCCGGGTCGGAGGGACGGCAGTCGGTCCGGTCATCGCGGCGTGCCCGGACGGGCCCTGGGGGCGGCCGGGGCGGTGGTGCGCGCCGCCGTGTCGCGCGCCGCCGTGTCGGGGGCGGCCGGTCGCAGCGCCTCGAGGTGCACGCCATCGGCCCGGCCGCTGACGACGACGCGGTCGATCTCGTCACCCTTGAGGGCGATGTCGATGCGCGTCCCGCGGGAGTAGTTGAGGGCGGGCGGACCGGCGCGCTCGCGCTCGTACAGGTGGGTCAATGCCCGCGCGGCTCCCCGGGCGACGAGCTGCCGCAGCTCGGGGCTGGGCCGGCCGGCGGAGTCCGGCACCGGCTCGAAGCGTGCGACGATCGTGTCGCCGGCGAGCCAGTCCACGTCGGCGGCGGTGACAGCGGAGTCCGGCCGGGACGTGGAGAACGCGCGGCCGAAGGCGCGGATCTCGCGCAGCACCTCCTCGGGCGCGTCCAGGGCGAGCGAGTCGGCCTGCACGGTATTGCGAGTGGACACGGCGTGCGGGCGCGCCGAGTCGCCCCAGGCGAACGCCTGCTGCAGCTGGCGGCGCTCGAGGGCCAGGTGGATGGTGTCCGCCGTGAGGCGCCAGTCTTCGCCGCTCGCCTCCCCCGCCCCGAGCGCCCGGACGGTGCGGATCTCTCGCTCGGCCAGAGCGAAGTGGATGCGCCGGCCCACGAGCCGGTAGGGCCGGCCGCTCTTGCCGTCGAGGCGGGGCGAGCCGACCATGATCCCGCTGCCCGCCCCTTCGTCGAGGGCCATGGAGTCGGCCTGGCCGGCGAGGTCGCTGCGGTCCACGGTGGCGCGCCCGGCCACCCAGATCCGGTCGTTGCCCCGGATCCGGACCCGGTCGCCCACGATCACGTAGGGCTCGCCCGAGTCCGGGCGGCTGCGATACTCGAGGGTCGGGCGGCCGGTGGCGTAGAGCTCGGCCGTGTCTCGGAGGCCGGAGGCGGCGCGGCGGTAGCTCAGGTTCGGACCCCGCAGCGTCGAGCCGGTGGCGCGGTTCACGGCCACCACCTGGCGGTGCGCCTCGAACAGCTCCTGCCGCATGAAGTAGGCGGCCGTGGTGGCGTCGAGCGCGAAGGCGGAGTCGCGGATGCGCACGTTGCCGAGCATGTCGAAGCGGCCCGGCCCGGCGAACCAGGCGACGCTGTCGGCGACGAGCGTGCTGCCGGTGCCCTCGCAGTGCGCCCAGACGCCGCCGCCGGCGTAGAAGTTGGTCTCGCCGGGTGCCACCTCGACCTGGCGGCCCTCGCGTCCGACCGAGTCGATCGCCACCCGGCAGGGGCGTCCGGCGCGGCCGGTGTCGCCCTGAGCCTGCGGCAGGAGCACGAGCAACAGCAGGGTGGCGGTCATTGGTCGGGCAGCGTGAACCGGCCGCCGGTGCCTTTCGGCCGGAGGGCCACGACGTTCTTGAAGCTCGGGTCGGAGGTGAACCCCTCGCCCTCGATGTGGCGGTCGGGGGCGTCGAACACGAAGGGCCGGTCGGAGGTGACCTGGTTGCGCCCCTGGCTGAACCGCAGCACGTCGGTCGTGAGGCGCCGCCCGTCGGTGGTCACGACCAGCACGTCATGGCGGCCCTCCATGTCGCCCGTGCGCCAGTGGTAGGTGCCCTCCTGCGCGGTGAGGGTCGAGGTCTGGGCGCCGGTGAGCTCGTAGAACGTGACGGTGACGTGGCGCAGCTCGGCGCGCTGCGTCGCGCCGTAGAAGAACGCGGTGTCGGCGCGGACGCGGGCGCGCACCACGCCGTCGGTCGTCACGACGTGCACCATGCCGAAGAGCACCTGATCGGCGGTGTCCGCGGCCTGCATGGTGGCGGTGGGGCGGACGCCGTCGCTGCACGCGACGAGCGCGAGCGCAGTGAACGCCACCGTGGGAGCACAGAGCAGGGAGCAGTCCCTCGCGCGCGCCGCCACCCCACGGGGCGCCGAACGTACAGCTCCGTGCGCCCCGCTCCCTCTGGTCATACCGCCCCCGCGCGCATCAGATCGTGTAGGTGCACGATGCCCACCACGCGCCGTCCGCCGTCGAGCACCGGGAGGGCCATGATCCCGTGCCGCTCCATGAGCTCCACGGCGGCGCTGGCGAGCTGGTCCGCGGTCGTGGCCTTGGGGCTGCGGGTCATGATGTCCCGGACCGGGATGTCGAGGAAACGGTCGGTACGCTCCATGAGGCGGGTGAGATCACCCGCGGTGACCACGCCGGCCAGGCTGCCGGCCTCGTCCACCACCGCGACGGTGCCGCGCCGCTCGGCGAGCTGCACGACGCACTCTCGCATCGGGCGGTCGGCGGTGAGCACCGGGAGGTCGCGCGTGAGCATCACGTCGGCGACGCGCAGCAGCAGGCGGCGGCCGAGCGCGCCTCCCGGATGGAGGGCTGCAAAGTCCTCGCGGCGGATCCCCTTCTGTTCGAGCAGGGTGACGGCGAGGGCGTCGCCCAGGGCGAGGGCCACGGTGGTGCTGGCCGTCGGGGCGAGGGTCTCGGGGCACGCCTCCTCGCGCACGGAGCCGTCGAGCACGACCGTGGCCTGGCGGGCGAGGGGCGACTCGAGGTCGCCCGTGATGGCGATGATGGGGACGCCCAGCCGCCGGAGCTGATCCACGAGTCCGAACAGCTCGTCGGAGGCGCCACTCTTGGACAGGAGCATGGCCACGTCGTCGCGCCCGACGATGCCGAGGTCGCCGTGCAGCGAGTCCACAGGATGGAGGAAGGCCGCCGGCGTGCCGGTGGAGGTGAGCGTCGCCGCGATCTTGCGGGCGATGAGCCCGGATTTGCCGACCCCGGAGACGATGACGCGGCCTTTGGCGGCGGCGAGGAGGCCCACCGCGCGGGCGAAGGCGTCGTCCCGGGCGAGGCGGTCGGCCACGCTTCGGATGGCGTCCGCCTCGAGCGCCAGGATCTGGCGGCCGCGCTCAGGGAGATCCGACGGGCCGGTGGGCGGCATCGCCCCGCTCTTCCAGGTAGTGCGTCACGACGTCATCCCAGACGCCGCGGGCCCTGAGCAGCGCCTCGGCGATCTCGCGCACGGCGCCGTGGCCCCCGGGGGTCCGGGTGACGAGCGCGGCCGCGGCCTTCGCTTCGGGCACCGCGTTGGCCACGGCGATCGGAAGCCCGACACGCCGCAGCAGCGGGAGGTCGGCCAGATCGTCGCCCACGAAGGCGCAGTGGGCCCACGACACGTCGCGCCGCTGCAAGACCTCCTCGAATGCCGGCAGCTTCCTGTTGCTCTGCACGACCTCGTCCACCTTCAGCTCGCGCGCCCGCAGATCGGTCGCCTCGGAGCGTCGAGCGCTCACCAGCGCCACCGCGAGCCCCGCGTCGCGCAGCAACTTGATGCCCAACCCATCCTGGATGTCGAAGCGCTTGAGCTCGACCGCGTGCCCGGCGGTCGTGCCGATGTAGAGTCCGCCATCGGTGAGCACGCCGTCCACGTCGAAAGCGACGAGGCGGATGCGGCGGGCGAGTCCCGGGTCGATCACGAGGCCACGACCCCCTCCCGCACCCGGTGCCAGACCTCGAGCGCGGCGGCGACGAGGTCGGAGAGTTCGTCCAGCGGGATCATGTTGGGGCCGTCGCTCGGCGCGTGATCGGGATCGGGATGGGTCTCGAGGAAGAACGCGTCGGCGCCGGCGGCCGCGGCCGCGTAGAGCAGCGGCGGGATGAACTCGCGCAGGCCCCCGCTCGCCCCCTCGGAGCCCCGCCCGGGCTGCTGCACCGCGTGCGTCGCGTCGAAGATGACGGGCGCCGCGCACGCGGCGCGCAGGCGCGCGAAATTCCGCATGTCCACGACGAGATCGCCGTAGCCGAAGAACGTCCCGCGCTCAGTGACCGCGACCTCCGGCGCGCCCCCGGCGCGGATCTTCTCGACCGCGCCGGCCATGCCTTCGGGCGACATCCACTGACCTTTCTTGACGTTCACGGGCCGGCCGGCCCGCCCTGCGGCGAGGAGCAGGTCGGTCTGACGGCACAGGAAGGCCGGGATCTGGAGCACGTCGGCGACCTGCGCGGCGGCGCGGACCTGGGCGGGCTCGTGGACGTCGGTGAGGACGGGCAGGCCGGTGGCCTCGCGCACCCGCGCCAGCGCGCGCAGGCCGGGCTCGATCCCCGGACCGCGAGCGCCCGCCAGGCGGGAGCGGTTGGCCTTGTCGTAGGAGGCCTTGAAGATGACGGGCAGACCCTGGCGCCGCGCGAGCTGCGCGAGCGCCTCGCCGACCCGGAGGTTGAGCTCGTCGGACTCGACGACGCAGGGCCCCGCGATGAGGAACGGGGCCGGGGCGAAACGCCGCCCGGCGAGGGTCACCCGAGTCCGGCGACCTCCGGGGTCGCGGCTCCCGGGGCGTGCGCGCCCGGCGCAGCGGGCGCGGCGCCGCGGCGGTAGGCGAGCGCCGCCTGCACGAAGCTCGCGAACAGCGGATGGGGCCGCATCGGCCGCGACCTCAGCTCCGGATGGAACTGGCACCCGATGTACCACGGGTGGTCGGGCAGCTCGATCATCTCGACCAGCGCTCCGTCGGGGGAGAGGCCGGAGCACCGCATGCCGTGCTCGGCGAGCAGATCGCGGTAGGCGTTCGACACCTCGTAGCGGTGGCGGTGCCGCTCGCTCACCTCGGCGGCGCCGTAGATCCGGGCGACGCGCGAGCCCGGGCGCAGGCGACACGGGTACGCGCCCAGGCGCATGGTGCCGCCCATCTCCTGAATGCCTTCCTGCGAGCGCATCAGCGCGATCACGGGATGCTCGCACTCGGGCTCGAACTCGCTCGAGTTCGTGTTGGCGAGCCGGCACACGTTGCGCGCGAACTCGATGATCGCGGTCTGCATCCCGAGGCAGACCCCGAAGAACGGGAGACCATGCTCGCGCGACCAGCGAATGGCCTCCAGCATGCCCTCCACGCCGCGCACGCCGAACCCGCCCGGCACCAGGAGCCCGTCGAAGGGGGCGAGCAGCTCGGCCGCGGTCTCCTGGTCCGTGAACCGGTCGGAGGAGACCCAGGTGATCGTGACGCCGGCATCGTTCGCGATGCCGCCGTGGACGAGCGCCTCGTGGATGCTCTTGTAGGCGTCGGCCAGCTCCGTGTACTTCCCCACCACCGCGATGCGCACCTGATCCGTCGGCCGGAGGATACGGTCGACCATCGTCGCCCAGGCCCGCAGGTCGGGCTCCTTGCTCTCGAGCTGGAGCCGCCGGCAGACCTCGCGATCGAGCCCCTGCTCGTGGAGCGTGAGCGGGATCTCGTAGATCGAGCGGACGTCCGGGCTCTCCACCACGCAGCCGAAATCGACGTTGCAGAAGAGCGCGATCTTGCGCTTGATCTCCTCGGAGAGGGGCCGCTCGGTGCGGCAGATCAGGATGTCTGGCTGGATCCCGATTTCCATGAGCTCCCGCACCGAATGCTGCGTCGGCTTGGTCTTCAGCTCGGCCGTGGCCGAGATGTAGGGGACCAGCGTGAGGTGGACGAAGAGCGCATTGTCCCGCCCCACCTCCTGGCGGAACTGGCGGATCGCCTCGAGGAAGGGCAGCGACTCGATGTCGCCCACTGTCCCGCCGATCTCGGTGATCACGACGTCGTGGTCGGGGGCCAGGCGCCGGATCGCCATCTTGATCTCGTCGGTGATGTGCGGGATCACCTGGACGGTCGAGCCCAGGTACTCGCCGCGCCGCTCCTTGGTGATCACCGACAGATAGATGCGTCCCGTCGTGACGTTGTTGACCTGCGACAGCGAGCGATCGATGAACCGCTCGTAGTGCCCCAGGTCGAGATCGGTCTCGGCGCCGTCGTCGGTCACGTACACCTCACCGTGCTGGAACGGCGACATGGTGCCCGGATCGACGTTGATGTACGGATCGAACTTCTGGATCGTGACCTTGAGGCCGCGCTCGGCGAGCAGCCGGCCCAGTGACGCCGCCGCGATTCCCTTGCCGAGCGACGAGACCACGCCGCCCGTGATGAACACGTACTTCGTCGAGCTCACCGACTCACCTCCTTGAGCTGGCGATGGACATGGGCTTCCGCCCAGGCGAGATCCGCGGGCGTATCGATGCCGGGCGCCACCGCCTCGTCGAGCAGCACCACGCCGATCGCGACCCCGTGCAGCAGCGGCCGCAGCTGCTCCAGACGCTCCCAGGTCTCCTCGGGAACCGGCGGCAGGCGCACCCAGCGCTCCAGCGCGTCGCGGGTGTAGGCGTAGACGCCGATGTGCTGGCGGTAGGCCGCGGCCCCCCGGCCGTCGCGGTCGCACGGGATCGGGGCGCGCGAGAAGTAGACGGCACGGCCGCGGGGGTCCACCACGACCTTGACCCGGGCGGGATCGCCGGCGAGGGCGGCGTCGAGCGGCGCGGCTGCCGTTCCGATGGGGGTCTCGGCGGACACCCGCGCGACGGCTCCGCGCACCGCGGCGGCGGGCACGAACGGCTCGTCCCCCTGCACGTTGACGATGACGTCGAACTCGTGAAACGCCGGCCGGCGGGCGACCTCGGCCACGCGCTCCGTGCCGGACTCGTGGCCGGCCGCCGTGAGCACGGCCTCGTAGCCCGCCCGCGTCACGACGTCCACGATCTCGCGGGCGTCGGTCGCCACGACCAGCCGATCGCACAGCGCGAGCTCTGCCAAGCGCCGTGCGACGCGGAGAATCAGCGGCTCGCCGGCGAGGGGCAGCAGGGGCTTGCGGGGGAGGCGGCTCGAAGCGAGCCGGGCCGGGATCACACCGAGGAGAGGCACAGGCCAAGATACAAAAGTCGTGCCGTGGAGTCTAGGTCGTGGCCTCCACCACCCGCAAGAAGTTGTGGAGCAGGCGCTTGCCGTGTTCGGTCCCGATCGATTCCGGATGAAACTGGACGCCGTACACGGGGTGGCGCCGGTGCTTCATGGCCATCACTTCGGACCGGCTCCCGGGGCCCTCCGCGCACCACGCCGTCGCGACCAGGTCGGCCGGGAGCGAGGCGGCCTCGACGACGAGCGAGTGGTAGCGCATCGCCGTGAACGGCGACGGGATCCCGTCGAACAGCTCGTCCTGGTCGTGCACGATCGGTGAGGTCTTGCCGTGCATGAGGCGCTCGGCGCGCACCACGCGTCCCCCGAAGGCCTCCGCGATCGCCTGGTGGCCCAGGCAGACGCCGAGGATGGGGGCGCGGCCCGCGAGGGCGGTGACGAGGGGGACGAGAATGCCGGCGCGCGCCGGGACGCCCGGGCCCGGCGACAGCACCGCGGCGGTGGGACTGAGGGCGAGCAGGCCCTCCACGCTGATCGCGTCGTTGCGGTATACGACGGGCGCGGCGCCCAGCTCGCCCAGATACTGGACGAGGTTGTAGGTGAAGGAGTCGTAGTTGTCGAGAACGACGAGCATGATGCCGGGGCGGCGGCGAGGGCTCGCCGCCGCCCCCCCAATTCCCCTAGCTCTTCCTGGGTGGGAATTCCGCGAGGATCTCGGTGATGGCCTCGTCGATCTTCTCGCGCGCCTCCTCCTGGCTGCGCACGGCGTCCGAGGCGGTGCCGCGCCACACCAGGGCCCGCTCCTTGCCGTCGATGATGTCGAGGACCAGGGTACCCTGCTTGTACTGGTCTACGTGCGTGGTGGCCGTGCCCATCCGGACCCCGCCGCCATAGTAGCCACCCCAGCCGCCGCCCCAGCCGCCGTAGCTGTAGCCCTGGGTGGTGACGTCGTACTTGGTCTCGCTCGTGCCGTGGTAGGCCAGGTAGAAATCGGGCGTGTCGCCCATCTGGCGCACAAAGCCCTTGGTGGCCATGACGGCTTCGATCTTGCCCTCGATACGCTGCTTCACGATCTCGTTGATTAGCGCGACGCTGGGACCGGTGGCGCGCGTCTCGATGAAGTTCCAGGTCTTGTAGCGGGAGAAGTCGATCGCGGGGTTGAAGTCGCTATCGACCTCCATGGTGGGGCCGCAGGCCGCGGCGAGGAGCGCACCGGCGAGCGCGGTATGCCAGGTTCGCATCGGTATCCTCCGTGTCGTGGGGTGCAGGCTTCGTTACCGGACGCGGAACCGTCAGGCCGCACACGCCCGGTGGGCCAAATATGGCCACACTTCCCTGGCAGCGTCAACGAGCGTAGGGCCGGTGTTGCGCGACGAAACCATGGCATTCTAAACTCCAGCCTCCCATGGCCTTCGAGCGCGGTGCGATCCGTGGCTGGCTGGGCCTCGTGCTGGCCCTCGGGCTTGCAGGCGCCGGCGCCCTGCTGGTGCGCCGTCGGGCCGCGATCCCTGAGGGCGGCGCGTTCGTGGGCCGCGAGGCCTGTGTGCTGTGCCACGAGATCGCCGGCCGCGAGTGGACCGGCTCCGACCACGACTGGGCGATGAAGCCCGCCACGTCCCTGACGGTCCTGGGGAACTTCGCCGATGCGACGCTTGTGACCCCCGATGTCACGAGCCGGTTCTTCCGGCGCGACGAGCGGTACTTCGTGAACACCCAGGGGTCCGACGGCCGGATCCAGGACTTCGAGATTCGTTACACCTTCGGCTACCAGCCGTTGCAGGAATACGTGGTCGAGCTGCCGGACGGCCGCCGTCAGGTGCTCGACCTGGCGTGGGACGTGCCGGGGCAGCGCTGGCTCTCGCTCCACGGCGACGAGCGGGTGGCTCTCACCGATCCGCGGCACTGGACCGGCCCGGGACGGAGTTGGGAGGCCCGGTGCGCCGACTGCCATTCGACGAACGTGCGACGCGAGCGCGACTCCGCAACGGGGCGGTCGCGGGCGACATTCGCCGAAGTCGAAGTGAGCTGCGAGGCGTGCCACGGGCCGGGGGCGACCCACGTGCGGTGGGTGCGGGCGTCGACGATCGAGCGCCTCCTCCTGGGGGCCGGGCCGCGCGGGTTCCCGCGTCCCCTGACCGGGCCCGCGCAGCTCAATGCGTGCGCACCGTGCCACTCCGCCCGGCGGCCGGTGTCGGCCTCGTTCACCGCCGGCGCGAGGTTTTTCGACGGGTTTCTTCCCGAGCCACTGCGCGCGGGCCTGTACTACCCGGACGGGCAGATTCTGGGCGAGGTGTACGAGTACGGCTCCTTCGCCCAGAGCCGCGAGCATGAACGGGGCGTCGTGTGCTCGGATTGCCACGACCCCCACTCGACGCGCGTGCATCGCACGGACAACGGCTTGTGCACGCGCTGTCACGTGGCGGCGACCTACGATACGACGGCGCATCACCACCACGTGCCGGAGTCGCCGGGGGCGCGTTGCGTCGAGTGCCACATGCCGGCCCGGACGTACCTCGGGTCGGATGCGCGTCGCGACCACCGCCTGCGGGTGCCTCGCCCCGACGTCGCGCTGCGGCTCGGCACGCCGGACCCCTGCACCGCCTGTCATGCGGACCGGAGCCCGGCGTGGGCGGCCGAGGCTCTCATCCAGGGGCACGGTCCCACGCGACCCGGCCCCGAGCCCTTCGCCGACGCGATCGCCGGCGGCCGGGCGGGTCGTCCGGAGGCTGAGGCCGGGTTGCTGGCCCTCGCGGGGGATGGGGCGCGCCCGGCCATCGTCCGGGCGACGGCCGTGGTGCTGCTGGGCGGCTACGGGTCGGCGGCGGCGGCCGAAGCGGTGGGCCTCGCCGTGGTCGATCCCGATCCGCTCGTGCGGGCCGCCGCCACGGAGGGCGCCGCGGCGCTCGCCCCGGTGGACCGGTGGGCCCTGCTCGCCCCCTTGCTCGACGACTCGCTGCGGGCGGTGCGGGTGGCGACCGCGCGCGTCCTTGCGCCGACGCGCGTCCTGATGAGCGACGCCCGGGTGCTCGCGGCGCTGGACCGGGCGGTCGGCGAGCTCGAGGCCGTCGAGCGGCGGCGCTAAGCGGACCGGGGCGTCAGCGCGGCGGGCCGTGCACGGCGTCCGCCGCGCGCTTGCGCTCGGTGATGTCTTCGTAGCAGGCGAGCACGCCGAAGACCTGGCCCGTCTCGTCCCGCAGGGGGATCTTGCTGACGTTTTCCCAGCGCTCGGCGCCGTCGGGCCGGCTGAGCAGCAGCTGGTAATTCAGCTTGGGCTGGCCCGTCCGCAGGACCTCGCGATCGATCGCCTGAATGACATCGGCCGAGTCCCGCCAGGGCAACGACTTGTCGGTGAGGCCGACGACCTCGTCCGGGGCGCCGAGCCCCGCGTCGCGCGCGAAGTGCGCGTTGCAGCCGAGGTAGCGGGACTGGCTGTCCTTCCAGAACACCCGCACCGGGATCGTGTCCAGGATGAGCTGGAGCCGCTCCCGCGCGGCCTTGAGCTCCACGAGGGCGATTCGCAGCTGGTCGAACTGCTCGGCGTTGGCGAGGGCCAACCCCGCCGTCCGGCCGATGGCGCGAAACGCTTCGCGCTCGGCGGCCGAGAGGGGTCGTGCCTCGGTCCACGCCGCGAGCAGGCAGCCCAGCACCCGCTCCCGGTAGAGCAGCGGGACCGCCACGACCGTGGCGACGCCGTCCGGGAACGGCGGCCGGTCTTCGGCGCGCAGGCACCGGGTGCCGCCGATGTCGCCGGCCGCGACGACGTCACGGGACCCGAGAGCGGCGGCCACCAGGCCGCTCCCCACGGGGAGCAGGCGGGCCGCTTCGGCGCTGCGTTCGGGCAGGCCCGCCGCATACAGCAGCTCGAGGTATGCAGGCTCTGCGCTGCGGGCGTATATCGCCGCCGCCGCCGCGCCGTGCTTGAGCGTCAGGGCATCGACGACGGCCTGCGCCAGCACCTGTGGATCGGAGGCGACGTGCGCCGCTTCCGCGATTGTGACGACCGTCTCGAGGACGGAGCTGGGAGCGCGTTCGTACGGATTCGGCATGACGGCAGTCCTCCGAACGAATCGGGGCGGCGAAGCCGCCCCGGCGTCGACGGGAGGCTAGCTCGGACTCAACTCCAGCACGACCTCGTACGCCTCGCGGGGGATGGGGCGCCCGGCGAGCGGGTCAGGCAGCAGGTCGCGCAGCCGGAGGACGTACGCGCCGACTGGTGACTCCCGCGGCTCCTCGGTCGTGTTGAGCACGAGCCGCTCCCCGCCCGCGCCGGCGCGCACCTCCAGCGCGACGGCCCCGTTCCCCGCCGTGATGCACACGGCGTCCACGGGGCAGCGGTAGTCCTCCAGCACGTCACGGAAGGTCACGATCAGCGAGGTGCCCTCGATCCTGGCGGACTCCCCGATGTGGAGGCGGAACGCCTGGCCGGGCGGCACGTCCGTGATCGCCCCGCCGCACGCGGTCAGGACGAGCGCGACGAGCGCGCTAGGCGCGCGCTTCCCTGGACGACTTGCGCTTGAGGTCTTGCCCGTGGGCACGCGCATACGACTGGATATCCTTGAACCGTCCCTTGGCGTCACGGACCGCATACAGCTTCTTTCCGGACGCGCTGCGATGCGTGGTCCGCTTTCCCTTGCCAGCCATCGTTTCCTCCGGGTCGTTAAACAGCCAATTCAGCCTCGGGTCCACCGTGTGTCTGATCACGATAGACCGGCCGTTCCCGGGTGTCAAGCAAGCCGCGCGCTCAGGGATACCCGAACCGCCCCCGCAGCGCGCGCACGACGGCCTCGTCGGCGCGCGCGCTGACGAGGGCGAGGGGCGAGCGGCCGAAGCGCCAGGCCGCCCACACGGTCGCGACGAGCAGGACCGAGGTCAGGAGCGTGTTCTGCCAGGCACCGAGGGTCCACTGGCCGCTCCAAGTGAGCTGGAGCCCCTGGGAGAACGGCAGGAGATAGGGGATCGGCCATTGCTCGCCGTCGGTACCGCGCGACCCGGCGAGGTCGAAGAGGAGGTGCAGGTGGAAGCTGGCGAACGCGAGCGTGGCAGTCCGCGCCGCGCGGCGGCGCGCCAACACGAAGCTCGCCAGGGTCACCAGCAGCGCGAATCCCAGGTTGTGGCCGAGCACGTGGTGATACAGGCTGTACCAGGGCAGCGGGTGCGGCGAGTCGGCGGTCACGGTCTCGACGACCAGCCCCAGGCCGTCGAGGTCGGGCGCCACGCCCGCCAGGGCGATGAGCGCGCGCTCCCGTGGCCCGAGGTCGGGCGCGACGCCGACCATCCAGCCGGCGAAGAAGTGGGTGCCGACGTGCACGGCCTGGCCCGGCCTAGTCGCGCAGCACGAAGGTCACTTTCATGGTGACGCGCCACTCGGTGATTCGTCCGTCCGACACCACGACCTTCTGCTCCTTCACCCAGGCCCCTTTCACCTGGTCCAGGGTCTTCTCCGCCCGCTCGACGCCCAGCCGGACCGCGTCCTCGAAGCTCTTGGGTGACGAAGCGGTGATCTCGGTGACTCGTGCGACGGCCATGGGATCCTCCGGGGTCAGGGGCGACGGAAATATGGCCTCGCGCGAGGCCGGACGGCGAGGATAGAGGGGTCCGCACCGCGGGTGCCATCAACGGAGCCGGAACCACACAGGCAAGTGCACGCGCAGCGGGACCGGGCAGTCGCCGCTTCGCGCAGGCTTGAATCGCGCCGTAGGCAAGATGCGAAGCGCGGTGTCCCGGTTGGCGCTGAACTCGTCCAGCGGTGCCACAGCCGCCGTCGGCGCGCGACCTGTAACGTGTACCGGAGAATCGACGGCTTGCGCCACGGCTCGGGCTTGCCGGACACGAAACTTGTGGACTTCCAACGGCTCGTGTGC
>Ga0187892_10003448_pt1 | contig 28942 bp, 24 predicted proteins | sample MA1701073metaG_FD_139345 | JGI IMG/M metagenome (GOLD analysis project Ga0187892, IMG submission 139345) | Bio-ooze microbial communities from a basaltic lava cave in the Kipuka Kanohina Cave System on the Island of Hawaii, USA - MA170107-3 metaG ... | reverse complement strand
TTGTCTCCTTGTCTCCTTGTCTCCTTGTCTCCTTGTCTCCTTGTCTCCTTGTCTCCTTGTCTCCTTGTCTCCTTGTCTCCTTGTCTCCTTGTCTCCTTGTCTCCTTGTCTCCTTGTCTCCCCTTCATCCCTTGACTACTTCATATTGCCGCGAACGAACCTTCGGCTTGCCTTCAACTACCGTTTTGATTAGACTGCGCCGCGTCAATTGAATCCCCACATCTACAATGTCAACTGTTCCCGAATCGCGGAGGCGATTGATTGGTGATCGCCGCGCCCCGATTCCCGAATATCAATCTTCAATCAATCATCAACCAGGGAGGTTTTTACCAATGGCTAGTTTTGAAGAACTTCAATCGAAGTACCAGGCGGTTTTGGACAAAGGCCACGATGTCGGGCTGAACGTTCAGAACCTGAATATGGAAGGCGACAAGCTGTTGATTCGCGGCGCCGTCCCTTCGGATTACGCCAAGGATCAACTGTGGAACGCGATCAAGAGCGTTGACGCCAGCGTGTCGGACGCAATCATTGACGTCAATGTGCAATCGGGTCTGTCCTACACAGTTAAATCCGGCGACACGCTTTCGAAGATCGCCAAGCGGTTCTACGGCGACGCCAACCACTACCACCAGATTGCCGCTGCCAATGGCATTGACAATCCGGATCGGATCAACGTCGGCCAGGAGTTGAAACTGCCGTAAGCCGGAAGCAGACAAGGGGACAAGGGGAAGGGGAGACAAGGAGAAAGAGCCTGATGTGCGAGCGGCTTTTCCCCCTTGTCTCCCCTTCCCCTTGTCCCCTTGTCTTTCTGAAGCTACGGCATCGAAATGTTCAGGTCTTTGCCGAAATTGAACTGGATGCGTTTGCGCGTGCGCATGGCTTTCGACGCCGTTTGCGACAGGGAGGTCACGAGCAGCGGCATGGCGATCGTAGCGTCGCAGCGCACCGTGACCGAGCGGGCGTTCTTGGCCAATCTGCCGAATGATTGCGCCTGATCGAAATCGGCGCCTGAATACCCACCGTAATCCGCCGTATCAGTCACCACCTGGATGGCGAATTTGTGGCCGCGCACGGTGTTGTGCAACATCGCGGCGGCGGTTTCGCTCTGCTGAATGAAAGATTTGGCGACGCCGCCGCCGAAATGGATCACGCCGGTCGAACGAGATTTGGCGACGATCTGCGCCATCTCGACCACGTCCTGAATCACATCGAACTGGAATTGGTTCTTCTTCTCGATGCGGCTAATGCCGATGGCTACGCCGAAGGCGCTGTCAGTAATCGCCGGGCAGAAGATCGGCACGCGCGATTTGAAGGCCGAGGTCAGAATGCCATCTTCGGTCGCAATCTCGCTCAGCTCGCGTCCGAGCAGATGCAGGAACTCGCGCGTCGAATACGGGTGCGTGTTGTCGAGTTGCGAGGCGAAACCACCGATCCATTCGTAGGCTTCGCGGAATTCTTCTTCCGAAGCGAAGGTGTCGTAGATGCGATCAACCTTCTCTTCGTGCAGTTCCGCATCGCTCATTTTTGGGTCGCCGAGGTAATGATGGCGTCCGAGCGTTTCGTGCAGATCGTGGAAGATATTCGCTCCGGTAGCGACCAGCACGTCAATGCACCGGTTCTTGATCAGATAAGCCACCAGCCGCCGCATCCCCGCCGGTACCAGCGCGCCGCCCAATCCCATCATCACCACTGCGTTTTCCGCCAGCATTTGGAGCCAGAGCTGGTGGGCCAGCGCCAGGTTGCGTCCCTGGAACGAGATCTTTTCCATCTTGTCCAGCAAGCCGGGGACGCTGCGGTCACGATCGATCTGCAGCGGGTCGGTGGGTTTAGTTAGATATTTTGCGCCTTTTATTCTTCGGATCATTGCCATTGTTAGATGCTGACCAAACCTCGAATCTCAAATCTCAAATCTGAGAATTACCTATGCCCGTTGCCAGCGAGATACGTGTAACCGTGATAATGGCTTTCGTACTCGTCGGACAGACTGGTCGCCTGTTCCTCAGTCAGCTTTCCTTTCTTGATCTGTCGGTTGAGCAAGTTACGGAAACCGTCTTGCAGAAATTCTTTCTCGTATCTGGCGAAGGTGACCATGTCTCCCACGTTCGATCCTGGGATGACGCGGCTGACGTGATATTGGCTATCGCCGGAAATGATCACGTGCGCTTCGTTGGTTGTGCCGAACAGGTTATGGAAATTGCCCATCACCTCCTGGTAAGCGCCGATCAACATCATCGCCAGGTAATACGGTTCGCCAGGTTTGAGGTCGTGAACCTCCAGGACCTCTTTCACGTCGTGCAGATCAACGAACTTATCCACCACGCCGTCGGAATCGCAGGTGATGTCGCACAGCGTCGCTGTGTCTTTCGGCGGTTCGTTGAGCTTATGAATCGGAATGATCGGGAAGAGCTGATCAATCGCCCAGTGATCCGGCACGGAACGGAAGACCGAGAAGTTGCACAGGTATTTCGCCGAAAGGAGCTTGCGTAAATCATCGAATTCTTCCGATTTGATCTGCGTCATCTTCGCAAAGTTATTCGCCTTGCCGCAAACCTCCCAGAACAGCACTTCGCCTTTCGCCCGGTCTTCAAGTGAGAGGAAGCCCAAATCGAAGAGCGTGAAGAGTTCTTCCTTGTGTTCCAACGCGTCGTGGTAATACTCAAGGAAATTCTTCGCGGTCATTGTCGTGTACAGGTCGTGCAACTCGTTGATCACCTGGGCTTCGTTGCCGGTGATCGTGATATTGTGAAGTCCCTGCACAGTTTCGATCTCGTCAATGATGTTGGTGACCAACATCGCGTGATAGGCCACCAGCACGCGCCCCGACTCGGTGATCACGTTCGGTTGGGGCACGTTCTCTTCCTCGCAAACGCTCTTGATCGTGTAGATCACGTCGTTGGCGAATTCCTGCAGGGTGTAATTGACGGACGATTCGAAGCTGGTCTTGCTGCCATCGTAATCAACGCCCGCGCCACCGCCCACGTTCAGGTGATCAACGTCAATGCCCATCTTGCGAATTTTGGCGTAAACGCGCGCGGCCTCCTTGACGCCCGCCTTGACGCGTTTGATCTGGGTGATCTGCGACCCGATGTGGAAATGGAGCACGCGTAGCATGTCAACCATCCCGGCGTCGCTGAGCATCTTGATCGCCTGCAACAACTCGGTAGTCGTCAATCCGAATTTCGATTGCTCTCCACCCGATTTCTCCCAACGCCCCGATCCGCGAGTGTAAAGCCGCACGCGCATTCCGACCATCGGGCGGATACCGGTTTCGAGCACGCGGTCAACCACCTTGCCAAGCTCGCTGAGCTTTTCGATGACGATGACGACATTCTTGCCCGCGCGCGTGCCGACGAACGCGAGGTCGAGAAAGGAGTCGTCCTTGAACCCGTTGCAAACCAGCAATGACTCCGGCGACTGATCCAGCGCGATGGCCGCGTAAAGTTCGGGCTTACTTCCTGCTTCCAATCCGTAATGGTGCTTGGTCGCCTCTTCCAGGTAAGCCTCGATCACCTGGCGGCGTTGATTGACCTTCAACGGGAAGACAGCCAGGTGTTCGCCTTTGTAATCGTATTCTTGCATCGCCGAGCGGAAGGACTGGTTCATCTTGCGAACCTGGGCGGCGAAAATTTGCGGGAAGCGAAGGAGAATCGGCAGTTTAACGCGCCGGGAAATCAGGTCATCTACGATGCGTTTGACATCTACGCTGCGCGGATCGCCTTCAGCCGGACGGACAATCAGGTTGCCTTGCGAATTGATGTCGAAATATCCAGCGCCCCAATTCTCGATGCCGTATGTCTGAGCAACCTCAGCGATGGCTGATTTCATTTTTGACCGTTCGTTGACCTCCCTGAAATGAATTTACCAGATGCGAGAGAAAACCTGCCCGCCACTACGCACCGCACACCATCACCCCAACTACGCTTGTCAACCCGTCAACAGGAGGCATCGCGCATAAAACTTCCAGTAAATTTTGGCGGATTCAGTACTTAACTAACGAGAGGCGGACTGTAACAAATTGGCTGGGGGCTGTCAAAAGCTATTTTCAGCGAGGCTATTTCATTGAGTTTAAACCGGTTTGGGTGAATTTGTGCTTCCGGCTTTTTAGGCCATTTTTCCTGCTTCGTGTTTTCAACCTTTACCGCGCTTTCCAATCCCAGATCAGAAAGAATCTCGGCAATGGGATTGCACTGGCAAGGTATTACCTAAGCGCAAGCACGATTGGGCATAGACGCCCTAAAAACGTTAGCAGTATTCAGTCGATCACGAAATCGGCTTTTCGCCCTGAAGGAAGCTGCGTCAGAAAAGGTTCTGGAAGATCAGTCGCGCAATCAAATTTCCTCGATTGTCGCCAGGCAAGTGGCGCAGTGTTCGCAAGTAGCCCAGCTCGAACTTGGCGACGACCAGGGTAAATTGAATGCCGCCACCGAGGGCAAAGCGTGTGCGCTGATCAAGGTTGGCCCGGCTATTGATGCGTCCGGCATCGAACATTAACAGGGGTTTGACGGCAAACAGATTAGCCTTATCGGCAATGAACCTGATCGGCGGCTCAAAATCACGCTTGACGATCTTCCCTGCGCGCTCCACCGCGAGCTTTTCGGCTTTATCATTGGCCTCATCTTCCGAGATCCCCGGGTTTTGTTCTTTCACTTCCTCCAGGATTTGGTCGAAGAGTTCGCTGGCAATGAAGCTCTCGCTTGACTTCAGCGCCACTCGTTTGAGCCTCTCCTTGAGCGTGGTCTGAGTGCCATCACTGTTAGGTATAGCTACGTCGGGGAGCAAGGAGCGCGACCAACCAGGGATCGGCGCTGTTACATTCAGATTGACATGCCAATACGATTCTCCACCGGTTCCCGTTCGTTGCGCCGCTTGTGCTTCGCCAAAACCGCGTAGCAGCGGCCCCGTCGGAAAAGCCGCTGAAATCGGCGAATCGAACGATTCGTAAAGGAAGTTGCGCGCCGCATTGCCGCCATAAAAGCGCGCATATTCTGGCGCCTTACCCCAGGCATGGCCGCCACCCACCATTGCCTCGACCCCGACCGTCTGGTTGGTGCGTCCCAGTTCCGCCGCATAACCAATCATGTAAGCCAATCGCTGATAGGAATCCGTGTTACCAACAATGGCTTTAGGCACTGCCGCTTCCAGCCAGACCCCGACCCGAAGAAACCCGTCGGCCAATCGGCCATCAGAGAGGAAACGCGCGGCAAAGGCCTGTTCAGTCACGCTCTCGGTGAGTTTGCCAGGCTGTGCAAAAGACTTGTTCTTTGACCAGCGATATTTGCCGCCGATGAAAAGATTGTCCACAATCCTGCTGCTGAGACGTGGCTTGAGGCGAATAGCCCCGCCAAACTCACCAGCATTGCGCGTCCGCTCCCCCTGGCCGAGCGGCAGCCGTTCCGCCACGAATGCTCCGCTGACTGACAATTGCTGAACTGTCTCGCTCGGTGTGAAATTGGAGAGCGCCAACTCAAGTCCCGATTGGTAGAAAGGTTCGTCAAGTGACTTCCGACCGGCGGCTTTGACTTCGAGTCGCGGCCTCTCCGTTGCTAAATTCTCGCCGCGTAGCAGGTTGGGCAAATTGAGCAGGTCTGTCTTCAGGTTCAGTGCGGCGGCTGTCCCGAACGCGCGATCCTGTTCAATGCCGAATTTCGGATTGAAAGCCATCAGCGGACGTGGCACGTGATCATAAAAACTCGGTAGCAGTGAACGCGGTACCAATAGCATGTTCTGGCCAATGCTATAACGATCAATCCGCAAGTAGACCGGGCGAATGATAAGGTCAACCTGTTTGGCCTGCTCGTCCGCTCGCGCGCAAGACGTGACAAACAAGGCGGCGACCATCATCCCAACGACGCCAGACTCGATAGCTTTATTCTCCTGCTTACTTAGGTAGTCATTCACCTTAACCTGCGCATCCTGATCTATCGTCTGCGAATAGGGCTTGCCGATAAACTGGCTCAGATCAAGCTGTTTCAGCGATGGCGTCCAACGCCCTTCTACTTTGATCGAACGCAGCGTATAGCCTTCATCAGCGTCAATCGTCTTGCAGGTATCGGCCTGCGCATAAGCGACAAGCGGCGATAACCAACCGAACAACAAGCTCAGCAAGAATAAGTTGAGGGAGGCACGTAAAGAGCAAACGGTCTGAGTCATATAGCTACTCCACCGGTCTAAAGGGGCTTGCGCGGCGGGCGGCAAACAGTCTACCGCTGTAGTGGGCGACTCGCTGCGCGCCGGCCCACCGGACAAGCTGAAATTGCGCGAACGCGGCAGCTATTGAGTGCCTGCCAATAAAGCCTTTTGCATTTCTCGATGGACTTTGGCTTGCTCGGCTGGAGTCGGTTGGTGGCCGTCGGCCAGCGGTTTCGTAGCCCCAAAGACGCCTCGATTGAATTGCCGGGCTTGTTGGAAATTGACGCCTTCGTTACTCATCTGCTCGGCTGCTTTGATTTCAACGGGCGCTTCCGCTTCAAATTCCACACTGACCACCAACACCATCTCGTTGCCCACTTTCTTGAAAAGGTTGAAGAGGATCTTCCACTTTTCAGCGGGCGTGCAGATATGTTGCACGGTCACGTCAAATTTGAAGCCGGCTTCAGGGCTAAACACCATTACGCGTAACAGAAACGGCGTGCACTTTTTTGAACCAGGCGTTGCGACAACGGTTGGCATATTGAACCTCCAAGATTAAGTTGCTGCTTGTGTATCGAGGGTCGCTGATGAAAACTGAGAATGCTGATGCCACCAGCAAAAACATGCTGGCGTTTCGGTGTACTAGGCGTTAAGGCTATCGTTCCGACGTTCCTACTGTTACATTTTTTGTCTACTATTTCCAAACATCATGCCAGCAGACGCAGGCTATCGCATGTGGTACTGATCGTCAATCATTTCTTTTCGTTGGGCTGTGCTTCTAGCGCCTCGTCAACTTGATTCTGATAGGTGAGGTCTTGAGAAATGACAGTAAATTCGCGGGTCGGAGAAAGCTCATGGAATTTCCCCCATCAAATTCAATCTGACGAGGCACGAGGCTGTGGCAGCGCCGCCCAGCGCGCAAAAACCGACCGGCAATCTCGCGCCGCGCCCACTCGTTTTGTGCGCTGTTTAACGGCGGAACGATGTGCGTGAAGACGAGCGCCTGCGGCTTTCGCCGCCGCGGTGGTTTGCGGCGGCTTCAACCGGGCTGGCGTGATAGATGAATGATATCGCTCGATATTTTGGCTATCCGCAAAGCCCCACAAATGTTCGTTCTTTGAAGATCACTGCACGTTCAGCAATTCTACCTCAAAAACCAGCGTCGCATTCGGCGGAATCACTCCGCCCGCTCCGCGCGAGCCGTAACCCAGATGCGGCGGGATTACCAGCTTGCGCTTACCTCCAACCTTCATTGTCATCACGCCTTCATCCCAGCCTTTGATCACGCCCCCGACGCCGATGATGAATTTGAACGGCTGGCCGCGATCGAGCGAGCTGTCGAATTTGGTTCCGTCTTCGAGCGTGCCGGTGTAATGCACGGTTACTTCCTGTCCCGGTTGCGGGCTGGCGCCTGTTCCGGCGACCAGATCTTCGTACCTCAATCCTGATGGTGTGGTCACTGCTTTTGCTCCTAAAACTGACGCTTTGATTGGCATTGAAACCCACGACACGGCCTGCCAGCGCGGTTTGCCTGACGGATCGGCGCGTTTGACCCAGACCGCGGTGTGGCTCGATTGGCCGAGCGGTTTCTGGTTGCGGATGTAGGTGGCGCGGCCATTCACGATGGCTGTGTTTCCGTAAAGCCGCAGCTTGAATTCATCGGTCCTGATCTCGTCGAGTTTGATCTGGCCCGACTTCATCATCTCGTTCATCTGGGCTTTGTTGATGATGCTGCCGTCGTTATTGATAGCCGTGAAATCATCGGCGAAGATGCGGTTGAGTGTTTCGGCGTCGCCTTTCACCACAGCGTCGAACCATTCACGTTCGAGTCTCTTCAATTCGGCTTCCGCGCCAATTGCTTGGACAGTTCCGGTTTTACCCCGGCTGGCGCGCTTGCCTTTCGCCTGACCGAAACAGAGTTGAGCGGCCAGTGATGCCAATAGTGCTATCAATAAAATTCGTTTCAAGAAATTCGTCTCCTTTTCACGTAGAATGAGCGCGAGCGATCGGGCAATATTGCCTCGATCAAAAACGCCTTCGCATCCGGCGAAGATCGAGACAATACCGAAATCACGGGAAATTTGCACATGCGCTTCACCAAATATTCGAAGTGGACGGGCCAAAGCTGGGACGACATCAGCCTGGAAGAACTGATGGAAGCCCTGATGGATCACCTTCTGCGCAGCGGTTTTGAAGACCAGTTCCGCCGCCATACCCAGCGGTGGTCGCGCGACTGGGGCTACGACGAATTCGACGATTTCGATCCCGACGACGCGCTCGAACGTCTGCGGCGCGCGATCCGCGAAGCCCTGCGCGATTCCGGCCTGCTCGACGAAGAGCAATACAACCAACTCTTCGACGAAGAAGGCAATGCGCGCGACCAGCGGCTGGACGAATTGATTGACCGCCTTGTCCAGCGATTGTTGCAGGAAGGTTATCTGAACGCCGTTGGCGATCAGGAAGAGCTTGAGGCTTTGCTCAACGAAGACGGCGATGCGCGGCGCGCGCGCGATCGCAACCAGCAGCAGCCGGGGGCGGCCGAGGCTTACAAAAAACCGAACATCAAATTCGAGGTCACGGAAAAGGGCATTGATTTTCTCGGCTACAAAACCCTCAAGAGTTTGATGGCCAGTTTCGGCAAATCTTCGCTCGGACGGCACGACACGAATTATCTGGCGACCGGCATCGAAGCTTACGAATCGCCGAAGCCTTATGAATTCGGCGATGCGCTCAACCTGGATGTCACTGAAACTTTGCTCAACGCGATCAGCCGCGAAGGTCTGGGTGTGCCGCTCAACCTCGAATACAAAGACCTGATGGTGCGGCAGTCGGAGTACCAGTCTTCATGCGCGACCGTGTTGATGCTCGATTGCTCGCATTCGATGATCCTGTACGGCGAAGATCGCTTCACGCCGGCGAAACGCGTCGCGCTGGCGCTCTCGCACCTGATCCGCACGCAATATCCGGGCGACTCACTCAAGCTGGTGCTCTTTCACGACTCGGCGGAAGAAGTGCCGCTGGCAAAACTGGCGAGCGTCCAGGTGGGGCCGTATCACACGAACACCTGCGAAGGTTTGAAGCTGGCGCGGCGAATCCTGATGGCGCAACGAAAGGATATGCGGCAGATCATTATGATCACCGACGGCAAACCTTCGGCGCTGTTTGTCGAAGGCGATCCGTATCGCCAGTCCGGGTCGAAGAAGGATGAAAACCCCGGGCGCAGGCTTTACAAAAATTCGATGGGACTCGACCCGATGATCGTTGACGCCACGCTGGCCGAAGTCGCGCAATGCCGGCGTTCGGGCATCATCGTCAACACGTTTATGCTGACCGACGATTATTACCTGGTGGAATTCGTCAAGCGGATGGCCGAGATCGCTCACGGCAAGGCTTATTTCACGACCAGCCTGAGTCTGGGCGAATACGTGATGATGGATTTCATCAAACGCAAAACCAGCCGGGTGAAATAATCCTTGAGAACGATCTTCGGGGAAGAAGTGGGTGTATGTTGAATCACATCGTTGCCTTAATGATCGCAGTTTTGTTTGGCGCCGCCTGTTCTTCGGAAAATGTGGGACAAGACGGCATCTTGCCTAACAAACCTTCATCGTCTCCGGGTGAGTCCGGCGAACTCGTGAACGATTCCTCAGCGAAGGCGCAAAGCGGGCGGCGCCAGCACGAGCAGTTGCGCGCAGCGTTGGATCGCAACGATCCGGCGGCTGAGACGTTGCTGCGCCAGATGATGAACGCCTCGCCCGACGCGTTTGCGCGTAACAATTACGATTACCTGCTCGGGCGTTTGCTCGAAAATCGCGGAGCCAACGCCGAAGCGAGCGCGTTTTTCCTGCGAGTTGCCAACCGCAATTCGACGCTGGCTGGCTACGCGATGTGGCATTTGGCTGAAATCGCGCGCGCGAACGGCAGTCTGGCCGAAGAGCAGAAGCTGCTTCAGAGGTTCGTCGCGCAACACGCGGATCACCTGCTACGCGAGCGCGCGATCTGGCGACTCAGCGAAAGTTATTTCAAAACGGGCCAGTACCAGGACGCGATCAATACGCTGAGATTGCTGAGCGGGCCGAGGCGCGACGCGATGGCGATGATTGGCGAAGCCCAATTGGCGATGAAACAGTTCGCCGCCGCGCGGCAATCCTTCGAGCAGGTTCTCGCCAACGGCTCGCTCGACGACGCCAGCTTGCGAGCCTGCCTGGGGCTTGATCGAATTAACGGCGCGGAGATGACCGCCATCTCCGAAAACGAACGGCTGCGCCGCGCTCGCGTCTATCAATTCAATCGTTACTTTGACGAAGCGCGGCGTCACTGGATTGGCCTGCTCCGGGAATATCCGCAAAGCGCGAGACGCCACGAAGCATTGTTCCAGACCGGTCGTGGTTATTTCCTCGAAAACAATTTCACCGAAGCCGCGAAATGGTACGACCGCGCTCACGACGAATTCCCGCAGACCGAAGAGGGCGAGCTGGGGTTTTACTACGTCGGGCATTGTTATCAATTTCTGGATGACGCGGATCGGGCGATTGCTCGTTACGAAGCGTTTTTGAGGGAGTATCAGCGGAGCGAGTACGCCGGCTACGCGCACCTGAACGCGATTGACACGCTGCGTTCCGCCGGGAGATTGGAAGAGGCTCTGGCGTGGGCCGTGCGCGCTCAAACCAATGTGAGAGAGCCATTCATCGTCGTGACCGCGTTGTTCCAGCAGGCGAAGATTCGTTTGACGCGGGGCGATTACGCGGGCGCTCTGGCCGATTTCACCACGCTCAGGTCGCGCAATCTGAACGCGCGCGGAATGATCGCCACGACCAATCCATCCGAAGTCGCCTTTATGCGGGCCTATTGCCTGGAAAAGATGGGAAGGTACGACGAAGCGACGGGCGAATATCTGGCGCTGCCTGAATTGCGCGAGGGCGCAGCCGGATATTACGGCCATCGCGCGAGCGAACGATTGCATTGGCTTGAGAGACACACTCGCGCGCGCGATGCGGCGGCGGCAAGGCGGGCTGCGTTTCTCTCTCAAGCTCGCGCCGCACACGCGCAGGGCAATTCAACGGCGGCAAAAGCCGCCGCCAATCAGGCGTTGCGCTTTGCGGTTGATGAAGCGACTCGTGGCGAGTTGTTGAACATCCTTCGCGCAGCATATTCGAAATTGCCCGCCTACCAGGTTCCGAACATCCCCACGCCACAGGCTGGTCGAACCACGCCGATTGAAGAGGGCGCAACGGCGCCATCAGACACGAGCCATCAGACAATCGCGGGCGAATTACTCTTCCTCGGTCTTTACGACGAAGGCGCTTCGGAGCTCGCCGAGGCCGCCACTGGCAGATCGCGTGAGGGAAATTACGTCGTCGCGTTTTACTGCGCGCGTGGCGATTGCGCGCACCGCGCAATCAAATTCTCCGAACCGATGCTGAGAGCCTTGCCCGAAGATTACCGCCCGGAGTTATTGCCGCGCGAAATGGCGGAGATTTTCTATCCCTACCCTTTTCGCGATTCGCTCCGCCGGCATGCGGTTTCGCGCGCAGTTGACCCGCGATTCGCGCTTTCGATTGCGCGCCAGGAAAGCCGTTACAACCCACGCGAGAAAAGCCAGCAGGCGGCGCGCGGGATGATGCAGTTCATTCCGCAGACAGCCAACCAGATGGTATCTCAATTGGGCCTGCGCGATTTCGAGCAGAACGATCTTTACCACGCCGATACGGCAATCCTTTTCGGCTCGCAGTATATGAAAAACCTGTTTGCCGAATTCGGCTCGCCACAGGCGGTCGCGGCCGCATACAACGGTAGCGAAGAGAGCGTGCGACGCTGGATTGCCCGCTCGCGGAGCAATGAAGTTGACCGGCTGGTGATTGAAGTGGCGAAGCGCGAGTCGAAGGATTATGTTTTCAAGGTGGTCAATTTCTATAACGCCTATCGAGCGATTTATCCGAACCAGACGCAATCCAGAGAGCAGTAGCGAATCGGCTTGAGTTATCGAATGATTTTGGTCAGGTAATAAGTGGCCGCCGCAATCAATCCTGCCGCCGGGATCGTGATCACCCAGGCCCAGACGATGCGTCCGGCGACTCCCCATCTGACGGCGGACAACCGTCGCGTCGCGCCGACTCCGACAATGGCGCCAGTGATTGTGTGCGTGGTCGAAACGGGAATGCCGAAGTTGGTGGCCAGGAAGACTGCCGTTGCGCCACCGGTCTCAGCGCAAAACCCGCCGACGGGTCTGAGCTTGGTGATCTTCGATCCCATCGTCTTGACGATGCGCCAGCCGCCCGAAAGCGTTCCCAGACCAATGGCCAGAAAAGCCGCCAGCCCGACCCAGTAGGGGATGTCAGCCTTCGGATCAACGAACCCGCCAGTGACCAGCGCCGCCATGATAATGCCCATCGTTTTTTGCGCATCGTTGGAGCCGTGTGAGAGGCTGAAGAGAGAGGACGAAAGCAGTTGCAGGAAGCGGAAATATTTGTCCACCCGCGATGGCGCGACGCGGCGGAAAACCCAGAAGACGGCGGTCATCAGCAACAACCCGGCAAGCATTCCGACGGTCGGCGAGATGACGATAAATGACAGCGTCCCCGCCCAGCCTTTCGGCCATTTAGCGTCGAAGAGCAGCGCCTGCAATCCGGAGTTCGCGATCGCGGCCCCGGCATACCCACCGATCAGCGCGTGGGAGGAACTGGTCGGCAACCCCAGATACCACGTGATCAAATTCCAGGAGACCGCGCCAACCAGCCCGGCCAGCACAACCCATTCGTTGACCTGCGTCGGGTCAACCAGACCGCTATAAACGGTTTTGGCGACCGCGTGAGTGAACAGAAAGAAAGCGACGAAATTGAAGAAGGCTGCCAGCAACACCGCCCGTCCGGGAGACAGCACGCGGGTGGAAACGACTGTGGCAATGGAGTTGGCCGCGTCGTGGAATCCGTTGGTGTAATCAAAGATCAGAGCAATAGCGACTATCACCGTCACGAGGACAAGACTCTCGTTCATAATGAACCTCTCTCTTATGGGGCTTTAAATCGGGAGATTGTCTCAGGCGTTTTTCAGAACGATAGCCTCGAGGATGTTGGATACGTCTTCGCACTTATCAATTGTGCGTTCCATCTTCGCATACAGCTCTTTCATTTTGAGGAGATTGATCGGGTTCGTCTCATTGGCGAACAGCTCATCAATAGCTTCGTGATGATAAGTGTCGCCCTCGTTTTCCAGACCGTGAATGATGACGCATTCTTTCAACACCTGCTCGCCGTCGTTGGCCAGCGACCTGACGGCGTTTTCCAGACTCGCCACAATCCGCACCAGCACATCGGTCATCCGGCGCGCGTGACCGGTAGGCGCTTCGACGCGGTAAAGGATGACCCGTTTGGCGGTGTATTCGATGGCGTCAACAATGTCATCCAGTCCCGAAGCCAACGCGTGAATGTCTTCGCGATCAATCGGAGTGATGAAGGTCTGATTGAGCTTCTTGACGATGTCGTGCGTAATGATGTCGCACTCGTGTTCGACCGCTTTGATTTTGTCGGCGTATTCGGCGCGGTGGTCGAAATCGGAAAAGAGTTTTTGCAGCAACAGCGCGCATTCGGTCATATGCGACGCCATGCGATTGAACAGGTCGAAATATTTTTCTTCCTTTGGCAGCAAGCGAAACATAGATTCGTCTCTCTCTCTATTGCGAATGAAATCATTCCATTTCGTTTACCAAACTTCCCGAAGAAGGCGGCAAGTATAACCTCTCGCCTACGGGATGAAAATTGTCGCGCTCTCTATTCACCGCCTCAGCGTAGATTTAACGCCTATCTAACATCTTCTCTCCGCTGACTTTTCGACAGAAAAAGCCAGGCATTGAACTGTCCCCACAAACAGCGACCTAGTTCTGGCGCCAGAGTTGCTCTCTCCAGGTTTGCGTCGCCTCGTTGGCCCCGGCGAGGCGAATCAAAAGAAACTGAGATCGAGTTTGAAAATTCAAGGAGTGAAAGAAATGGAACGAGTTGGGAGCATCTTGTTGAAAGTGCTCAAGGTGATGCCGGTTGTTGGTTGGGTCTTTGTAATCGCCAGCGTCCCCCTTGTTTTACAACGCAAAGGCTATGTTTTAGGAGCTTTAGCAGTGACTCTGGATATGCTGCCTGTGATTTGTTTGGTCAAGGCAGGGATTGAAATCTTTACAGGTGATCTTATCCCGAACAAGCTCGAGCGCGCCGGAACGCCGAGTCTGGAAGCGGTAGCTTGATCATCACGCCAAGCGCATCCCTCTCCTGTCCCACCCCAATTTTCTCGCTGTTGTCCACAATCCGCGACTGAAGTCAGTGACAAATGTCCACGAATGTTCACGATCTATGATTTGGTTTAGTTTGGAATAATACTCGGGCGAAAAGGCCGCAGGCGCTGATCAGGTATTTTTGGCTCAGCCTTTTCGGTCGAGTATGGCGCGCATCTTTTTCGCCACTTCGGCGGGAGAAGAAGCCCCGGCGATTGCGGCGCCGACTATGACGCCAGCCAGGGGCAACTCGCGCAACGACGCCAGCTCGGCGGCGTCAATTCCGCCTGCCAGGTAGACTGGCAGTTCGATCTTTTTGACCAGGTCCTCAATCTGGCCGATTCTTTCTTCCCGATTGAGACCTTTGACACGTTTGAATCCGCGACGGTTGACGCATAACGAACTCACACCCAGGTCTCGCAACTGGCGAGCGCGTTCGGGAATATTCGTGACCGTTAAACTGTCGGCCATCACCTGTCCGTCGTACCGGTTCGCCGAACGCACGACGCGTTCGATCAACTCGTCGGAAGCGTTGCCGAGGACCGTGACGACCGTCGCTCCGGCGGCGAACGCCAGTTCGGCAATCGGTTCACCGGCGTCAACCACCTTGATGTCGGCGACAATCGGACGCCCGCGATGACGGCGACGCAACTCTCGCACGGCGCGGATGCCTTCACGGATCAGCAGCGGCGTTCCTGCTTCAATTAAATCAACATACGCCGCAACTTTTCCGGCCAGCTCCAACTCGTGCGTGAGATCGGGAGTGTCCAATGCCAATTGCAGTTTCATTGCGTTATCCGATTCGACTCGGCTGACTTCCACAGCCTCTTTCGACTTCCACAGATTTCCACATTTCTTGTGGAAATCTCTGTGGAAAACCTGTGAATTTGCGCTTTAAATCCCTCTAAAATCGTGACTTATAGCACTTTGCACAATCTTTCGACAAAATTATAAACCCTGCTATTTCAACATTTGCCATCACACCCTTCAAGAAACCCTGAAAATATTGGTTTTTTTGAGAAGTCTTGCAAATTTCCACAGACTGGACGGGGCGTTCGGCTACAGGTCTTCTTCTTCCTGTATCTGGTCAAGCCGTTCCAGGAAGTCGGCTTTGATCAAAACCTGGCGCGGTTTGCTGCCGTCTTCAGGCCCGACGATGCCTTCGCGCTCCATCATGTCTATGATCGAAGCCGCGCGTCCGTAGCCAATTCGCAGGCGTCGTTGCAACACGGAGGTCGAAGCGCGGCCCATCTCGACGACGATGCGCACGGCTTCGTCGTATTTCTCGTCCTTGCGCATCTCGCCGAACTCATCACCTTGAAGTTCCTTCTCACTCATCACGATCTTGTCGTCGTAAGCGGGCTTGCCCTGCGAGCGGACGAAATCCGAGATGCGTTTGACCTCTTTCTCGTCAACGTAAGCGCCGTGAACGCGCACCAGCCGCGAAGTCCCTGGCGGGAGAAAGAGCATGTCACCCTGACCCAGCAGTTGCTCAGCGCCGTTGGAGTCAATGATCGTGCGCGAATCGACCTTCGACGAGACGCGGAAAGAAATGCGCGAAGGGAAATTGGCCTTGATCAACCCGGTGATCACGTCCACCGAAGGTCTTTGCGTCGCCAGCACCAGATGAATGCCGACGGCGCGGGCCATTTGCGCGAGGCGCGTGATCGACTCTTCGACATCGCGCGCCGAAACCATCATCAGGTCGGCCAATTCGTCAATGATCACGACGATGTATGGCAACGGCTTCGGAGCTTCCTCGTCATCCGGGGCTGGAATGCGGCCCGAATTGGAATTGACCTCCGCGTTGTATTGGTCAATGTTGCGGACGCCGAAAGCCGCCAGGTGTTTGTACCGGTTCTCCATTTCCGAAACGGCCCATTTCAAAGCGTAGCTGGCGCGTTTCGGATCGGTGACAATCGGCGAGATCAGATGCGGAATGTCCGCGTACAAACCAAGCTCGAGCCGCTTCGGATCAATCAGAATCAGTTTGACTTCCTCAGGATTCGACTTGTAGAGCAGCGAGACGAGGATCGTGTTGAGCGCGACCGATTTGCCAGCGCCCGTCGCGCCCGCGATCAACAAGTGCGGCATCTTCGTCAGATCAGCCACGTAATTCGACCCGTCAATTGTCTTGCCGAGCGCGAGCGTGAGCTTCGACTTCGAATCGTGGTACTTCTTTGATTCCAGCACCTCGCGCAACCGAATGATCTCGCGATGGGAGTTTGGGACTTCAATACCGACGGTTGATTTGCCCGGGATGCGGTCAATGCGCACCGACTCGGCCTTCAGCGCCAGACAAAGGTCGTCAACCAGGCTGGTGATGCGGCTGTATTTGACGCCCGGATCAGGTTTGAACTCGAAGGTCGTGACAACGGGGCCTGGACTGATTTGTTTGACCTGGCCCGAGACATTGAACTCGGCGCATTTTTCCGCCAATTGCCGGGCGCGTTCCATCAACTCGGCTTCGGCCATTTCGGAACGCGGCGATGGCGGTGTGAGCATTTCAGTCGTCGGCAGTTTGTAATCAGCCACGATGCGCGAAATGTTTTTGACCAGTTGACCGATCTTCGACGCCGAACTCTTTTTGACCGGTTCCTCCGCGACTCCGGCGCGTTTGACCGAAGCCGTCGCCATCATTTCGTCAACTGTGCGTTGAGCGGAGGCTTCGGTCTCGTCGAAATTATCCGGGTTTAGTTCATCATCCTGGGCCCCGACATCGCCAGCAGGACCTCCCGTAAGCTGTCGCTGATTTCGCGCGGCAGATTGGCGCCCGGAAGCCGCCGGAGAAGAAGGCAGAACGCGAGCTGACGCTCGCCGCGCCGATGATTGAGCTTCGACAGGCGACGCAGCCTGACCTGGCTGCCCAATTCGAATACCTTCATCAGGCGTTCTGATGATCGGCTCTTCAGCCTGTCCGTGCTGTTCGCCGGCTTCACCGTTGAGGCCGTGGCCTGTCAGCGCCGGGTTAGGGTTAGTCGAAACGCCCGGACGCACGGTCATTCTGACGTTCCCCTGCGGAGCGTTCTGCCTGTTCGCGTATTTGCGCTGATTGAACTTCGCAAACACCTGCTGTGGCCGTACTGAGTCAACCGGTTGAGGATTGCGCCCCTGCCGCCAAATCCTCAGCCGGCGGGCAAACGACGCGATCATCCCGTCCTGGCGTCCTTCGGAGAGGTCTTCGACCAGGCCGATCAACGTGTAATCAGTTCCGAGCAACAACCCGATGGTGAAAAGAATAACCAGTCCGACGAACGCTCCCAGATTGCCCAGAAGGTTGGCCATCCCGATTCCCGGCCCGTACATCAACCATTGGCCGACGAAGCCGCCCCAGTAAAACGAGCCGGGTTTGTCAGGCCCGATCATCGTGATCCAGCCCGTAGCGGCCACGATCATCAGGAATAGTCCCAGGATCTTCGGTTTTGAGACGGGAGATTCGTCATCATCCCATTGCCAGCGCCCGATGATGAAGATCATCACAGGCACGATCAGCGCCGCGATCCCGAAAGCCTGGTAAAGCCCATCAGCCATCTTCGCCCCCAACGGCCCGATCCAGTTGCGGGTGCGCAAATTACCACCGGTCGAGTTCCAGGAAGGGTCGCTGGAGCTGTAACTGACCAGGGCGAGAAAGATCACCAGGCCGATGCCCATCAGGATCAACCCGAGGATCTCGTTCCAGGGGCCGTTCATGTTTTGCTTGTTGATGATCTTACGTCTGGCCATAAACCCACTTTGATTCCGAAGTCGTTAGTTCGGGGCGCTGACTTAGCCTGCCACGGCAAGCTCTCTTTTCGATAGCAAATATTCCTTGATGAAATCGTCCAATCCCCCGTCGAGCACCGCATCGACATTGCTCGTTTCGTATTTCGTGCGCACGTCTTTGACCAGACGATACGGGTGCAGGACGTAATTGCGAATCTGCGAGCCGAATGAAATGTCGCGTTTCGCTTCGGCCAGCTTGTCGGTCTCCGCCCGTTTCTTGGCGAGTTCGAGTTCGTAAAGCCGCGATTTCAACACCTTCATCGCCACGTCGCGGTTCTGATGTTGTGAACGCTGGTTCTGACAGGTCACCACGATGCCGGTCGGGATGTGGGTGATGCGCACGGCTGAATCCGTGGTGTTGATGTGCTGACCGCCCGCGCCGGTCGAACGATAAGTGTCAACCCGCAGGTCTTTGTCCAGCACCTCGACTTCGATGTTGTCGTCAATCTCCGGCGTGACGAAGACCGAAGCGAAGCTGGTTTCGCGGCTCTGGCCGGAGTTGAACGGCGACATCCTGACCAGACGATGGACGCCGACTTCGCTCGCAAGCAATCCGTAGGCGTAATCGCCCTCAACCCGAAACGTGGCCGATTTGATCCCCGCCTCTTCGCCCGGCTGGTAATCAATCTCTTCTACCTTGAAGCCGCGTTTTTCGGCCCAGCGCAGGTACATCCGATAAAGCATCTGCGCCCAGTCCTGAGCGTCGGTGCCGCCCGCGCCGGCGTTGATGGCGACGATGGCGTTGTTGGCGTCGTTCTCGCCGCCAAGCATCATCCGGGTCTCGCTCTCTTCGACCTCTTCGGTCAACCGTTTGATCGCTTCGTGCAATTCGTTGGCCGAAGCATCGTCCGCCTCGGCGAATTCAAACAGCACCTCGATGTCGTCAACCAGGCGCGCTTGATTTTCCGCTACGCCGATCAAGCGAACTAGCCGCGAGCGTCGTTGCAAAATCTTCTGGGCGCTCTCTTGATCGTTCCAGAAACTAGGCGCAGCAATCTGGTCTTCGAGCTTTTGAAGCTCGGCGTGCTTCGCCTCTGGGTCAAAGAAACCTCCGCAATTCGGCGACGCGCTGTTTCAAATCCTCATACTTATCTCGCAAATCTTGAACCGCCAGAGTATCAAGCATTCCCTGCACTCCTTCGCAAATTGTAATTGGTTAGCGCACAAGCTTATCACAAAGTGGCGCAGCAGTGACGAGAGCCGGTTTTTTATTACGCGGCGTGTTGTTGCAATTCTTTCTGCGCCTTCGAGATGGCTTCTTGCGCTTCCCGCAGGGAGAAGTGGAAGACTTGGCGTAAAACCTTGATCGCTTCGATCTCATCAAATCCATCGTCTCTGGCCGCGAGATAAACTTCCTGCGGGTCCGCGCCAAGGTCCCTCATCTGATCATACCTGCTGAAACGATTTTGCGGCGGTTGATCACAAACCCTCTCGCCTGGCTCCCTGGTTAGCTCCGAGATTGTCTTTTTCAACTCCTGGCGCTCTTCCAATAACCCCTGCAATTCCGCGGCAATCTGTCGATGAAACAGGACGGCGTTACGAATATGCTCAGCAAGTTCGGGCGAGGCTTTTATTTCGGGAGATGCTTGAAGCTGTTCAAGCATTTTTCCCAGACTTTCATCGCTGACCAATAACGCAGTGCCGCGCATAAGCCGACCTCTTTTCCGTCATGACCTCCAGAGTCTTCACGCCGCCTTTGCCGTGATTACATGCCCACGTTCGATCACCATGCCGTTGAAATAATGATTGGTCACTTCCGCCACGCCGCGCTTTTTACCCACTGTCTCGGCGATATCTTTGACAAACGGCTCTGACGGGTTAAGAAGGACGACTCGCGGAATCCTGACCCTCTCTTCCAGAGTCAGCTTCTCTTTCAGCTTGCTGACGAAGTACTCAATATGCTCGAACCTGTCTTTACCGATCCAGGGCGCAGAAGCCACCAGGTCCCATTTGTCAAATAATGCTCCCTCGCGATGAAACAGCCCAAAGAGCAGAAATTTCCCTTTTTCTTTCGCAATCTCCTTTTCGATCTCCATTAACTTCTTGAGTAATTCTTTCATATCACCCTCAATAATGTTTTCGCGGCGGCGATCATTCGCGCCGCCTCAGATTGATTTGTCGTGCCGATGGCATGATAACGCGATTCCGGATTCCAGTCCGCCACGACCGACCACTCCGCAGCAAAGCCAGCCTGGATTTTGTTTTCGATGCCGGACAGTTTCAACAAGATATCGAGATCGTGCGTCTTCAAACTGGCAAGCGACTCAAAGTCTTTCCGCGTTGATGGGAATCCAGCCCATTTAAGAGTCCGGCAGATTCGCGCTTTGAGCGCCAACTCGATTGCGTATCCGCAGAGGTAGAGCGCGCTGTCGTACCGGCCACTCTGAAAAAGCGCCTCAGAATCTTTCAATCGCGCTCTGGCGATCTTTCTCAACTCGTTTCGGGGGATCATAAGGTTTGACTGACGCTAAATCACATCGCTTCCTGATATTCTCCGAACACCGCCCGCACCCGATCCGCGACTTCACCCAATGTCGCATAAGCTTCAACCGCCGCAATAATCCTCGGCATCAGGTTGTCGCCTGAACGAGCCGCCTGTTCAACTCCATCCAACCCCACCATTGCCGCTTCAGTGTTGCGCTCCGCACGCACTTTTCTGACTCGTTCGATCTGCGCCTGCTCGAACGCCGGATCAATCTTCAACGTCGGGATCGTCGTCTCCTCTTTGATCTGAAACCGGTTGACTCCGACCACGATCTCTTCCTGGGCTTCGACCGCTTTCTGGTAATCGTAAGCGGCGCGTTCGATCTCGCGCTGGACGTAGCCAGCTTCAATCGCCGCGAGCATTCCGCCCATCGCGTCAATCTTCGCGATGTATTCGGCGGCGCGCTGTTCTATCTCGCTCGTCAAATGTTCGACGGCGTAGCTGCCGGCAAGCGGATCGGCTGTGTCAGCAACGCCAGATTCGTAAGCGATCACCTGCTGCGTGCGGAGCGCGATGCGCGCGGCGTCTTCGGTCGGCAAGCTCAGCGCTTCGTCCATCGCGTTCGTGTGCAGCGATTGCGTGCCGCCCAACACTGCCGCCAGCGCCTGAATCGTCGAGCGGACGACGTTGACTTCGGGTTGTTGCGCGGTGAGCGTCGAACCGGCGGTCTGCGTGTGAAAACGCAGCATCATTGACTTCGGATCCTTTGCGCCGAAACGATCACGCATCGTCCGCGCCCACAGGCGGCGCGCCGCGCGATACTTCGCCACCTCTTCGAGAAAGTTGTTGTGCGCGTTGAAGAAGAAAGCCAGGCGCGGCGCGAAGTAATCAATCTGCAATCCGGCGTCGAGCGCGGCCTGGACATACGCGATGCCGTCGGAGAGCGTGAACGCGACTTCCTGCACGGCAGTCGAACCCGCTTCGCGGATGTGGTAGCCGGAGATCGAGATCGTGTTCCAGTTCGGAACCTCCTTCGCGCAGAAGGCGAAGATGTCGGTGATGATTCGCAGTGAAGCCCGCGGCGGATAGATGTACGTGCCGCGCGCGATGTACTCCTTCAAAATGTCGTTCTGGATCGTGCCGTTGAGTTTGTCGGGCGCGACGCCTTGTTTCTTCGCCACGGCGATGTAGAGCGCGAGCAGGATCGAAGCCGTCGCGTTGATCGTCATCGAAGTCGAAACTTTGTCGAGCGGGATGCCGTCAAAGAGCGTCTCCATATCGGCCAGCGAACAAATCGGTACGCCCACGCGACCGACTTCTCCCGACGCCAGCGGATGATCGCTGTCGTAGCCGATCTGCGTCGGCAGATCGAAGGCCACCGACAACCCGGTCGTGCCCTGTTCGAGCAGGTACTTGTAACGCCGGTTCGATTCTTCAGCCGTGGCGAAGCCGGCGTATTGCCGCATCGTCCACAAGCGGCCCCGATACATCGAATGGTAAACGCCGCGCGTGAAGGGAAATTCGCCCGGATCGCCCAGGTCGCGCTCCGCGTCTATCTCGACATCCCGCGACGTGAAGTGGTTTTTCAGCTCAATTCCGGATGAAGTCGCAAAGCGTTCCTTGCGCTCTTTGGCTTTGGCAGATGGCATATGAAATTCCCTGCGATTTGTGAGCGTCTGGTACGGTACAGGGAGCGGTAGCGACCTGATGGCTTATAAGTTGTAGACTCAGGAACAACCAGGTCGCTACCGCTCCCTGTACCGTACCGTGTCTGTGTAGCGATTGAGCGCGAATTTTAGCACGCGCCGCGGCTGAAACTGTAACTTCCCGCGCGAGCCGATTGTTGGCTATAATGCGCTGCGTAATCGCGTATCTATTTTTCGTCATCCTTTGATTCGAGGCGGTTCGGTTTGGACCAGCATCTGGAAAAACTGATTCGAGAACTCGGCGAGGCGATCAACGACGCTGTCCAGGAATCGGACGAGGTCCACGACGCGATGGAACGTATCCGCGCCTCGGGCCACGAAGTCCTGCTCATGCTCGAAGCGACCATCGCCTTCAAGGAGAAGCCTGCCAATGGCGAGGAAGAACTGCCGCCATTCAAGGAAATTCCCATCGAGCAACGACTGGCCGAAATCAGCCACGAAGACCGGCAGTTTCTCAGAAGTTTGAACATCAAGTTCGATAGTGACGAATAGGGGCAAGTATTATGCAAAGAACATTCTTTACGCGTGAAGAAGCGCGGAACAAAATCGGCCACGCGGTCGAATCGATGACGGACTTCCCTTCCGTTCCCAAAGGCAGCCGAGGAAAAGTAGTGAGAGCGCAAAAGCGCGCAAATGATCAATGGCTTGCCTGCGTCGAATGGGATCTACCGACAGATGTCAGACACTACGAATTCATGCTCGGAGATGCCGGTCTCAATTTCTTCAGCAGGCATCGGCCAATAGAAGATCAATTTTGCAAATCCGAGTACGAGGTACTGTTGAAGACGGCGTAAGCAGTGACAGATCCTTCGCTCAAGCGATCTCCGGCACAAGCGTCCCCTTGCGCTCACCACGCAGCTTAACCAGCGCCGTCAACGCCAGGAAGATCGCCAGCAGGATCAAAGCCGCCGCCGCCAACCCGTTCATCATCGCCACGTCCATCCCCTGCGCCGCGCGGAAGTTGGCGATCGTCAATTTCGACAGCGACCAGAGCGTGATCGTCAACACAAAGAGCATCGGTAAGAGCGTGAACCAGACCCGCCTCCGCGCCTGATAAAGCCAGATCGTGATCGCCAGCAGCGTCAACGCCGCCAGCAACTGGTTCGACGCGCCGAACAGCGTCCAGAATCTCAGATACGCCCCCTCCTGCGAAACCCAGATGAAATAGGCCGGCAGCGCCAGCGTGATGAAAGTGCCCAGCGCGGCGCTCGCGCGCGTGCGCCAGTCGAATAACTCCTGCACGATGTAACGCCCAAGCCGCGCCGAAACATCCAGCGTGTCGAAGACGAAGGTCGAAAACGCCATCGCGCCGAAGGTGATGGCGAATTGCAGGTTCTCCTGCCCGACGATCAGCGTCATGAAACGCCCGATGCCGTTGCCGTAAATCGTGCCGGGCCGCAAACCCGCGACCTCGTCCGACGTGACGATCATAATCGTCACCAGCGCAATCAAGGCGACGAAACCTTCGGCCAACATCGCGCCGTAGCCCACCGCAGGTATATGCGATTCGCGGTCAACCTGCTTCGAGGTCGTGCCCGAACAGACCAGGCCGTGGAAACCTGAACACGCGCCGCAAGCGATGGTCACGAACAGAAACGGGAAGAGCGCGCCGGTCATTGTCCCCGCATCCCACGTTTTGAACGCCGCCTGTTTGATCTCGTAACCGCCGAAGAAGACGCCGATCACGCCGATCGCCAGCGCCAAGTAGAGCACGAACCCGCCCAGATAACCGCGCGGCTGCAACAACATCCACACCGGCATAATTGAAGCCACGAAACAATAGGCGAGAATCAACAGCCCCCACGTTTTGATGTCCAAAATCAGCCAGGTCGAAATCTTCGTGCCCAGCCAGGACAGCGCCAGCGTCGCCGGAACAAAGATGACCGTGACCAGCCACAGTGGCGGTTTCAAATAACGCTGCACAAGTCCGAGCACGACCGCCAGCAGCAGATACATAATGCTCGCCGCCGCCACCGCTCCGCCCGGATTGAATTGCACTTGCGCGCCCGCCAATTCTTCAGTCACGCCGGTGAAGCTTCCGGCGGTGATGTCGGCGAAGGCGACGATCACATAAACGAGCGCGATCCAGATGAAGGCCATCATCGCGCGGCCCGCGCGCGGCCCCAGATGCGCGCGCGCAATCTCCGCTATCGAACACGCGCCGTGACGCACCGAGGCGGCCAGGCTGCTGAAGTCATGCACGGCGCCGATCAACACCACGCCCAGACTGATCCAGAGCAGACAAGGAATCCAGCCCCACACCTGACATGCCAGGATCGGTCCGGCAATCGGACCGGCGGCGGCGATTGCCGAAAAGTGCTGCGCGAAGAGATAAAACCTCGGCGTCGGCACATAATCAATCCCATCGTTCTTCCGGTGCGCCGGCGTGGCGATCTTGTCGTCGAGCGCGAACTGGCGCGCCACCCATTTGCCATAAAGACGGTAAGCGACGACGAGCAGAATGAGGAAAGACAGGGCAAGCAGCGGTAGGTTCATATCGTGACCAGCCTCGTTTATTTCGACCTTGTTGTTCGGAGTAAAATTATCAGGCTTTTGCCTGAAGTTGGGTTGCCGTCAAAAACGGCGGTAGTGTAGCTTTACCCGAAATTGTTTTACAAGGAGGTCACGGATGAATCAAACCAATCGCATCAGCAGCTTTGAGGAGTTTTGGCCATACTACGTGCGTGAACATTCGACGGCGGGATGCCGCGCGCTCCATTTCATCGGCAGCGCGTTGGGCATTGTCTGTCTGGCCGCGACTTTCGTCACCGGCAATTTGTGGCTCGTTCTGTTGGGCCTCATTCTCGGCTACGGCTTCGCCTGGACCGGGCACTTCTTCATCGAGCACAACAAGCCGGCGACATTCCAGTATCCGTTCTGGTCGTTCCGCGCCGACTGGAAGATGTGGGGGCTGATGCTGGCCGGGCGAATGCGGATGGAAGTCGAGCGTGCGATCCGCGCGGCCTGACCCTCGACGATTTGGTTGCGTCCAGGACTGCCAAGTACACCGAAACGTGTTATCCGATGGCTCCACTTCAGCGGGCAACCGGATCGTTTAAGCCGCGTAAGCCGCTGATCATCTATCACTTCCAAGTCTTTTTCTCCTTCAGGCGCAGTGCGGCACGGCAGTTGTTTTACCTACTGCGGCCTGATTCAATTATTAATCTTTAGCATTGTGAGCCGGGAACCGAGACTGCAAACCGGCGGCTTACGATTGCCCCTAAAAGGAGAACAAAGATGATCAAGACATTGCAAAAGAGCGCGATTCTGGTGGCGCTGTTTGGATTGCTGATGGTGGCTGCGGCCCCGAGCGCGATGGCGCAAGGCAGAAACAAATGCCGCACTCGCAGCAATTATTCCGTCGCCAACAATTACTACAACGACGACTACAGACGCGACTCCACTTTTGAGCGCAGTCGGCGTTATCGCGATCGCGATTACGACGACCGCGAAGACACAACCGGCAACGCGGTCAAGCGCACGGCCATTGGCGCGGGCATCGGCGCATTGGGCGGCGCGGTGATCGGCGGCAAAAAGGGCGCGGCGATCGGCGCGGGCATTGGCGCGGCGGGCGGCTACATCTATCACCGTAAAAAAGTCGGCGATGAGAGAGATCGGCGTTATCGTTACTAGACCGGAAACAGTTTTTGTCACACCTGGCAACCGAACCAAACCTGATCCGCTGAAGGGCGATGGGCAACCATCGCCCTTTTATTTTGCTCGAAATACCTCACTGGAAATTTCATTACGTCACTGAGCGGCCTTGTGCTATGCTCGGTTTTCAATCAGCAATTGACAAGCAATCTCAGCCAGCTATCCCGGCTTGATTACAGAAACACGGAGGAAAGATATGCGCCGTCAATGGCTCATCATAGGCTCACTGCTCTTCACGCTCATTCTCATTCCCTTGACCATAGCTTCATCGCAAACCCAGGTCGGGACGATCAACGGAACGGTTAAAGACCCCAACGGCGCGGTCGTCGCCGGCGCTCAAGTAACTGTCCGCAACGAAACGACTGGCGAAACGCGCAAGGCGACGACCGATGGTCAAGGCCGTTTCAAAGTCGAAGGACTGGCGGCGGGCCGCTACGTCATCAGCGTCACGCGCAACGGTTTCAAAACCGCCGACCACAGCGCCGCAATTGAAGGCGGACGAACCGAGGCCGTCGAGATCAAACTGGAGGTCGCCGAGACGCGCGCTGAAGTGAGCGTCGGAGCGAAGGGCGCGATCACGCCGAATTCCGATCCGAATTACCGGCTGCTCAGGGACGCCAAACCCGGCGAGACTTTCACCGTCAACAACCTGACGCTCAAACGCGATGTCGCGACGATCAAGTTGACCAGCGGGCGCATCAGCTTCATTCCGCCCGTGCTTGATCGCGTCGTGATCGGCGTCTTCATCGGCGAAGGTGAGTTCACGCTGGATCCGTATCTCTTCATTGAGCGCAACCATCTAAAGCTGAGAACGGAGAAGGAGACGGTCATTGAGCCGTTCTCGCGGCTCGTGCTGGCCTTCACCGACAACACCTGGCAGGAGATCAAAGGCCAGGGTCAGTCCGCCGGAGCCACGGCGGACAGCCAGGCGCTGGACACGCTACGCGATCTCCAGAATCGTTTGCGCGACCGCGAAAGAGGTGGCATTGAAAACCTCGAAGCGGAGCTTCTAGCTGATCTTTACAATCCCAAACTCGCCGGAGCTTTTAACGCTTTCATCTTCGGGAAGAAGCGAAACGACTTGCGATTTTACGCGCGCCCGCGCGGCGCTCTGGATTGTGAGGAGGTGCTTCTGTGGAATGCGGAATGGAACAACGACCAGGCGGGCTTCTGGTATTCAGGACATTTCGAGAGTGAATACAAAAACAACACCGCCAGCTCGGAAGAAGACAAGCGCGTCATTGATGTCGAACATTACAAGATCGAAAACGCCATCAGGGGTGAGAAACTTACCGCGACCGCCGAAATAACTTTCACGGCGATGGTTGACGGCGAACGTGTTCTCGGTCTGGGATTGTTGCAGGAACTTCGCGTCTCGCGCGCGCTCTTCGGCGACAAAGAGATCAATTTCATTCAGGAAGACAAAAAGAAAGACGGATCGTTTTACGCCATCTTCCCTGAGCCTCTGGTCAAAGGTAAGAAATACAAACTGACGGTGGATTATCAGGGCGAAAAGGTATTGAACAACGCGGGCGGCGGCAATTTCTCGGTCGGAGCGCGAACCAGTTGGTATCCGAGCGTCAATTCATTCAACGACCGCGCGACCTTCGACCTGACCTTCAAAGTCCCGAAGCAGTACACCCTGATCAGCGTCGGCAAGAAGGTGAAGGAATGGCAGGAGAAAGATTATGCCGCTTCGCAATGGACTTCGGAGATTCCGCTGGCCGTCGCCGGATTCAATTACGGCCGCTTCAAGAAGAAAGAGGTCACGGACCCCGACACGAAGTATCAGATCGAGGGTTACGCCGTGACCGAGATGCCCGATGGATTGCGCAACACCGGCGTCGGCGGAATGGCGCCAACGCGGCTGCTTGACAACAGCCTGACCGAAGCGACCAACTCGATGCGCGTCTTCACGCATTACTTCGGCCCGCTGCCTTACGGACGAATCGCCATCACGCAGCAGCCCGAAGCCTTCTTCGGGCAGGCGTGGCCGACCCTGGTCTTCCTGCCGCTGATTTCTTACCTCGACTCCACCCAGCGCTGGATGTTGATGGGGAATAACCGGGGGCTGACTGAATTCGTTGATGAAGTGAACGCCCACGAAGTCTCGCATCAATGGTGGGGCCACATCGTCGGCTGGTCTTCGTATCACGACCAGTGGCTCTCGGAAGGCACAGCCTTCTTCTCCGCCGGGCTGTACCTGAAAGCGACCGAGCAGAAGCCGGACAAGTATTTGAACTACTGGAAGCACGCGCAGGAGATGTTGGTTGAGAAGAACAACTACGGCTTGCGCGCCAATGATGTCGCGCCGATCTGGATGGGCTGGCGGTCAGGCTATCACAAATTTCCCAGCGCCTATCAGGGGCTGGCCTATCGCAAAGGCGGTTACGTGATGCACATGCTTCACCAGATGATGTACGACCGCCAGAACGGCGACAAGTTCTTCATCGCTATGATGCAGGATTTCGTCAAGACACATTACAACCGCAACGCCTCGACCGAGAGCTTCAGGCAGATAGTTGAAAAACACATGCTGCCGAAGATGGACCTGACCGGCGATAAGAAGATGGACTGGTTCTTCCTTCAGTGGGTTTACGGAACCGAGATTCCGCGTTACCGGTTGGATTACACGCTGACGCCGCAGGAGGACGGCAAATGCATGCTGACCGGAACAGTCACGCAAAGCGACGTTTCGCAAGGTTTCAGAATGCTGGTTCCAATCTACCTGGATTTCGACGGGAAGCCTGTGCGGCTCGGAGAAGTAGGCGTGATGGGAAGCTCGACTTCACCGGAGTTCAAGGTGATGTTGCCGCAGAAGCCCAAGCGGGTTCTGATCAACGCCAACAATGATGTGTTGGCCACGGAGAGCGTCAGCGCCGGCAAATAAGTTCGTCGGCAAAAATAATCGGGCATAGACAGGATTAACAGGATTTTTCAGGATGTTCAGGAAAATCTCTCAATAGTGGTTCATCTGTTAATCCTGAAAAATCCTGTTAATCCTGTCTAT
>Ga0187892_10003447_pt1 | contig 28946 bp, 32 predicted proteins | sample MA1701073metaG_FD_139345 | JGI IMG/M metagenome (GOLD analysis project Ga0187892, IMG submission 139345) | Bio-ooze microbial communities from a basaltic lava cave in the Kipuka Kanohina Cave System on the Island of Hawaii, USA - MA170107-3 metaG ... | reverse complement strand
GTGATCACGTAGTCAAACCGTTGATCGAGGAACTCGTCCACTCGTTTTGAACGATGCTGCGAGATGTCGATGTCAATCTCCTTCATCACCTTGACCGCATCGGGATTGAGGCCGGCAGGATGTGTCCCGGCACTCGCCACTTCGAATCGGTCACTGGCTAGATGACGGAGCAACCCCTCGGCCATCTGGCTGCGGCAGGAATTCCCTGTGCAGAGAAACAGCACCTTCCGTTTCATCGGACGGGTTCAGACGGAAACCAGTGCCTGGTTCGGTTGCAGACGGCGCACACCGAGAGCATGACCGGCACCTCTACCAGGACGCCGACCACGGTCGCCAACGCGGCTCCTGAACCAGGTCCAAAGAGCGCGATCGCGGTCGCCACGGCAAGTTCAAAAAAATTGCTGGCTCCGATCAAGGCTCCCAGCGCAGCGATGGAATGGGGGACTCTCAACCACTTCATCAGTCCGTAGGCGAGGGACGAGTTGATGTACACCTGCAACAGGATTGGAACAGCGATCAGGACGACGTGCCAGAATTTGCCGGTGATATTGTCCGCTTGAAAAGCGAAAATCAGGATCAAAGTTGCTAGCAGCGCAACCACTGTCACCGGAGCGAATTTTGGCAGCAAGGTGCCTTCGAACCACGGCTTCCCATGTTGCCTGATGAACCATGTTCGGAGGCCTACGCCAATCGCCAGGGGAATGACGATAAACGCCACGACCGAATAGAGCAATGCGGCGAACGGAACCGTGAGCGACGAGGCACCGCTGACCAACAATCCGGCGATGGGAGCAAAGAGAAAAAGCATGATCAGGTCGTTCACGGAGACCTGGACAAGGGTATAGGCTGGATCTCCATCCGTCAGGTAGCTCCAGACAAACACCATCGCCGTGCAGGGGGCTGCCGCAAGAATAATCGTCCCGGCGATATACTGGTCTGCTTCGCCCGGTCCGATCCAGGACGCAAAGAGATACTTGAAAAACAGCCATGCGATGAACGCCATCGAGAAGGGTTTTACCAGCCAGTTCACGAGCAACGTCACGAACAACCCTTCGGGCCGCTTCCCGACGTTGCGAACCGACACAAAATCCACCTTCATCATCATCGGAATGATCATGAGCCAGATGAGAACGGCGATCGGCAGATTCACTTGACTGCCGTGACCAAACTCCAGATCCCGCAACGCCTGCACCGAATCCGGTATCCACTTCCCCAAGGCCACCCCCGCCACCATGCAGAGCCCTACCCAGACGGTGAGGTACCGCTCGAACAGGTTCAGCCGTTTCTCAGATGGCTGAACGACGACTGATTTAATCGCGATCTCCATTCGTTTTATCCCTATTCTGAAAGTAGGACTTTAGCTGCTGTCGGCTTCCAGTTTTTCCTTTCAGGTGTTGATTGGCCACGATGACATCCTTTCTAAAACTAATCAAGAAATCTTGATAGATAAAGGTAAAAAAGGGTCAGTCGCGGCAACGGGAGGTTACACGGTGACCTCTGTTCTGTACCTGTAACGACCTCAGGAATTCTTCCAATTCTTCAACGGTCTCTTGGTTAATTGAGTAATAGATCCACCGGCCATCCCGACGGTCTCTCAAAATTCCAGCATCCTTGAGCGTCTTCAAATGGAAGGAGAGCCGCGATTGCCCTGTACTCAAAATGTCAGTCAGATCGCACACACATTGTTCTCCTTGACTCAAGCAATCGATGATTCGCAGTCTTGTCTCGTCGGAAAGCGCATGAAACCACCGAGCGGCACGCTCCACGTTTTGTGCGTTGGTTGATGGCATAACGTTTTTATATATCAACTAATATTGATATGTCAAGAGGCAGGATTCGACGAGGTTACCGGCCAACAGCATGACGAAGATTTGAAATGGATGTGTTTTGAGCTCGAGGTTCCGGTTCCACAAGACGAAGGTGCTTCCCCGATAATTCTTCGATTATTCCGGTCAGTTCCTGCAGAATCGCGCGGGCGCGCGTTCTCGCACGGCTCCATCCCTTCACAATCTTTGCGTAGGACTCCAGATCAAGGGCGCGCGCCAACTTTCGAAACTGCGCTCGTTCCTCGTATCGGCCCAGGACAGACTGCACGCGCTTTAACTGGTTCACGAGATCCGGTCTTGCATAGACCTGGTCCAACGCCCACTCTTCTTGATAGCGAATGGATTTGATTCTCAATCGGAGGGTATGCAGCGTTTTGCGCCGAGGGTTGTCAGCAGCCTTGGCAGTGAGTTCCCGCAAGGCGACGGCATTCGCCCGCCGAAGCGTATGCAGGCGTTCCATCATCCAGTCTGGATTGGCCTGCGCAGCGGAGAGGGAGTGCCAGTGCACGTTATGCTCGATCTTCCAAAACGTATCCTTCCGCTCCAGCGTGGCCAGCGTGGTTCTAATTCGATCTCTGATTATCCACAGGTCAGATTCCGTCGCCCCCAGGCGGGTCAAATACTGCTCAAACGCATGCAGAGTTCTGAGCCGGCTCAGACGTGAAACGCATTTCGAAATAGCTTTCGCATCCCGGTTTTCTCCCATCAGTTCTAAATAGGCCTGCAATCTCCTGAGATGCGTCCGCAAGCGGTGTAGGGTTTGCGGGCGCATGTCCCCAGACGAGAGACTGGCCAGCGCACTCAGCGCAACCGCCTGATATCTCGCTGCCCGTTCATCGTGAACTCTAAGGTCCATCTGGATTGCACTCATCGTGTGAAATCCGTCCGCTGAAGAGGGAGTAATTTACCACCCACGAGCCGGGCAATCAACGGGCTATTTGAGAGCAGCGGAATGTGATAAAATCCGCAGCCTTGGGAGGGCGTTATGGATTGCGTTCTTATCAGGCACGGCATCGCGGTTGACCGGGAAGACTGGAAAGGGCAGGAGGCTCAGCGTCCACTCACGCCCAAGGGAATCGAAAGGACACGAGAAGTCGTCACAGGACTTCTTCGGCTGGAACTGGCTCCCACCCACCTGCTGTCGAGTCCCTTTGCGCGGGCGCTCGACACGGCCAAGCTTCTTCGGGAAGTCTTCCGAATGCGAACGGAAGTACTGTTGTGTGATGAGCTCTTGCCTGACGCACCGCCTGATAAGCTCTTCCCGGTCCTGGCCTCCTTACCGGAAGAGGCCTATGTGGTCTGTGTAGGACACGAGCCGAACTTGGGACAGGCTGCAGGATTCATGTTGGCCGGCAAGCCTGTTGCCGGACTCTCGCTGAAGAAGGCCGGTGTTTGTTGTATCCGGTTTGACGATGTGCCTAGAGCCGGGGAGGGAATCTTACGGTGGTGGATGATGCCCTCTCAACTCAGGAAGTTGCGGTAAAGCTAGCTGGCACTCCTGATGTGGGCAGGTCAGCAGCGCGATCATCCGGCTCGGTCGTCACGTTCGCTTCCTGCCGTCCGTTCTTGAGAATGGGCAGGATGGTGGCGCGGAGTTTCTCCTGAATCTCCTCCGGCGGTTTACGCGCATCTATCACCTCAAAGTGAAACTCCTCCGCCATCTTGTCAAATTCCTCGATCAGCAGTGACTGGTATCTCTTGAAGCTGTCATAAAGGTCAGCGCCCAACTTCAGATCCATCCCCGACTCCCAGTAGTTCATGCCGTTACTCTCGATCACCCGCAGGGCCAGCGTGTCCACATCGATCCGCAGGTAGCACACCAGGTCGGGGACGATCGCAAATCCGAACACATCTCGGATCCAGTTGCGGTCACCGCTCCGTACGACATCTCGCGCAAAGGCCGTATAGATGTAGCGATCCGCTAATACGATGAAGCCGGAGCGGAGCGCTGGAATGATCTGGTGCTCCAGGCGATCGGCGAAGTCGGTGGCGTAGAGCAGGCTGAACGACCATCGATCTAAGATGTTGCCTTGCTTGGCAACCTCAATGGTCCTGGACATCAGATTGGACCTCGTCCAACCTGTCGTGATGACGCCATAGCCCTGCACTTCCAGCCACTCCTGCAACATTTCGATGTGCGTGGAGCGCCCGACGCCGTCCGTTCCCTCAATGGCGATCAGCTTGCCCTTCAGGTCACTCGGATCTAGGTACGTCAAACCGTCGCCAAAATAGCGTCCGCTTCCCATGGGTGCCTCGCTTCGGTTTATAGTCCGCCAACGCTGTCGAAATCACATGTCGCATTTCGTTCTGTTGCTCCTCGATGTCTTTGGTCGCATCCATCGTGATCAACCCGTATTCGCTCACGATCTTGTCATATTCCGCGAGAATGCGGGACTGAAAGATGCGAAAGCTCTCCGTGATGTCTTGACTGAGCCCTAGGTCCATGCCGGCTTCGTAGTACTTCAACTGGGCCCTGGTACCGCCCAGCAATCGGTTGATCGCGACCTCGATCGGCACGTTGAAGTAGAAAGCCATGTCGGGCCTGATCGCGAAGTTGTACACCTTTCTCACCCACCGGGGAGAGACCCCACGCACAGCGTCACGTGCAAAGGCCGTGTACACGTAACGATCAGCCAGCACGATCAGGCCGGCCTTCAGCGGCGGCAGAATGTTGTGATAGAGCCTGCTGGCAAAGTCGGTCGCGTGGAGTAGGCTGAAGGTGGTCGGCGTGAGTGCCTTGCTCTTCTTCCCGCGGCGGGTCGTTTCACGGACCAGTTCAGACGAATTCCACTCGGTGAACACGACGTTCAAGCCTCTGGCCTCCAGCCATTTCTGAAGCAGCAGCAATTGCGTGCTCTTGCCGGACCCGTCGATGCCCTCGACAATGATCAACTTGCCGAGAAACGGATGGGGTTGGTCAAATGTCAAAGGGGAGGGTGTCATGCGGATTTCTCTTTCGGTGGCCTGTTATCAAATTGGACGGAGCGCTTGAAAACCTTCTCGAAAAGGTCAGCGCGGCCACGCGCAGCCCAGATTTCCAGCTCCGGATCGCCTGCGGTCTGCAAAGTGATCGTCACCGGATTCCCAAGGGTCACGTCCAGGCTCTGAATTACCGAGAAGTGGCTGCGGTCCAGCCCGTCGGCGATCCGAAGCAATGCGCTCAGCATCTCCAAGGTCCTTCGCTGTCGAGCTGGCAACGCCTTCAGGGTGTCGTGTTTATCATGCGGCAGGGCCCGCCGATGATAGCGCGCGATGTTCGCCACCATCTCGACCTCTTCCGCTGTCAGACCGTACAGGTCGCTGTTCTTGATCAGGTAGTAGGCATGCTTATGATGTTGCCGGGAGTGAATGAGGTACCCGATGTCATGCAGAATCGCCGCGTATTCGAGCCACTCGCGCTCAACCTCGCCCAGCCCGTGCAGTGGCTGGGTCCGATCAAACAACAGAGTCACAAGTTGCGCAACGTGATGTGAATGGGTCTGAGGATAATGACAGCGCCGAGCCAGGTAGATGACGTTTCGCCGACGGACGTTCGGAATTTCTTGCTCGGTTCGGAGGGTGTCTCGGTTCCGCTCGATGAAATCGTAGATCAGCCCGTCCCGAATCGCCTTGTCGCTGATCGTCATTTCCTCCTGTCTGGTGCGCTCCATCAGGCTTCGGATCACGGCCGTAGCCGGCAAGAGGGTGTCAGCCCGTTTGGGGTCCAACCCGGGAATGGCAAGGCGAGCCTTAAAACTGGAATTCAGCAGCAGGCGTTCGACGGCTCGCACCTCTTTGAACGAGATCGTCGCCAGATTGAGCTGAGGCACGGGCCGGCCGGTACGGCGCATATATATGATCTCCGTCAGGTTCCCCGCCATACCTGACGTCGCGACGAGCCGATCGAAGCGCTTGGTCCTGAAGCGCTGCAGCGCGGATTTGAGCTGCGTGTCGATCGTCTTTTGCATCTCATGCAGCATGGATTTAGTGGGAGGATCCTGCTTGAGATATAGATCCTTCATTCTGATCGCACCCAGCTTGAGGCTCTGCCCTTGGACCATTCGTTTATGATTCCCGAGGATCAGTTCGACCGAGCCTCCGCCTACATCCACGACCAGCGTGAACCGATCAGTGAGGTCCATGCTATGCCTGACACCCAGGTAGATAAGCCGCGCCTCCTCCTGGCCGGTCACCACGCGCACCGTCAGCCCGGTCTGCCTTGCAACTTCCTCAATGAACTCCCCACCATTGATAGCTTCGCGCACCGCGCTTGTGGCAACGGCCTCGATTCGCTCGTACCCTTTGTTATGAGCCAGTGTGGCGAGGGTGCGGATGACCTCTAAGCCGCGAGTCATCGCAGCTTCTGAGAGGCGATGGTTTTTGAAAGATCCATCGCCCAGGCGTGTCATATCTTTGAACCGATCCAGGATCTTGTAGGAGAAGTCCGGCTCGACCTCAGCTAAGACCATGTGGATCGAGTTCGTGCCGATGTCGATGATGGCCAGCTTGGTCATGAAAGGCAGCTTAGGGGAGGACTACGATCAAGTCAACTGGAGGTTTCAACAGCAAAATCAGAGAGTTCGCTCTTCAAGAAGGCCAGCACAACCGCGGAGTTCGTACTCAAACCCTCGACGTCTGCTAAAGTTTGGCCTTGCGTGTCAGGATATCCTCGATCCTGAACCCCACAATAGACGCTCCGTGGAAGACCGTTCCCAGATTGCCATTGTGAAAACGCTGCAAGGCCGCGGTGTACGCCGGAGCGGGCAACGGCACGTACCTCACCTGCGTGACCAGCTTGGCGGCATTCTTCAGATAAAAATCGACGAAGTTGGCCACTTCGGTTCGTTCAGCGGACTTCGCGTTCACGTAGATGAAGATCGGACGGGAAAGCGGCTGATACGTGCCGTTCTCCACGTTTTCACGAGAGGGCAACACAGGCCCTTTCCCTGCGTCAATCCACACGGCTCTGAGCTTCTTTTTGTTTGGCTCAAAATAGGCGAAGGGGATGTAGCCTAATGCATGCTTATCATTGGCAATGCCCTGGACCAAGGTATTGTCATCCTCACTGGCCGTGTAATCCCCACGGCTGGATTTCGCTTGCCCGACGATCGCTTCGGTAAAGTAGTCAAAGGTTCCTGAGTCGGACCCAGCACCGAACAGCCTCACGTGGGCATCCGGCCAGGAGGAACGGATCTGGGTCCATTTGGTGATCTTCCATCGGGCCGACGGTTCCCACAGCATCTTCAGTTCCGCCACGGTCAAAAACGCCAACCACGTATTCTGATGACTCACCACGATCGTTATCGCGTCGAACGCGACCGGCAGCTCATAGTACTGTACCCCGTTCTCCCTGCAGGCTTCCATTTCCTCAGCCAGGATGGGACGCGATGCGTCTTGGACGTCAGTTTCCCCACGGCAGAACTTCTTGAATCCGCCACCGGTACCTGAGATTCCCACGGTCACTCTCACGGCACCCCGTTGCGTGTGCTGAAATTCATCCGCCACCGCTTCGGTAATTGGGAAAACGGTGCTCGACCCGTCTGCCTTGACGAGAGTCATCGGCTGAGTGTCAGCCGCAAACACATGCCAGACCACAGCCAGGCTAATCAATCCAAGCCCCAAGAACATGGTCTTCTGGATTCTTAAGCTCATGATCTCCTCCTTCGCGCACCTCGCTGGTTCGTCGAGGGAATCAAGCGTATAGGCCTATTCTCTCTAGCTTGTTTTCGGAACGTTAAGGCTGTGCTAAACCGAGGACAGGCTAGAGATGTCATGTGCTTTTGCAGGAAGTTGACCCCGCCGCAGTCGATTGGCTAGTCAGTGAAGGTTCAAGACGCGGCCGCCTGGCTACTTCGTAGCCGAACCCGCGACGTCGCAGAATGATGGTGCCCCGCCGGCTTAATGCATCAACGGCACGAAATACGTCGTCCCAGCTCAGCTCAGGCAGACGCTCCACCGCCTGCTCCATAGTGAGTGTCTCAACAGAGTTCAACAAACTGAGGATCAAGATCTCGGGATCGGAACAAAGAAGCGGCATCAGCTGGCACCGCGAGAGCCATCGAGAAGTTGCATCAGGGCTCCAGTGCGGGTTGTTGTTCTGGTCTTCTGCATAATCTGCTTCATGTGTTCTTTAACGGTCTGTTCGGCAATGCCGAGACGGTTGGCGATCTCCTTGTTGGTCAGACCTTCAATAAGATGCTGAACAACAGCCTCTTGCCGATCGGAGAGCCCGAATTTCCACTTTACCTGTTTGGCAATTCCTCCCTCCTGTCGGCCAATTGCTTCCATAAAGATCAGGATGAGGGACTTCTGGAGACCAGCAGAGTGAGGGATCCCAACGGCACGGAAAAGAACCGATTCACTTGAAGGACGACTCACACGCACGAGCTGAAGCTGTTCCCAATCCTTGCCCTCGCTTCTCTCACGCAACAGCCGGCAGATACGCTCAGAGAGCTCTGTGACTTCGGTTGGAAGGACGCCCTGTGCCACTCGCCCGTCAGAGCACCGAGTCAGCTTGGAACTCACCTCCCACGCTTCACGGTTCATGAAGACCAACTGCAAGAATCCCGTGAACACAAGGAGGCCTGGACCGCGACCAACTGTGTCGGTCTGCATGGCAAGATCAGATGAAGCAACCAAATCAGCGACCACCCGCATTACCTCCTAGGCTGGGAATAGGAGCAGCGTACCTCGCCCCGCTTCCTACGGTTTGGAGCATTACCCCACCGCGCGAGCGGCTTCTCGATGAATGGCCAAAGCCAAATCGCGACCAGCGTTCCGGTACAACGGGCAGGACCGAAAGCGGCCAGTCGTGCAATAGTCAATCTGCTCCATCGAACTTGGTTCGAACGGCACGATGACTCCGATACAGAGCGCGCTTGCCCCGGCGGTCTCCCCATCGAGGAAATAGGGACATGCCATGTGTTTCACCTCCTTTGATCTCGCCTCATGGCCTCCCCAGAGGGCACAACTCTGGGGAGACCGAGGCCATAGGAGAACCGCTACGGCCCCAGCCTACTCCTGGCTCATGTCGTCGTGGTTAGTGCTGTGTTGCGAATGTGTAAAATTTCATGGAGTCACAACTCTGAGGTGGCCTCGTGGCTGATGTCCGCTTGGGTGGGAGACCATCGCACCGCCAAAACGCGCATGGCTCCGAGCGTCAGCAAAATGGCAGCGAGCACCGCTAGTTGCACCAGATTGCCGCCCTTGAACCATTGAGAGATCACTTCGGTCAACATCACCACCAGGATCGTGTCCACGATGAAGGTTACCTTCACCCGCCCCTCGGAAAAATAGGTGAGAGCGGTCTTAAATACTTCCACGACTGCCAAGAGAATCAAGGTGTCTACGATCACTTGTCTCAGAGCGACTTCTACAGCGTTGTGAAAGAGCAACCGCACGTCCAGAAAGGTTTTGATCACCCCGCCCGTGAGGGCAACCAGAATGGTCAGGATGAGCAGACTGAGAACCAGCTTGATCCCCTTTATCCACAGTTGGGTCAGATCCATCACCAAAGCCCGTTCCGTGACACGCGGTATCCAGGCAAGACAATCTTGTGCCTGCGACAAAACCAGGTTGAGCCGTTCGCTCATGCCGCTTCCGTTCGGTTATTACGCGTCTCAGAACTCATCAATCGAGACCGGATGCAGGAGGTCTCGCACAGACAACACGCCTACGATGTCCCCTGACTTGAGCACTGCCAAGTGGCGCGTCCCGTTGCGCTCCATGAGATCCGCCGCTTCGGTGATCGGCCGCCGTTCATCAATGCCGATCACAGGGCTACTCATGATGTCCTTCACCAACATGTAGTGGGCGTACCGACTTGCCCCAACTACCTCGCGCACGATATCTGTCTCTGTGACGATCCCGACAATCCGTGCGTCTTGCTCAACGAACACACTGCCGATCTTCCGCTCCCGCATCACTTTGGCCGCTTCAAAGACCGATGCGGAGTCCCCTACCTTCGCGAGATTCCGCTTCATGAGTTGTTTTGCTGTGACCATCTTCCTCCTCCTTTGATTAACTTTGATTAAATCGGCAGCCACATCAGCTTGCCGTCAGCAGTCCTGCCCTGTTCTTTCTAGTCTGCCCGGGAACTCCTCAACCGGTGATACCCTTCCATCTGGTTGCCTCACGCGAAGGATCGGATAGACACGCTTATGCCGCATCCCGCGAAGTGTGGCCAAGGCATAGAGCAGAGGCACCAGCAGCATGATCCCGACGCCTATCAGAATCATCCCATTTAGAAAACTGGACAACACATGAACCTCCTCTCACACCTTCAAGCATGCTGGTGCAATGTTCCGCTGGGATCAACGCAGTGTAAGATTTTCGTAAATCGTAGCCGGCAGAGTTAACACAGATGTAACAGCAAACAGAGGAAGCTGAAATCTTGGATTGTTAAGGTACCAGGAATTGCGTGGGCTTAGACTGCTGGCCTAATAACGATCAAAGAGGGGGACTATGCGCTGGAAGCAAGAAGCCCGAATGGGGCTCATGGTGGCATGGGGGTTGATCCTGTGGTTGCTGCCAACCTTTGTGCAAGCCCAGACAAGGCCAGAAGTGGATACCGCGCTGCAGCCATACAAGCGGAGTGGGGAAAGTCTTGCCGAAACCATCATGGCAGGCAGCTCCGACACGGTGAAGCGGGTCATGGACCGATGGGCAGAAGAATTTCAGCGGCACCACGCAAAGGTCAAAATCGAGACACAGCTCATTAAGACGATAGAAGCTTCCCAAGCGATGATCAGCGGAGAACTCCCCATCATCGAAGGATCAAAGCTGACTGCGATCTCGTACCCGTTGAGCGACGCGCAGCTCCAAGCGATCAAGGCCCGCATGGGGGCGAAGCCTATTCCAATCCCGGTGGCACTGGATGCGATTGTGCTCATGGTGCACCACCGAAACCCTCTCCAGGGTCTGACACTCGCGCAGGTCAAAAAAATCTTTGCAATGCCGTCTGAGAAAGATGGTGGCATTGAGTCCTGGCAGCACGTTGGGCTGAACACCAAATTAGGAAGCATGGAGGTCAACCGCTACGGTCGGGATGAGACATCCGGTACATTTGCCGCCTTCAGGGACATGGGGTTGCTCGGAACCAAGCAGCGGAGCGATGTGCATTCACAACCGGGATCCATGTCGGTGGTGATAGAAGTGGGCACTGACGAAGCAGGGATCGGCTATGCTTCCACCGGCTATGCCAACAGGAGCAAAAAGGTGCGGGTTGTGCCTCTGGCCAGGCGAGAGGGAGAGCCCTTTGTCGCGCCCACAAACGACACTGTGGAGAGTGGTGAATATCCCTTGCGCCGGGAGCTGTATCTCTACGCGATGCCGGAGCAGAATGGAAGCCTGAGCCCGGCCGTTAAGGAGTTTATTACCTTTGTTCTTAGTCGAGACGGCCAGGAGGCGGCAAAAGACGAAGGCCTCTTCCCTCTGCCTGCCCGCATGATCATGCAGGCGCTGCGGAAATTGGAAGGGAATGGCCAGTCCACCCCCGCTTCAGCCAGTGCAACCCACTAAGCAGGAAGCTCTCGCTTAGCTTTGCTTGCTTTCCCGCATTTCGAACAGCACCTGTTCGATCTCGTGAAAGAAAAAGCGATAAGCCTCAGGCCAGAGGCCGGGGGAGAGTTCGCGTGGCGGTTTTCCGTCTTCGTGAAGGTACAACCGTGGCAGGACCGCTGTGTTGAGGGTGTCCATCTTTCTCACCTGAACTCTCCAGCGATACTGGATTCCTAAAATGCGAGCAAACTCCTTCTCAGCATAGGGTTCGGTTTCGATAGTGTCTTGTGACGGATCAGGATTGGCCAGGGAGTATCCACGCTTTTCGAGGTGGGCCTTCACGGTCTCATAGACCTCACCGTATTGCCACGGATAGACCCGTTCGCTCATCTGCGGAGCTAAGGCCGGGCTGCGAGGATAGGCGCATTTGCCCCAGGCACAAGAGGGGAGCGTGGTGCACCCGCTGAGCAGCAGACTTCCTGTCAACCCAATGACCAAGGTCGTCAACTCACCCTGGGATTGATTCTTCCTGGCTTTCACAACCCAGCTCCTCCTGTCAACACGCGCCGTGCGTCTGATGCATTATATCGCCCGATCTGTCTTCAGACTACCCTTACGGCTATTCTTAACGAAAACTTAATTTAGGGCGAGGGCGGCCCGTCTTTGGCGCAACGGAAGCCGAGATCGGCAAGCCGATAAGCCGGACTGCTCCTACCTCGATAGGTCGTTCGCACATCGGTGACTGGAGAAGCCCAGGAGCCACCTCGAAACACTTTGGCCTCTTCTTCTTCCGAGATGGTCCATTCCATCGCATTTCCGGCCATATCCTGGAGCCCATAGGGGCTCTTGCCATCGGGGAATTGGCCGACCGGAGTCGTGTCCCTCTGCCGGCCTTCCGCGTTCACCAGTTCAGGATTGTAGCTGTTGCCCCAAGGGTACCGGCGACCGTCCGTGCCACGCGCGGCCTTCTCCCATTCCTGTTCTGACGGGAGGCGCTTGCCTTTTGCGCGGCAATAGATGGCTGCCTAGTTCCAGGATACGTTCGTCATCGGATGGTTGGCCTTCTCTGTATCAAAGTTGTGGCCACGAATTCTGGCGTAGTCCGCATTCGTCACTTCAAACACGTCCATCCAGAAAGCCGGAAGCGCAATGGTCTGCTTGCTGTCTTCCTCGCCGTAAAGGAAAGGACCTGCTGGAATCAAGACCATCCCTTCCGGCGCGGTGTTGTCTTGCTCTGGCTGCGGGACTTCCTCTACCGGAGCGCCTTTGGCAAGCTCGACAAGCACCCCGGTTTTGGGGAGCGTGGCCTTGGCCGCGGCGGTGACACTGGCGTTCTCGGTCGAAATCATTTTGACGGTCAGGCGAACGCTGGTTGCAAGCTCAAGAGCCGACCCTGTCACAAGCGCATCAAGCCGACCAGCCTTCCCGAGCTTTTTCAGAGCTGCCGGATCCATGACGGAGAGGCCGGCCTTATTCTGCTCTCTGATCAGTTGATTGACCTGTTGCCGATCCAACACCTGAACCGATTCCGCTTGTGTAAGCGATGCTGAAAGCTCTTCAGCCAGGAAGCGGCCCAGCGGCGTGACGGTCCCTTCCAAGTTTGTGAAATCCGTCACCGCGAGGCGCTGAATTTTTTGTCTGGCGGCCTCACCCATGAGTGCCTTGGTCAATTCCCTGATGCCATCTTCATAATCTGATGCACCATGGCTGACCTGTGGAAGGACAAGAGTAAGCTCAAGAATCAGGAGCAGAGAAACCAGCAGCCTCATCTAACCTCCAGGTCTCCTGTCCCATCTACTGAAACGTGACGAAAAAGTAAAGGGGCCCACACTGGAACAGTGTGGGCCCCATCGTTACCCCTTTGAGGAACGACTTTGCTTAGCCCCGGGCCTTTTCAGTCACATGGACCAACGCGTCCTCCACTTTCCACCAAAAATACCGGTATGGTTCCGGATCAAGACCAGGAGTCAAAAAGCGTGGCTCCTTGCCCTTCTCGTGGAGGTACAATCGCGTTTGGATCTGCGTATTGAGTGTGTCCATCTTTCGGACCCCAATTTTCCAACTATATTGAATGCCTAGGAATCGGGCAAATGGCTCCTCTGAATAGGGTTTCGTTTCAATGATTCCCTCAACTGGGTCCTCCTTTTCTAAAGGATATCCACGTTTGGTCAAGTGGTCCTTGACCGCTTCATAGGCTTCCCCATACTTCATCGGATAGACGCGCGCTCCCGTCTGCGGAACCAACGACTGATACCGCTGGGTGGACGCGCATTTGCCCCAGGCGCAGGAAGGAATGGTCGAACAGCCGCTCGCAAACAGACTTCCCATCAACCAGACTGTCAGCCAGAGTGTCATGCGTAATTTCATGTTATGTCCTCCTCTATGCTCACATGATCCCGTCAAGTTCCTGAGCAATGGGGATGCTAGAACGCGAGTTGCATGTTGATCGAGAAGCCATTGTTGTGGAGTTCACCGCCCATTTCATTTCGGATATGGCCGAAGGCACCCAACTTGTGCCGGTGATCCTTGGACAGATACCACACTGTACCGAAATCCCACCATCTGGCATCCAGCACATGACGATTTAACGTCGGATTTAGGCTACCAAGGTTAGCCGTCGTCGTGGCAGAAGCGTAGACGTCGCTGCTATTGATGTCCATATACTGAAAGCGCCCGAGGATTTCCCACTCCCGCGGAATGAGGAAGTAGCCCACATCGACAGCATAGTTGATGTGTCGCAAGCCTGGGAACATGCCCAAGTTGGGATTTCCATTGCTTGGGTCATACGTGGCGTTGTGGTACTCAACATTCGCGTAAAACCCTCGGTACATGAATGTCGCGTCAAAGCCCAGCTCTTTCCAATCTCCTATGGCGTTCGGGTTGATGTTGGCCCGTCCAAGAGGTAGTAATGTGAAGCCCAGTTCATCTTGCACCGGCCTGGTGCATCCAGCCGTCGGGCTCAGGGAGTCCGACGAGGCCAACCCATAGGCCTGGCAGAGGTCAAAGGTCGTGATGGCGTTCAACTCTCCCATCGCCAGCGCTTTTGGTGCATACAGGTATGTGAGTGAGAATTCGATCAGCGGCGACCAAGAGTACCACACATCCCCGGCCCAAAACGGCACACGACCAAATGGGTGAATGGTGAAGCGCCCAGCGTAGATCAAATTTGAGGTATCATCAAATGCCTGCTGACCCTTGTTGAAGCCGAAACCGGAAGCTGCCATCACTTTATAGTCGAACAAATCCAGGATGTCCATGCCGGACAGTTGCACGCCGGTTTCCCGACCGACGGACGTGAACCCCTGCGAAGAGAAGGCTCGCTCCGGGAAATGCATAGCGCCGGAAGAGAGTTGTCGCTCCCGCGAGTTCGGCATCTTAATCTGGCCGACCATCACGTTCATCCAAGGGTACCTGGTCCAAGTCCAGTCCAGATCGCGCAGCCCAATAGCATGGCCGTCCGCATGGAGCTCGATGTGGAACTGCATGTCTCGATAGACGCAGCCGCTGAACTGGACCCGCATCCGTCTTATGTCAATGTCGTGCACGTTCTCGCGGTTGCCCCCGTACAATGTGGAACTTCCCGACGATGACGGCCTGACCAACGGAGTCCGGCTCGGAATCGTGGTGGTACTGGATGTCTGAGTGAGGGAGGGGTCCACGCCGGCCGCTCTGCTGTCACCTTCAAAGTAGTTATACAGCGTCTGCATCCGGTAGGACCACGTGCCGTAGAAGTTCCGAGCGATACGGCGGTCGCGATCCTGCTCATCAAATTTTCGGATATCGGCCACATCTTCCTCGCCCAGGAGCCTCTTCTTCAGCAGCTTGTCCACCACCGCGTCCGCCTTCGCCTCGGCCGGTGAGAAGATCCCGACATCTTGAAAGTCCGGGATACAGGGTGCCGCGCCGTAGAACGGAGTGAACTCGCCCCAGGGCGACGGCGGCAGGGTGAACCCGGCAAGGGCCACCTCCTCTGTCTGCTTGGTCATCGGCGGACCAAGAATAGAGAGAAGGATCACAAGGACAACGCCAACCGCACTGCTGCGCGCTGACAGGAGCAAACGGCGTATTCTGTTCACACTGACAAGATGAGCCCGTGGTCTCCTCATCGTCCCACCTCCTGCGTGAGTGTGCGGGGATGTCTGATTGAAATCTGCGGTAGGGTAGAGAGATGAGGTGAATACCTGCTCAGCGATCGTTCAAAATTCCGTTAACATTCGGCGACTATTTGATCCAGTCTGCATCAAGGACCCGTTACAGATCAGGCAGCAAGGGCGACTCCTGGCAGGCATCGGGCAGGGTAGCTGGCAAGTGTTAACACCAATTTAACAGGCTCCTGACTGGAGCGTAATGGAAAGCCAATACAATCGCAGCCCTCTCATCAGGTGAGGTGAACCCATGCGCACGATATTCCTTTCTCTAGCCTTAGTGGTGATCGTGAACCAAGCCGGTTGTGCAGCCCAGCCGGTCGTCACCCGAACGATCTATGAAGACCGGTCACTTTGGGTGAGGCTGGAAATCAATCCGGATGCCGGGAAAGTCTTACCCGCTGCGAATAGGAATTCGGATGATGCGGATCTAGCCCTGACACCGGCCTTGCTCGCAGCCTGGATGAGAGGATTCCGCGCGGAGACAGCCAGAGGTCCTGTCGGAATGCTTTTTGGACGACCTGGCGAATACAATGCCTTTGTTGAGACTGAGATTGCCTCGCTCACGCCGCACCTGGCTAAGGGCCTCAAAATGGCTGCCCCCAATGAGCTGGTTGCCTATTGCATGGCGGTTGATTACACTGCCAGGGAACGATTCATCACCACCGGCTGGGTCCATGTCAAAAAACCGTATCTGTACTTTAAGCTGATCGAGCATCGCACTCCTGTGCAGGTAGCATCTCCTGCGGTGCCGACCGCTGAAGCCTGCCGTGCAAAACCGATTCCTGGCACGAAGACAGCGGACCGGTTCTTCCGGTTGGACTATGAACCCAGGGACGCAGTGGTCCAACAGGGTCTAACGTCCGGACTGATGGCAGGCATTGACTACAATGGAAGAGGGGAGGTCGTGTTCAAGATCAGCCGTCTCTATAATCTGACGCCTCCTGACCAGCAAAAGAAGCCTTCCGCAGCGGGTGAGTAGGCTGATCGCTTATCGCCCTTATCTAGCCATTATGATGACAGCAGAGCCTTATCTCGGCCTCTACGAAGAATTAACAAAACTATAACTCAGAATAGACTGCAGGGAAATCATCAGGACCTACCATGCCGCTGAGCAGGAGAGGTCGGTATGGCAAGTGGGCATGAGACCATTCTGGTGGTGATGGCCAACGAGGCATTGGCCCAAGCAATCGAAAAACATCTAGGGCAGAATGGCCACGACGTGGCGGTGGTGAGAGATGAAGCCAGTGCTGACGTATTAGCACGCCGCATCTTGCCTGCGCTTATCTTAGTGGACCGGCGGCCACGTGTGATCGAGGCCTTGCGATGTAATCCCGTCTTGCACCGCATCCCTATCATCAGTGTGGCACCGCCTGAAGTGGGATGTTCCGATGATGAATGCGTGGTGGACCTGGAACAGGGAGCGGACCTGGCCATCTGTAGGCCAAGTTACCGCGAGTTGATCGCGAAAGTTCGAGCGATAATCCGTCGCGAGCACATGGACAAGTTGCCGAAAAGCCAGTATGTCGCCGGCGGACTGCGACTGGACGTCGTCCGGCATGAGGTGACCGTGAATGGGCGGCTTGTGGAGCTGACACCAAAGGAGTTTCAGATCCTCCAGCAGCTTATTCAAGATCCGTCACGGGTCTTTTCTCGTGATGAGCTACTCAACCGAGTCTGGGGTGAGGGCTGTGCGTTGGAGGAACATACTTTGGATGTCCATATTCACTCGCTTCGGCACAAAATCGAAGCCGATCCGGCTCATCCCCGCTTCATTGTGACGGTCAGGGGAGTCGGGTATAAGCTGAAATCAGGATAAGTTCGATTGTTTAACGCTGCGGCTTCTGGAGTAGTAATGAAGAACCCGTTTCTCACGGAATTCGTCACGTCTCTCCTGCTGGGCCCCACAAGTGAAGTCGAACTCATCAACCTGGAAGACGGGACCACGATCAGGGGCAGGCGCAATCTCAAGCGTCGTTCTCTCCAATTGAAACTCCCCTCTGGAGAGATTGTGGATGGCCACTATGTGCCGTTAACAAGTTCGACAATAGGGAACGGCTCACTGTTTTCGCAGAGACATATGGCTACTGTGTCATGGGCGAGATCGAATCACAATTTTCGAGGGTATGCTCGGCTGGTCGGTAAGAACGGCGAGCTGCTGGAGATAATCTTTTCAAGCGAGTGGACCGGGCACGGAACCGGCTTCGCGAAAACCAATGATGGCGGGGATTACGAGGTGATCCTGTAGCAAGCAACGCTTGGGCAGGGTAGACCGGCCCGTAGCTGAGCAAGGCATTGCGCCAGTTCTTCGCTCATTGTTCAACTACTGCACCTCAAAGTGAACCGTCCGGTTCTTCTCCCAGCACTCGGCGCTATGTTCAGTGCAAATCGGCCTGTCTTTTCCGTAACTGATCGTCGCAATTTCCAGCGGCGGGAGTCCCAGGCCCTCGAGATACCGTTTCACGATCTGCGCCCGGCGATCGCCGAGGACTAAATTATAGGCCGCGGTGCCCACTTCATCTCCACGTCCTTCGAGCAGGACCTTTCCCACACGCTCCTCTTTTAGACGGTTTGCGTTGACTTCGACCATGGCCATGGCGTCGCTGCGGAGCGCAGACTGGTCAAAATTGAAGGGGATGTCCAGGAGAAATGGGGTCGAGGCTTCTGATGCAACTTGACCTGACGCAGAGGAAGGTGAAGGCCGTGAGGCAGTCAGTGGCGCGACTGGTTCTGGCGCGACCCGCTCTTCAACGATGGGAGGCTTTTGCTCATGACTGCTGGAGACCGTCTGGCTGGCACATCCGGCGATCATCACAAGCACACCCACACATGCACTCCATGTGACTGGTGAATTCGTGAGTCTCTCCATGACGAATCCTCCTCCCTGTCCCAGTCTGGATCCTCGCGAGTGGATATTGCTAGACGATGAACCAAGGACTGAACTTGGAAGTGTTGGTCTAAGTGTAACACCACTTAGCCGCTTTGCAATATATTCTCCAAGACCCTTACCCTGCCTGTTGGATCGCTTCGTAAATCCGACGCACGTCCGGAAGCGGAGCCTTAGACATAACCGCCAGCGAGTCTTCCACGTAGGCCTTCGTCCGCATCCCGTTCAGTACGCAGGTCACGCCCTGCGTGCTCGTGAGTGCCCAGAGCGCCTTACGCGACAGGGGTTCTTTCCGCCCTGACTCCGGCAGCAAGGGGTCAATCTGTCTCGCGATGGCGGCAGTTCTTTCTCGGCTTTTCACCGTCGCCTCGCGACGCATCGCTCTCAAGCACACCACCAGCTCAGGAAGGTACCGTTCCCGCCAGACCTGCCAACGATCACCCATCTCTCCGGTCAGATGATGGGTCAAGGCGCGCAGCACCTGGTTGATATGAGGCGCAATCATCTGGCTCTCGATCTGCTCCCAATGTTCCAGATTCTGCACACGTGGCCGGAGCTTGACCAACTCCTCGGCCCATCGGAAATAGTCCTCTGGAGGCAGTCCCTGGCCAGGATTCTTGATATGGGGCGCAATATCACGCCGATACTCCTGCTCCAGATCAGATAATTTCTCCCGGTGGGTTTCAAATGAGTCAATCTCCGGTTCGACAGGCAGGTCAGCCAATCGGATCATGCCGCCACCTTTCGCCGGGATGGCGTTCAGTGGTCGGTTGACAAGGACCGCCAGCCTCTCCGCATGCGCAAGTTCAAGGACAGTCTGCTTCTCGCCAAGTCCGGTGTTCGGTGTGAGCAATGCGCCGGATTCGAACAGGTTCATCGGACACTGGAGCACTTTGAAATGATGGACGGAGCTACCCGTGTCGCGCGCCGCCGCTTGCGCCGCCTCCAGCATACGTCCAAGTGACGTGGCTTCGGGGTCATGGGGATCGGCGGTACAGGTATTGGACGAGACACCGTAGAACCGGATGCGTCCTGCCGCGACTTGAGTCTCGAAATAGGTAAAGGCAGCCTGCAATCGGGCGTAAAATTGATCGCGCAATCGAGAGAGATCACTTACGCCGCGCTGTTTGGCGTCTGACAGGAAATATTCCGCATTGTGCAGGAGGCAGACATCCAGCCGGTCTAATCCCAGCCGGTCAAGCGACAGGTCCAGTTGATCGGCCAGAAATTCAGGATGGAAGCAGTGCCAGATTCCCTCTCCGTACTTGACCATCTCCGGATAAGGCTTGCCGGCCTGTTCGCGGGCCTCAGCCCGTTTCAGGTTCTGCCCCTGCACATAGCCGATTTTTGAGACGACGATCACTTCCTCGCGTTTCAACTCACCCGTCTTGTACAGCTCGACCAGCACCATGCCGATCAGACGCTCGCTTTCTCCATCTGTATAGTTGGTGGACGTATCGATCAGATTGCAACCGGAACGGAGCGCCTTCGTCAACGCCTCTCGATGTTCATCATCCTCAGTGTCGATCCGATAGCCACCGAACCCCAGGCGGCTCGTGGTCAGTCCGGTTGAGCCGAAGGCTGTGTACCCATGTGCGGCGGTCCGCGAAGCAGCGGGGTCGTTCACAAAACGTGCCGCATAGGCCGCTGTGCCGCCAGGAGTGGCATGGCCGGCGAGTCGGTTCCCCGTGAGGGTTTTCGAACCAGCGATCTGCTCAGCCACAGCCTGCTGATGCCCATTCACGAGCGCTGCTGTGACTGCTTCGGAATCGGTGATCGGTGTCTGACAGGTGAAATTCCGGCACAGATACAATGAAGCTTTTCCGTTGACAAGCCCTTTGCCGATCAGCAAAGGATGGCGCGTGGCTGGCCCATCCGGGTCGTGGTGCGCAAGAACCCGGTTCGGGAGGTAGTGTCGGTTTATTTCTCTTCGGAGCACCTCGTACCCGAGCTCGCCGGGCCTTCCGATGAGCGCCAGCTCTAGCGGACCGGCGAGGAGTAGGTCCACCACTGAGAGGCTCTTCGCGAAGGCACGTGGATATCGAGCGATCTCCCGGCCGTAGGCTCGAATAGCCTTGGTGGCCGCCTCGCGAAGATCATCGCGCCCGTAGTGAAACGAGAGCCGCGCCAACGCGGAAGCTGCGACGGCATTCCCGCTCGGAGTGGCTCCGTCTGGGCCCTCACGGCTGCGGAGAATCAGTGACTCATGGTCCCGAGCCGTCGTAAAGAAGCCTCCACGTCCCTGATCCGAAAAGTCGGCGCGCAGACGCTCCACCAGACGAACGGCCTCGAGAAGATAGCGCTCGCTCCCTCCGGCCTCGTAGAGGTCAATCAGCCCCTCAGTGAGATACGCATAGTCCTCCAAATAGGCATTCAGATGCGCCTTCCCAGCCCGGTACGTTCTCAGCAGCTTGCCATCCGGTTTGGACAGCGTGTTGAGGATAAAGTCGGCTGCACGTTCGGCTGCTTGCTGATACCGGGGCTTGCCCAACACTCGAGCGCCCTCCGCCATTGTGCTGATCATCATGCCGTTCCAGGCCGTGAGGATCTTGTCGTCTAACCCGGGAGGCACGCGATTTCGTCTGGCCTCGTAGATTAGGGGACGAAGCCGGTCGATTGTCTGCTGCAATTCCTCCGGAGATATGCCGAGATTACGAGCGACCTCGACGAGGGGCCTTGGGACATTCGGAATGCTGGGTGCCCGTTGCTCTGGGCGCCCATGGCTCGGGGTACCCGTTGCTCCGTGTTGCAACGGGTCTGAGCCATGGGCCTTCGCAACGAGCTCAACCCAATTGCCATTGGGCGTAATGTCGTAATAGGCGCAAAAACGGCGCGCGTCTTCATCGGTGGGAACTGCCTGCCGAATTTCTTCAGGCGTCCATACAAAAAATTTTCCTTCGACTCCTTCCGAATCGGCATCGGTCGCTGAATAGAACCCGCCCTCCGGTGAAATCATCTCTCGAAGGATGTAATCAAGCGTCTCAGTCGCAATATGCCGATAGGTAGATTCGCCGGTAACCTGGTAGGCCTCCAGATAGGTCCGTGTCAGGAGCGCATTGTCATACAGCATCTTCTCGAAGTGGGGAACCAGCCAGCGCTCGTCGGTCGAGTACCGCGCGAAGCCACCACCGATCTGGTCATACAGGCCGCCGGACGCCATCGCATCGAGCGTCTTCCGGGCCATTTGGAGCGTATGGGGATTGCGAGTCCGGTGGTAACGTCGCAGGAGAAACGAAAGCCCCGTAGCGGGAGGAAATTTTGGCGCGCTGCCGAAGCCCCCATGGCGCGCATCGAAGTCCTGAGTAAACTCAGCCACAGCGGCTTCCAACTCTGCTTCGCCCACAGCCATGGGGGCAGTGACGCGCATCGAATCGGACAGCCGATCAGTCAATTGGCCTGCTTGTTGGCGCAGCCCTTCCTGGTCCTTCCGCCAAAACTCGGCCACCTTCTGAAGCACGGTCGCAAAGCCGGGTCGGCCCCACCGGTCAGACGGAGGGAAGTAGGTGCCGGCAAAGATGGGCTGTTGTTCTGGAGTGAGAAACACAGTCATCGGCCAGCCCCCTTGCCCCTGATTCAGCGCCAGGGTCGCCTGCATATAGATCTCGTCCAGATCAGGTCGTTCCTCCCGGTCCACCTTAATGCAGATGAAGTGCTCGTTCATGATCGCAGCGATCCGCTCGTCCTCGAAGGACTCACGTTCCATCACGTGACACCAGTGGCAAGCGGAGTAGCCGATTGAGAGGAGGATCGGCTTGTTCAACGCTCGGGCGCGGCCAAGGGCTTCCTCCCCCCAGGGATACCAGTCAACAGGATTGTAGGCATGCTGGAGGAGGTAGGGACTTGTCTCCTGGACGAGACGGTTGGCTGGACGGTTCCTGGCCTCTTGAGACATGGCCATTCACCGTACCACCCCATCAGAGCAGCGGTCAATGGCGGAAAATGAACCGGCCCGCAGACTCGATCAAGCTGAGTGCGGGCCGATGGCACAGAGTTTAACTTGTGCGGCTCGCTGAGCCGCACAATGTGGCCTCTTTACTTCTTCTTCGATTCTTCCTTCTTCTTCTCCCCCTCCTTCTTCTCCCCGCCCTTCATGTCACCCTTCATCTCGCCACCCTTCTTCTCATCTGCGAAGGACGGTGCGGTGAACCCAACCATAAACATGACTGCAACAAGCGCGACCAGGATCCGCTTTAACATTGGCTGTCACCTCCTTTCCTCATGGATTTCGGTAAATAGCCAAGACCGAATGGGGGGTGACCCTAATCCAAAATAACTACAATGTCAATATGCCGCGGAGTTAACGGGTGAGGGTCTTGGTGTGAGCCACAGACTGATGATTACCAAGTTCAATTGGAAGATCCTCTGTCTGGCAAAAATATGTGATAAGATTACATAAAACGTCGTAGAGGAGTTGGCATGACCGACGTTGGTCCCTACTCAAACTACCGTCTCAGCGTGAGGCTTGAACTGGCCAACCGTCCCGGCATGTTTGCCCGTGTTGCGACCACGTTGGCCGAGGAAGGTGCCAACCTGGGAGCGGTAGACATTGTGTCGGCAGCACCAGACAAAATGGTGCGGGACATTACCTTCGACGTCCAGAGCGAGGAGCATGGCGAACGCGTCCTGAAGCGGTTAGGCCAGGTGCCGGATGTCCGGGTGCTGTCTGCCTCCGACCGGATCTTCCTCCTGCATCTTGGGGGCAAGATTCGCGTTGAAAGCAAGCTGCCGCTCACCACTCGGAATACGCTGTCCATGGTCTATACGCCTGGCGTAGGACGAGTGTCGCAAGCGATCGCGAAGGACCGATCCAAGGTCTACGCCTTTACGACCAAGAGCAATAGTGTGGCGGTGGTCACGGATGGATCAGCGGTCCTGGGACTCGGCAATCTGGGTCCTGAAGCGGCCCTGCCGGTGATGGAGGGGAAGGCGATGCTGTTCAGAGAGTTCGCTGGGATCGACGCCTGGCCGATCTGCCTGAGCACACAGAACGCTGATGAGATCGTGAGGACCGTGCAAAGCATTGCGCCCAGCTTTGGCGGCATCAACCTGGAAGACATCAGCGCCCCTCGCTGTTTCGACATCGAGCGCCGCTTAAAGCAGACGCTCGACATCCCTGTGATGCATGACGATCAGCATGGAACCGCGGTCGTGATCCTGGCGGCGCTCAAGAACGCGTTGAAGGTTATCGGGAAGCGGTTCGAGGAAGTTCGCGTGGTTGTCAACGGGCTCGGCGCAGCCGGGATGGCCTGCTGCCAGATCCTCTTAGCGGCTGGGGTCTCCCATCTGCTCGGTTGCGGCCGACACGGAATCGTGCTGTCCGGCGACCCAGACCGACTCCGCACCTGCCGGAACGACCTGGCGGCCTGTATCCAGGGTGACCGTCCGACTGGAACGCTGCAGGATGCCCTGAAGGGTTCCGATGTCTTCATCGGTCTTTCAGTGGGCAACATCTTGCGGCCGGAGGATATAGACCTGATGGCTCACGATCGTATCGTGTTTGCGATGGCCAATCCCGATCCTGAAATCGCACCGGACCTGGCCATGTCACGCTGTCGGGTGTTTGCCACCGGCCGCTCAGACTATCCCAACCAGATCAATAATGTGCTGGCTTTTCCAGGAATGTTTCGCGGGACGCTGGATGTGCAGGCCAGCGATATCAACGAAGCCATGAAGCTGGCCGCGGCCGATGCCATTGCCAATATCATTCCGGAGCGCACGCTGAGTGAGGACTACATCATTCCCAGCGTCTTTGACAAGCAGGTGGTTCAGCGAGTGTCGAAGGCGGTCGCCGATGCCGCCCGTGCGACAGGCGTGGCTAGACGGCGTTCGAGAATTACGGAGGACACGCCCAAGGGATAAGTCCGAGAACCTCTAGTCGCCACCTCCGAGACTGCGCTCGTAGAGCAAGACTTTCCAGCCATCCTCTTCACTGAGAAACTGCCCCACAATCGGGAGCATGCCGGTTCCCGGAACTTTACCGGACTGGCCCAGGCTGCCGTTCTTCAGGACCCACATCATTTCCCCTGGAGTCCGCAACTTTTTGAACGTGGGATTCGTGAAGTTGCGGGGTTGGATCGGGAGAACCTTCGCCGCGCCGCCATCACCCCTTCCCTCAAGCCCATGGCATTGGAAACAGGTGCCGCGCCCAAGAAAGATGGCCTTGCCCTCTGCCAGTACGTCCGGTGTGGCGGTAAACGGTGGCGCTTGCATCTTCGCTGTCGCGAGCTCTGCGGCGGGCACGCGCGGAATGCGAATATCGAATTCGCCCCCTGGCTGACCGTAGCCGGCCGGATCGATGGCATGAACGGCGGTCGAGCACAGCACAAGCATGAAGCTCAAGCACATGGGCAGACTGAGACCTCTCATGATTTCTCCAGGCAATAGTTCAGGGTGAGCATCGCCGCAAGCGCGCGAGTCTAGCACAGGCCCCAACGCCTCAACAACGGCGGGTGATGCAGGATATTCACCGTCTTGGTGTAGGGCTGGAATCAGGTTGTGTTAGAATGACGTCGCTGTCAGAGGCTGGCACACTCGTTCCGATGGAAGTTTGAACCACGGAGGCCTGATGCCGTTCGAAGCGAGGAAACTGGGCAAGTATCAGGCCAGCATGCGCCGGCGGATCGAATTGCTCAGGAGCAAGACTGAAGACAGCCTCGACTTTGCGATGGACTATATGATGCAGGACCGGGTTGATACCTACTTCAAGGTCGAGGAGGGTTTGGCAGAAATCGACCGGACACTGGGCCTGATTGAAGAGGAGCTGACACAGATTCATGACCTGTCGGGTGCGTTGCGTCTCGAGGCCCGACTGGAGTTCGTAGAGGATCGGTTCGAGGAGCTGGACAGTGAAGTGCGGGAGCGGCCACGAAGACGGCGACGCAAAATCAACTTCGCCGACTTCTTCAAGGCTGCTGGCGGCGGCGGGGACGTGCCAGGCTCACGCGGAGAGATTAACAGCACATCCGAGGCCCTGCAGGCCCTCGGGCTGGAACAGGGCAGCTCTCTATCTACGATCACTGCGGCCTTTCGGGAGCGAGCCAAGAAGCTCCACCCAGACGCCCGGAAGGGGGACCGCAGCTCAGAGCCGGAACTGCGCCGGATCATCGAGGCCTATCAATACCTCAAGGAAAACTTGAGTGTAATGTAGACAGAGCCTTGCAGAGAAAGCTGATTGTTCGCTTCCAATCGCTCTGATTGACTTGTGCAGTGAGTTCTTCGAACTTCCACTACATTGCGGATTCCAACCGACTGAAAGACCTCTGCCATAGCCTTGGCGAGAGCACACATCTCGCGCTGGATACAGAGTTTGTGGGTGAGGACAGCTTCGTGCCTCGTCTGGAGCTGATCCAAGTCGCGGTGGAGGACCTGTCAGCTGTCATTGATGTCCCAGCCGTCGGTTCGCTGGACTGCTTTAGAGAGGTGCTCGCGAATCCCCAGATTGAAAAGGTCGTCCATGCCGGCAAGCAAGACCTTGAATTGTTGCACGCTCTTGTCGGCGAAGTCCCGGCACCGGTATTCGACACGCAACTGGCAGCGGCCATGGTCGGTTATGGGACACAGGTGGGCTACGCCCAGCTTGTCCATCGTGTGGTCGGCACCAAGCTGGCCAAATCCCACACCTTCACCAACTGGAGTCAGCGTCCCTTGACTCAAGAACAGATCGCCTATGCCTTGGAAGATGTTCAATATCTCCTCCCAGTCCGCGAACACCTTCACGGTCAACTGCAGAGGCTCGGCCGACTTGATTGGATCAAAGAAGAGTTCGCAAAACTAGAATCCAGCCCGACCGACGCATCACGCGATCCCCGCAATCGGTACCAGCGTATCCGCGGGTGGGACAACCTCCGGCCGCGATCCATGGCGGTGCTTAAGGAGTTAGCAGCATGGCGAGAAGGAGAAGCTCGACGTCGGAATATCCCCAGAGGACGGGTGATTCGAGACGAGGTCCTGCTGGAATTAGCCCGCCATGCGCCGAGCACACTGGCCGGTTTAGGCGCGACCCGTGGGCTCCATCCGTCGGAAGCGGATCGGAACGGAGAGACCTTGCTGGGGATTATTCGCCATGGGCTGGCGCTGCCGGAAACAGAATGGACCAAGGTTCCTCGGGTGCGGCGGCCTGAGCCGGAGGTGGCCGGTCAGGTTGATCTCCTTCAAGCGGTGCTGAAAGTCCTCGCACAGGAGAAGCAGGTCGCACCGAGCCTCTTGGCCAGTGTGTCTGACCTCCAGACACTGGTGGACGCCAAGCGAACGGATCGCGACAAATTGGCTCTGCCAATCCTCCACGGCTGGCGAAGACGATTGGCGGGTGAGACATTACTCCGCGTGTTGGAGGGAAAAACCGTCGTGAGTGTAGACTCGCAGACGGGGAAGCTCCGGTTGATCTCCCATGCCTAGAGCAGCCGCTTGATGGTTTCCGCCGGCCGCGCCAGCATGACCTTCTCACCTTGTTCCACGATCGGACGCTGGATGAGGTCCGGGTGCTTGATCATCAGGTCCAGCAGCTCTTCTTCTGCGAGGCTTTTACTGGCCAAGCCCAGTGTCTTATAGATTTCGTCCTTGGTCCGAATGATGTCCGTCGCTTTCAGGCCCGCTTTCTTCAGCAGACCCTTCAACTGCACCTTGGTGAAGGGTTTCTCATAATAGTTGACCGCGGTATAGTCCTGCCCGCTGGCATTGAGCAACTTGATCGCTTCACGACAAGTACTGCAGGTGGGCTTTTGGTAGATCGTGATCTTCGGCATTGTTCTCTCCATCCCTTAAATGACTGGGTCTATCTTGACGTTGTTTCGAGGCGCGTGGTAAATGCAATCAGCGTCGCCCCGCACCTCTTGCCACGACCAACAGAGGACTCGACTATGCCGACCGCAGGCACCAGTTCAAGCGGGAACTTTTCCTGCGCTACTGCGACACAGAGGACGCTCAAAGACCTGCGAACCAAACGGAAGGGACAGCCGGTCTTTGTGGTCGGACACGTTCTTGAACGCAAAGGCCAGGAAGCAGCATTCGAACTCTTCAATGTCCGGCTTGCTGTGGTCAAGTTCGCTGATGGAACGTTGCTGGGGTATGACCCCGGAGAACTGTTGTTACCGACCGAGATTGATGAAAAGGGTGTGGCCTACTTCGAAATCCGGCAGTGCCGGAAGTGCGACCAGCAGTTCCCCCTCACCACGGAAGAGGTCAACTCCGAGCAAGAACCAACGGAATGCCCGGACTGCCGTACATTCTAGATTGACGAAGCCCTCTTTCTGGCTTCGTCCTTGATCATGGAGCGTGTCTTTAATCAATCTGCGGGGCAAATTCCAGCGCCTTCTTGATCATGCAGTCCCCGGCAAAGCCCTGCAACGCCATCGGTAGCATCCCCGCGTCAAGCACTCTGATGGATACCACGCGATAGCCCTCCGCGTTCTTCCAGGCTTCGGCCTTGAGGGCATGGCAGACTTCCAGCTTTTTCCAGATCAGATTATCGAGCATGGCCTCGCTCGCGATCAACATGGCTTCGCTTACCGCGCCGCCGCTGGACACCTGCGCGGTGACTTGCTGCCGGTCTTTCGAAACTTTGGTCACGACGGCAAAGAGGACCTCGGGCTCCTGCTGCGCCAGCGCTATCGCTGCCGTGAGGAAAAGTGTCAGCCCAATGCTTATACCAAACCGGTGTGCTGTCCTTATCCTCATCACCTTTCATCCACGCGCGAATCAGTGTGACCGCTGTCGGAACGCGATCGGAGGGACCATTGCATAGCAACACTCGTTCCAGTCTGAAGCGATCTGATGCGTGTAAAGTTAGTATGCCCAAGCGGAGCGCACCATTTCAAGTGACGTTCAGCCCCCGCACATCGTGTTGTCTTTCCTTGACTGATCAAATTCGAGCCACCTAGAATCCCTCTGATGCCAATCCATGCGCTCGATGATGTCACACTGCATTATGAAGTGGTGGGACACGGTGCCCCACTCGTCTTGATCAACGCCCTGACCATGGAGGCAGCAGGGTGGGGAGCACAGGTCCGTGCTTTCTCGGCCCACTACACTGTGCTGATCTACGATTGCCGGGGGCAGGGGCACTCGGGGAAGCCTGAACAGGATTACAGCATCGAGCAGCACGCTGATGACCTGCATCGGCTCGTCGTCGGAATCGGTCTCCACCGAGTGCATGTGGTGGGACTCTCACTGGGCGGTATGATCGCACAAACGTTCGCGCTGAAATATCCAGCGCAGACCGGAGCGCTGGTGCTGTGCAGCACCGTGTCACGGATCGAGCCAGCCATGGAGCGGTTCCTTAAGACCTGGGTTCGGGTGCTTGGTGTGGGAGGAGGGGGATTGGCCTTCGAGGTGGCCGAGCCCTTGCTGTTCTCGGAGTGGTACCTGCGCGAGCATGGTGAGATCCTGAAAGGTTTGCAGGCGAACGTGGCGCGGCAGCCAGCTACGGCCTTGGCTCACCTTGCGCGAGGCGCCTTAGGACACAACCTCGAAGGTCAGTTGGAGCTGATCCGCGCGCCGACGCTGGTGATAGCCGGAGAAGAGGATCTCCTGACACCCGTTCGTCACGCGCGCCGCCTATCCCAGCAGATCCCTGGCGCGCAATTGACCGTGATCCCCGCTTGCGGACACGTCAGC